>Ga0210040_10001927_pt1 | contig 30261 bp, 24 predicted proteins | sample CryGeyCG12114_NA_FD_185462 | JGI IMG/M metagenome (GOLD analysis project Ga0210040, IMG submission 185462) | Groundwater microbial communities from aquifer - Crystal Geyser CG19_WC_8/21/14_NA (SPAdes) (version 2) | ecosystem: Environmental > Aquatic > Deep subsurface > Groundwater | place: USA...
CTGGAGCACGAACGCTGAGGCGGCTGCTCATCATCGGCAGCAGCGCGGTCGTGCTCCAGGCGAGCAAGCGAGGTGCCCCCAAGGGCTCCTGGCTCGAGGGCATGCTGGTCGCGGTCCGCTCGCCAACAAGATGGCGCGCACCGTCTGGGCGTTGCTGGTCAAACACGAGGATTACAGAGCTCCGGTCGCCGTCACGGCTTGAAGTCGAGGCGGGTCAAAGGCGTCGGAGGACGCGGTCGGTCAAAGGAGGGTATGGCACAACAGTCGGCGAGACGGGGCCGGAAGAACCAGTGCTTTCCACCGTGCCACGAGCACGCTTTTGGTGAAGTGGTTCCGGTCCGCGAACTCCCATACGGGCCAGCAGCTCACCGCTGCATCAAAGGCCGGACAGATGCAGCATCCGACTACGCGCCAGAATTTCCAGATACCGCTTGCAACCGAAGGGGCGTCCACAGATGGAAAGCAGACATTCGGGCTTCGATAATCCAACCTGCCAACACGAACCCGATGATGACTCCGGCTCCTATCACCGACGTGTCTTCGTCGATGGCTCATCTGGTGGAGCATCGAGGATGGTCGCTACTCCATAGTAGCGTAAATTCCGGCATAGCCTGTCAAGCGTCCATCCAAAAAAACGGCGTTGTCCTCGGGTATGTTTGGTGGAAAGGCGAGGCGGATTACAGTGTTGGACTTGCGTCACCGGTGCACCCGGATGTCGATCCCGAGCTGTACCATTCTCCGGGCCTCTTTGCGGTCCTTGAGGGAATTGGGGCGGGCTTGCCCAATACTTGTGAAGTGTTCGTTGTCGCAGACATCAACCTGTCTGCGCTAAGGAGCTATCTGTCCGACTACGCGATATGGGAGCGCGGGCTCGAAGCAGCTATCGCGTCGATGAACGACAAATACTGTCGCTGGATCAATGGTCCTGAGATGACCCGCAAGTTGGCGCAGTCGTTGGCCGAGCGCCATCCCTGGCTGGCGACTGGCAGGATACCGACGCCTGCGACTTCAGAATAGACGAACCAGCATCAAGTCCCGCATCGAACCGCTTGCGTTCCGCCGTCGTCGCCGCGGCGGTCGGAATGGGACTAATCGCTGCTCGATATATCGCGTAACCGCCTGCCAAATCTATGTCCGCTTATGGGCGTTAGCGGACATTCGTTCGACGTGAGTCTAGTGTTGAGGCCGTCGCTGATCCGGTACCCGCTGCCATCCCAGGCCGCCGCCGCCGCCCGGAACGCCGTCACGGCCATCGGTGGTGGCTAAGCGCGTGGGTCTACGTTTCTGGCGGCATGTGCGAGCTTGGAAGCAAGTGGCCGTTTACCGAAGTGTGTCCCTCAAACCTAACTTGCGAGCTGTTGTTGAGATCGATCTGTCTGCCGATCAGCCTACAGTTTCGGTAAGTACCTGAGATCACCAAATAGATGTTGGGAGAAGTGACCAACAGGCATTCGTCAAAGACTACACCAGGATCCGCGACGTTCGGTATACAGCTGTTACGCAGCTGAAAGGTGCACTGGTGGAACATGATGCCTCCCGACGAGACATTGATGTTTCCCGTTTCCAGATTGACCGTGCCGTTGAGAGAGCCGCTCTTCGGGTCATCGGTAAACAGGCATTTCTCGAAAAACGGCAGCCTGCCGGCGACGTTCGGGTCGCCACCCAAGATGATCAAGGGGCCGCCGAACGTGCAGTAGCGAAACTTGAAGCCGGGCTTCGATACGTAGATCGGATTGCTTTCCTGCGGCGTGCCGGACCAGAACACGCAATTCTCGAACCATGCTTGGGACGTGTCTCCGCTGTCCGCGGCCATGCCTTGATAACGGTTGTGCCGGAAGCGGCAGTTGATGAATCGCGGTCGGACGATCGGCTCCGTGGCCAGTTCGGCTTCAAGGTCAAAGCCGCCGGCCGGAGCGCTAAAATGGGCTCCCTTGGCCGCGAAGTCGAAGCTGCAATTCACAGCGGCAAATCCGGAGCCGGCGCGGAGGTTGCCGTTGAGCCGGCAATTGTGGTGAAACCGCGAATTCAGCACCGAGAAGGTGCCACCCGCCTCGCATTGCAGCCCGTCGAGTCCGTGGTGATGGCTCTCGACATTGTCGAGCACCACCGTAGGGCATTGCTCGATCAAGAGGCCGTTGCACGGGATTTGCCAGCCCGTGTCGCCGCGCTCTCCGCCCCACATGTAATGGTCGCTGCTGCCGTCGAGCTCGAGGTTCTCGATCACCACTGGCCCGGTTACGTCGTGAAGCCCGATCATCGCAGCGTAGGGATAGGCGATGTCGTAGCCGAGATAGGGCATAGGATGCCGGTTGGCCTCCCCGGTGAGCGGGTCGAATGTGCCGTATCTCAGGCCGTGGGCTGCGCGCAGCCTTGCGCGGTTGCCCAAAATCGCTAGCCCTTTGGGCAGGTTGCGCAGCCACAGGATCCGCGACGGCAGATAGGAGAGCACCTGCCCGACGACGTCGCCTTGCGCGCCGATGCCGCCCAAAAAACGCTGCTTGCCGACGATGTAGGTCGCTTGGGAAGCCAACTCGACGATGCCGCCACCAGCCATCTCGATGGCCCGACCCATGGCGGCGAATGCATCTGTATCGTTGGTGACGCCATCGCCCTTCGCACCGAACCGCTCGGGGCGGAAACGCTCAACGCCGGCGCGGGCAATCTGCTCTTTCAGGGTGGTGGGCGTGTGGGGGATGTCGGCCCACGCGGGGGTCGCCTGCGCGCCTACCGCCTGCGCCATCGCGGATCTGTTGCACGACAGCACGGGCAGAGCCGCCGCGCCCGCCGCCAGTACCTTGAGCGCCGAGCGCCGCGATTGACGGGAAGCGATGTTGATGGCCGGCTGCTGCATTGTTCCGTTTCAGCGCACGCAGACCTCGCCCGGTTCCGCTCCGAACCCATGAAACTCTAGCGAGCCCGGGCCTCGAGTGCAGGGCACAGCTCTTTGCAGCGCGGTCAGGCACGTTGGCGAGGCTCTCGACACGCTGCTGACTTCTTCCTGCTGCGCGCAACGTGCCAGCCAAGCCGAACGTCCGGAATTGGGCGATAGCGGACATGCGGGAGCAGGTATCACGCTTCCAATTTCGGCGCGGTTCGCTTTTCCGTTGCGGGAGAGCGTTGTTGGAGGAAAGTGTCCCCGCGCCCGTTCAGGTCGGCTCAAAAAGTTCAATGCGCGCGATAACATTGCCTTTTCAACCGCATGGCTGTCATATCAGCCGATGCTCGTCCAATTTGAATTCCAGGTTGATGATCCAACCCGTTCCATTCGTGTCAAAAGCGTCGGGACGTGGACGCTCGGAGATGTGGAGCGTTACTGCGTCGAATTTCGCGACCATTTCGCCACAGCGCGAGCGCGGTTTGGCGACGTTCGGGTCCTCGTCGATGGCAGGGAGGCATCGACAGGGGATGTGGAGGTCAGCAAGCGCTTAGGAGAGCTCGGCGCGCTGTTCGATCGGCCAGGTGATCGCTTTGCCGTTGTCACTCCATCTAGTTTGCGGAAGCAGCAGGCTGGGCGAGACGGACTCCCATCGTCTGGGATGGCGTTTGTTTCAGTCGACGCTGCGGAGATGTGGCTTCTAGCTCACGATTGAAATTGCGGCGAGCGACTTAACGTCCGCTTTTAGGCGAAAGCCGACACTCGGCGGGCTCGCGTGCGGATGTCCGGCATTGATGGAAAGTGCACGTTGCTGTCGTGCGATTAGTTGGCCGAGGTCCGCGTTCGACGTGGCGAAGCCTAACGCTGCCGCCTTCCGAGCTACTGTCCGTGAATGACCCGCAGGACCTGTCCGCTTGATTGGCAAAGGTCGATTTCAGCGACGCCGCCCACACCGCCCCCCGGCAGCGATCCTTCGACGTGCCATACTTCCCGTTTGATACTCACCTTAATGGCAACTCGCGCTCGATATTATCCGCGCCATAGATAGCGTCGAGATAAGCTCGCGCGACTTTGAGAGCGATTCGTGGCGTGCTGATCATGCCACGCCGAGGCTGAAAGACGGTGATGCGCGCAGCACATCTTGGATCAGCTCCCGTCGTGATCGCAGTTGCCATCGCAAGCAGTCCGATCACGCAAGCCTCCTCGCAATCCCACCTGCTGTCATCGCACAGCTTACCGCGTGACGGCAACTGGCCCCTGCAGGCTTCGATGTCCGGTATTGGGCGAAAGCGGACATTCGCACCGGCGGCCGGGACAATCGGGCTGCCGGGAAAGACGGCTATTGGTGTCGCGAGAGCTATCCTCCGCGACTGAAACTCTCCCGCCGACCCGCACAAACGTTCAGCTTTCCGAGGGACGAAGACGTTCGCCGTCGCAGTGTGCAGCTCGCATCGTGGAGCAATTCAAGCATTCAGCCCAGCTGAAATCGACACGCTTGCAATTATCATTTCACTGATGCAGCCTGATATCTCAGAACCGGCAGCTAAGGCTAGCTAGTCCGCAGGGGAGAGATAACATGGGCAACTTCGCACGATTGGCGTCGACTTCCGCTCTTTCGGTCTTCGCTCTATCGGTCTCTCCTCCAGCGTTCGCGCAAGACACCGAGCCTGCTCCGCAGGTGGCGACCGCGGTTCCGGACAGCGGTGTCGCCGACCAGCAGCCGCAAGGAGACATTGTTGTCACCGGCCTGCGTGCCAGTATCCAGCGCTCAATCGACATCAAGCGCAGCGCAACCAATTCGGTCGACTCGATCACGACCGAAGATATCGGCAAACTGCCCGATCAGAACGTCGCAGAGTCGCTTCAGCGCGTTCCAGGCATCACGATTGAGCGTAACCGCGGGGATGGGCAGTTTATCTCCGTCCGCGGCCTAGGTCCCGATTTCAACGCCGTGACGGTCAACGGTCGGGTACTCGCGACCGATAACGCCGGCCGCGCCTTCAGCTTCGACATCTTGCCGAGCGAACTCATCTCGGGTGCCGATGTATACAAAAGTCCTACCGCGGCGATCAACGGCGCCAGCATCGGCGCCACGGTGAACATCAAGACACTGCGTCCACTCGATCAGGCGGGAATTGTGGCGGCTGGATCCGTGACAGGCTTTTACAGCGATCTGGCTGGAAAGGTCACGCCAGCCGTGACCGGCCTGCTCAGCTACCATAACGAGGCCAAGACGTTCGGAGTCGCGCTGGTTGCATCCTACCTCAAACGCGACATCCGCGACGACGAGTTCACCATTGGTGCCGGAACCCTGAAACGTGGCAATCGGTGCAAGGGAGACCTTGGCGCAAATGGTGTGGCGTTGACTGCCAACGAGTATTTCTGCGGAAGAACATCGCCGAGTCTCGGCAAGTTCTTCGATGTTGATACGATCTCAAACCTTTCGCCGTTTTTTGTTCAACGATCTTCGGAGCGGATCGGGCTCAACGGCACGGTTCAGGTAAGGCCGATCGACGACCTGACGATCACCTTGGATGGGCTCTATTCGAAGCTCAACCAGATCGACAAATATACCGGCCTTTCCTACGATTTCTCGGGTGGCACGCTTACCCAGCAGGTGGTCCAGAATGGCGCAGCTGTGTACCAGCGCATTGAGGGCGGCTTCGTGGACGAGATCATCCAGCAGACGCCGCGCCGATCGGACACGTATCAGCTCGGCGCGAATGCTGACTGGCATGTTAATGATAAGCTGAAGATTATGGGCGATGCTTCCTATTCGCGCGCGAAGGTGAACATCCGTGACGACAACTATTTCACCACCATCCGGCGCACTGGGATGACGTTGGAGTATGATCGTCGGACCGGGAGCCCAATCTACGACTATAACTTCTCGAGCCCAGCATATGCCAACGCGCCAACTGACACGACTCACGTCGGTGCCCATTATTTCATTGTCGGAGGCGACATTCGCACTGACACCGTGCAAGAATACAAGCTGCAGGCTAGTTACGAGGCCAATGATGCGGTTACTGTGACCCTGGGAGCATCGCGGCAGTTGCGCGAGAAGCGGCAGGACACGACATCGCAATCGTTCGGTGGCCAGTGCGCCTTTTGCGGCGGCACTATCTACTATCCGCTTCCCTCCACACTATTTAGCCAGACCAACCTCGACTTTTTCGAGAAGCACGACGGGAACATCATCCGGAACTGGATCACTTATGATCCTGCGGCGTATGTTCAGGCGTTGCGGGACTATCGTACCCCCGCCGGCAAGTCACTGTTCGAAGATGCCGTGTACAGCCCATCGCAGAGTTCACTGGTGAAGGAACATGTCTGGCTCGGCTATGCGATGATGGACTTGAAAGGCGAAGTGTTCGGGCGGCCACTGGTAGTCAACGCTGGCGTTCGGGTGGAAGACACGCGCTTCAGTTCTGCAGGTGCAGCCCGCACTATCCTGAGCGCCGCACCGAACGGCCTTGGCCAGAACACCATTGTCGTTAGCGACGTCGTGCCGATCAGCTTCGAAGGCCATTATACCGACATCCTGCCATCAGTGAATGCCCGCCTGGACCTCACAAACATGCTCGTGGCGCGGTTTGCGGCCTCGCGTGTCATGACACGGCCAACGCTGACCGATCTTTCGCCAGCGCAGAGCATTCAGACGAACCCTGGCAACGAGACCATCCGCAGCGGCAATCCCGACCTGCTTCCATTCCGCGCATCGCAGGCGGAGCTTGGCCTCGAATGGTATTTCCAGCGGCTGGGGCTGCTGTCGCTCACGGGTTTCTACAAGGATATCGACTCCTTTGTTGCGCTTCAGACTACCCCGCAGCGCGTTGATCAGGTGGTGTTCCAGGTGACGCAGCCGGCGAACGGCCAGGGAGCGACGGTGAAGGGCTTCGAAGTGGGCTACCGCCAGACCTTCGCGTTCCTGCCAGGCCTCTTCAGCGGCCTCGGCGCCGAGGCCAGCTATACCTATGTCGACAGCGATGCGGATTACGCCAACACCGTGACGGGCGTGCGCTACGGTCTCGCCGGCTTGTCGAAGAACAGCTACACTGCGGTCGGCTTCTACGAGAAAGGCCCGGTTCAGGCGCGGGTCGCTTATACTTGGCGCGACAAATTCCTTCAGGTGCAGCAAGGCCGCAACGGCGACCCAGAGTATTTCGCTGCCTACGGCCAGCTGGATGCGAGCCTGACGCTCGGACTAACTAAGAGCATCTCGCTCACGGTTGATGGCATCAATCTGACCGACTCTAACGAGTTTATCTACTCGACAACCCCGGACAGGACCAAGGAGTATCGCACCACGGGCCGCCGCTATACGTTCGGTGTCCGTGCGCGCTTCTGAGCTCTTTGATGGTGATTTGGCGTTGTTCGGAACTGCCGTGGTCGACAGCCGAGAAGTATCCTTTTCGTTTCACAAACCGGGCGCGCCGCCGCCGGATGAGCGTCGGCAGCACCGCACTCGTTGCAAGCCTGTCGTGGCGGAGATGCCGCCGACTGCACCACGGACAGCCACGCCAGCTGCCAGGCTTGTTTGCCTATGGGCGGTTTACCTCCCAGCAGCGCGGCCTGCCACGATAGACGGGAAGGGCCACCAACGTCCATCAAAGCACATCCGCAGAACGGCCTCTGATGCATCTAGCTGACCACACCTGTCGGAAGGATTGTTCTTCCATAGCTCTCTTCAGCAGCTCGGCTTAGGAAGCTGACACCGGTACGACGCTTCCTTTTATCAGAAGCACCTGATGGGGGTGAAGCGCTGAGCGTCACAGCAGAACAGCCGTAGGAGCCGCTTCGGCGCGCAAGCCATGCGACGTTGCTCCATCGGGGAAGGAAGCGAGATTGGGGGGCTTATCCGAGCGCTCATATCGCTGGTCCAGCGATGCTAAGCTGCCGGATGTGTCAGAAGCTGACATCCTGAACGAGGACGAACCTCACGTCTGACCACGGAATTTGAATGTCCGCTAATGGGCGTTAGCAGACGTTGCCAGATGCCTGTCTCGGGCTAGGCTGCCGCCGTGTGCATTCGCTACCGCATGACGCCAACCTGATCGCCTTGGCACGCCGCTACCGTGCCGACCCTATTTACCCTGAAAACGCGACGTTTCCCCCGCCCGAGCTGTTCCCGAAGAAGCGAGCCTTCGTGATCGGCGAGCAGGAGGGCCGGCGGAAGCTAGACACGACGGGCTGGGGCTTCCCGCGCAAGGTGCCGGGCAAGAAGATCGACAAGGCAACCGGCAAGCTGGTGATGCTGAGACACGACGTGACCAACGTCCACAGCTACACCAGCCCGTTCTGGCGCACGGCGATGGCGAACCCAGAGCGGCGCTGCCTGGTGCCGTTCACGGCCTTCAGCGAGTAAGGGCAGGCCCGCGGAGATGACGGCAAGCTATCGCTACACTGGTTCGACGTGCCCAGCCCCGAGATCGTCAGCTTCGCAGGGGTATGGCGGCCGCTGGAAGGTAGTCGGGCGTTCGCCTTCCTCACCTCCGATCCCAACCCGCTGGTTGCCCCCATTCACCCGAAAGCCATGCCGGTGCTGCTCGCCGAGCATCACGAGGAGAAGTGGGTGTCGTGCAGCTTTGAGAAGGCGGTGAGCCTTGCCGCTCGGTACCCGTCCCAGCTGATGGCAGTGCAATAGCCGAAGCAACGGCCGCAGGCGCAAGCCGGGTATCCCTCCGGCCGGATGACCCACATAAGCGTCCGATCAGCATTTCCGCGAACACGCAGCGGAGAGGCAGGCCCGGGCTGAAGCCGTGGCAACGTGATTATTGAGAACGCTGAAGCCGACCTTCCGAAGCGCTCTTTCCCCGTTTGGAGCGGTTTGAAATCCAATGCATGGTTGGATGCTCGATCCATAAGAATGTGCATGTGGAAAGGATGATCACGGCAGGCACCATCACGAGCATCAACAACACGACCTGCAGGTCACTCATCGCATGGTATTCTTTGGTTCCGATGATCCAAACCACCAGGACCCAGAGCAGCGGATTGTGCAGCAGATAAACGCTATAGCTGATCTCTCCAAGGTAGCGCATTGGCCGCAATCCCAACACAGAGAACCACCGTCTACCCTGTACGATCGCGACGAAGAGCGGGGCGAGCAGCAGACACGATGTGAACCCTCGGGAGAAGCCGAAGCAGACGATGTCCGCGACAAGACCGAGCACGCCCGCCGCCTGCCACCAAGCCCAAGTTCTCTCCGCGGCTAGGTGCTCCACCTGAGTCGCGAGAATGCCTCCTAAAAATAGAAAGTAGATCGGGTCGACAAGGCATCCGAGCGCCACCGGAATGGCGTACAGCGACAAGGCGCTCTTGGTGATGCGGTAGAGGACGGCCATTACCGGAATCGTCGCGTAGAACACGATCTCGTATTTCAGCGTCCAAACGGTGCCCACAACATCGAACGCGTGTTCCATTGAATTCAGCGCGTACGTCGGCACGAAGTTGAAAAATAGAAAGCGACCAGCCTGATGGGCGAATTTAGACCATGGCACGGTCAAGTGCCACCCAGTGTCTCCAAGCGATATTACCATCAGAATGCCAATGGTGAAGTAGTAGAGTGGGGCAATGCGCATCGCTCGATTGATGAAGAAGGCGCCCGTGGGGATATGCCCCTTGCGATCGATGATCCGCCCGCAAAACAAGTAGGCCGTGATCATGAAGAATAAGGCCACGGGCACCGAACCGAGCTGAATAATCAGGTTCCAGGTGAGGTTCTCGGCAAGTGACAGGCCCGGCGGCCGCTCATGCGGCACGCCTCTCGACAAGATGCCGTGGTGGATCACAACGGTGAGCGCCAGGATGCCTCTAGCACCATCGAGGGCGTGGCGCCGACTAGCCTCACCCTTAAGTACGCGCTCGCGGATCGCAGGGGAAAGCCGCAGTGCCACCCACACTAAGGCCAATGTCCCGCCGAGAACAGCTAGGTACATCAGCGGCACATCGATCAGGTTCATGCGCCCGGTTAGCTGAGCGACGGCTACTTTTCTACGGGCCAAAAGTGCCTCGGGGCGAGTAAGGGTCCCTGCTGGCAGCCGGCGTGTGCAGGAAACACGCGCCATAGCTGACTGGTCCACGTCAGCTATCCCGCGCCCAACAAGCCACAGGGGAGATGTGCCATGTAGCGGGAGCGAGATTCAGGAAGTCTGGACGCGCTGTTGCTCGATACTCAGCGTCTCGACGACAATGTCACAGTGCAGAATACAAACGCCCGGGCGCGATTATCGGTATGCCTCAAGTCCGATCCCCAAAGCGCGTGAGGTGCGAAAGGCTATCACGATCCTCATGACGAACAGAGCGAAGCGTTGATGCAGGCGGCGATGGCGGACCAGGATAGGTGGGTTGGCTGTTCGTCGTCTCGGGCGGCGCGCTGCGATGAAGACGCTGGCGATGATCTTGCGCTAACGCACGTTCACGGGCTGCACATCGATGCGGCGATAAACAGGCTTAGCATCCCAGTTCTTGACGTGGTCACACCGGAGTAAGTCCCGCCCTTGAGACCTGCGCGGGTGGTGAGGGGCAAATTTTTGAATCTTACGCGACCGAGATCCGCGCGTTAGAGCATTGGAGGCCCGACCGGGAATCGAACCCGGGTGCAAGGATTTGCAGTCCTCTGCGTCACCACTCCGCCATCGGGCCTCGATGCTCGGGAGAGCGGCGGCAGATGACGGTGCGGCGGCGGCGTGTCAACCGCGCAACGCTAGGGCCGAAACCGGGCGCTCGCCTTGGCGGCGCGCCCAAGCCGCGATACAAGCCGGGCCGCAACACGTGTATTGCATGGCTAAAACAGTTGTGCGACAGGATGGCCCATGACGACGACGGCAACCGAGATGGACTTCGATATCGAGCGGCGCGCGATGGTCGCCAGCCAGCTGAGGCCGAACATGGTCAGCGACCAGCGGGTGCAACTGGCGATGGCGACGATCCCCCGGGAACGGTTCATGCCCGAATCGGCGCGGGCGCTCGCGTACCGCGACACGCTGGTGCCGCTGGGGGAGGGGCGCTACGCCAACATGCCGACCGCCACCGGCCGGCTGCTCACGGAGGCGGACCTCGAGGCTTCTGACCGGGTGCTGCTGATCGGCGCGGCGGGGGGCTACACGGCCGCAGTGCTGGCCGGCATCGTCGCGGAGGTGGTGGCGGTGGAATGCGCGCCATCGGCGCTCGCGATCGCGCGCGATGCGCTCCGCGCCTTCGGCAACGTCCGGCTCGTGGAAGGACCACTGGAGCAGGGCTGCCCGGACGCGGCACCGTTCGACGTGCTGGTGGTGGATGGCGTCGTCGAGCATCTGCCCGAGGCGCTGATCGCGCAGGTCCGCAACGGCGGCCGCGTGGTGACCGGCATCGTCGAACGAGGCGTCGCGCGGCTCGCGTCCGGACGGCGCACCGCCGGGTTCGGGCTTCAGCCTTTCGCCGATTATGACGCGGCGCCGCTGCCGGGCTTCGCGGTGCCCAAGCGTTTCCAGTTTTAGCCCCGAGGTAAGGACGACCGTGATCCGACGCCTGTTCCTGTTCGGCGCGGCGGCGCTGCCGCTCGCCATGTCGCCCGCCGGTGCCGAGACGCTGCGCGAGGCGTTCGTCAAGGCGTATGGCAGCAACCCGGTCTTGACCGGCCAGCGCGCGAACCTGCGCGCGGCCGACGAGAACGTGCCGATCGCGCGGGCCGAGGGGCTGCCCAACGTCAGCCTCAACGGCGGCTATGTGGAGAACGTCTTCGCGCCGGATGGCAGCGCCAACAGCACCAGCAGCCTGACCAATCCTGCGCGCCAGACCACCGGCAATGCGCAGCTGACGGTGCCGCTGTACACCGGCGGCGCGGTGCGCAGTTCCATCCGCGCGGCGCAGACGCGGGTGGAGGCGGGGCGGGCGACCCTCCGCGGCACGGAATCAGACCTGTTTACCGCCGTGGTCGGCGCCTACATGGACGTCATCCGGGACGAGGCGATCGTGAGCCTCAACCAGCAGAACGTCCACGTCCTCGACATCAACCTTCAGGCGAGCCGCGATCGTTTTCAGGTCGGCGATCTGACCCGCACCGACGTGGCGCAGTCCGAAGCGCGGCTGGCGCTGGCGCGTGCGCAGCTCGAATCGGCTGAGGCGAGCCTGATCAGCAGCCGCGAAAACTACATACGCGTAGTCGGCTCGCCCCCTGGAGAGTTGCAATCGCCGCCGCCGCTGCCGCGCTTGCCGACCTCGCCCGACGCGGCGGTGCAGGCGGCGATCAGCGACAACCCGGTGCTGCTCGCCGCCCAGCGCCAGCGCGACGCGACGGCGTTCGACATCAACGTCGCCCGCGCTTCGCGATCGCCGCGCGTCAACGCGGTGATCGGCGGCAACTATTACAATTACCTCGGATCGTTCGGTGCAGGTACGAGCGTACCGGTAGGGCAATCGGGGACGAGCGGCACCGTCGGCCTGGCGGTGACGCTGCCGATCTTCCAGGGCGGCCGGCCGGCGGCGCAGGTGCGCCAGGCGCAGGCGCTGCGCAGCCAGGCGATCGAGAACGTCACCGCCTCCGAGCGCCAGATCATCGCGCAGACGCGCTCGGCCTACGCCGTCTATGTCTCCTCTCAGCAGGTGATCGCTTCATCCGAAACGGCGGTGAGCGCGAACCGGCTCTCGCTGGAGGGCGTGCGGGCCGAGAACAGCGTCGGCACCCGTACCATCCTCGACATCCTCAACGCCGAGCAGGAGCTGCTGAACAGCCAGGTGACGCTGGTGACGGCGCGGCGCGATTCGTACGTCGCCGGGTTCGCGCTGCTCGCCGCGATGGGGCAGGCGGAGGCGAACGATCTCGGCCTCGACGGCGGCCCGCTGTACGATCCGGTCGCCAACTACAACCGCGTCCGCAATCGCTTCAACGACCGCGGCGGCGACGCCGAGCCGACCGCGCTCGCGACCTCCACCGCACAAACCCCGGCGCAGAACGCCACGGTGACGCGCCCGCTCGACCCGATGCTCGATACTCCGGTTGACAGGACGCCCGCGTTAACCACAGGTACGAACTCGCCGGATCGCAAATAAGCGCTCGGCCGCAAGGGATGGAATCGTTGCCGATGGGGGATCTGAGCGCCGAACCGTCGATGGAAGAGATCCTCTCCTCCATCAAGCGCATCATCGCCGAAGAGGGCGACGCCACGCCCGCGCGCCAGCGCCGGCAGCAGCGGGCCGCCGCTGCCGCGCCGCCTCCGCCGGTCGCGGACGAGCAGGCCGACGCCGACGAGGTGCTCGAACTCAAGGACGCGGTGCCGCAGAAGCCGGCAGCGCAAGTCTCCGCTCCGGAACCGGAGCCAGTGCCCCAAGTGCAGCCCGCGGCCGAAGCAACGCCGGCCGCCCAGCCCCAATCCGAGGAAGCGCCTGTGTCCGAGCCGATCCTGTCCCGCCAGGCCGCCGAATCGACCCGCGGTTCGCTTGAAACCTTGTCCCGGCTGCTGGTGAAGCCCGAGCCGGAGAGCGACGGCACGCTGGAAGGGCTGGTGCGTGAGATGCTGCGCCCGATCCTGCGCGAATGGCTCGATGCCAACCTGCCCGGCATGGTTCAGAGCATGGTGTCGCGCGAGATCGCCAAGATCACCGGGTCGTCCGGCCTCGTCTGACCGAGGACGCGCGATCCGCGCCGCCGAGCGGCGACGCTTGGTTGGTGGGGTGACGCGGCGGGGGAAGCGAGGCTAAGGGCTCGCGCATGACCGAGCTTCCCAAAACCTTCGACCCCGCCGCCATCGAATCGCGCTGGTACGCGCATTGGGAAGACAAGGGCCTGTTCCGCCCCGACCGCCCCGGCGCCGAGCCTTGGACGATCGTCAACCCGCCGCCCAATGTCACGGGCAGCCTCCATATCGGCCACGCCCTCGACAACACCTTGCAGGATATCCTGACGCGCCACGCGCGGCTCAAGGGCAAGGACGCGCTGTGGGTGGTCGGCACCGACCATGCCGGCATTGCCACCCAGATGGTGGTGGAGCGGCAGATGGCCGCGCTCGGGCAGAAGCGCACGGATCTCGGCCGAGACGAGTTCCTCGCCAAGGTCTGGGAATGGAAAGCGGAGAGCGGCGGCGAGATCACGCGCCAGCTTCGCCGGCTTGGGTGCTCGATGGACTGGGCCAACGAGCGCTTCACGATGGACGAGGGCTTCTCCGCCGCCGTCCTCAAGGTGTTCGTCCAGCTCCACCGCGAAGGCCTGCTGTATCGCGACAAGCGGCTGGTCAACTGGGACCCGGGGCTCGGCACCGCGATCAGCGATCTGGAAGTCGAAACGCGCGAGGAGCAGGGCGGCTTCTGGCACTTGACCTATTCGCTTGAGGACGGCAGCGGCACCATCTCGGTCGCAACCACCCGGCCCGAGACCATGCTCGCCGATATGGCGGTGGCAGTGCACCCCGATGATGAACGCTATCGGGCGCTGGTGGGCAAGCAGGTGCGGCTGCCGATCACCGGCCGGCTGATCCCGATCGTCGCCGACGAGCATGCCGATCCGGAACTTGGCTCGGGCGCTGTGAAGATCACGCCGGGCCACGACTTCAACGACTTTGAGGTCGGTAAGCGCGCCGGCATCGAGGCGCGCGACATGCTCAACATGCTCGATGCCGCCGGGCGGGTGACGCAGACGGCGGACGGGCTGGTGCCGGACGAACTCATAGGCCTGGATCGCTTCGCCGCGCGCGACCGCATCGTCGCGCTGCTGGAGGAAGCGGGCGCGCTCGAGCGGGTCGAGAGTCGCACGATCCAGCGGCCCTATGGCGACCGTTCGGGCGTCGTGATCGAGCCGTGGCTGACCGACCAATGGTATGTCGACGCGGCGACGCTGGCGAAGCCCGCGATCGAAGCGGTGCGCTCCGGCGCGATTCGGCTGGTCCCTAAGACCTGGGAAAAGACGTTCTTCAACTGGATGGAGAATATCCAGCCCTGGTGCGTGTCGCGCCAGCTCTGGTGGGGGCACCGCATCCCCGCGTGGTTCGCGGGTGACGGGCGCATCTTTGTCGCCGAAACCGAAGAGGAGGCGCGCGCCGAGGCGGGCGAGGGCGTCGCGCTGGTCCGCGATCCCGACGTGCTCGACACGTGGTTCAGCTCGGCGCTGTGGCCGTTTGCGACGCTGGGCTGGCCGGGCAACCACGATCCTAAGCTCTCTGGCCGCTACCCGAATGACGTGCTCGTCTCCGGCTTCGACATCCTGTTTTTCTGGGATGCGCGGATGATGATGCAGGGGCTGCACTTCATGGAGGACGTGCCGTTCCGGACGCTTTACCTCCATGGTCTCGTCCGCGCCGCCGATGGCGCCAAGATGTCGAAGTCCAAGGGCAATACCGTCGATCCGCTCGGGCTGATCGACCGCTACGGCGCCGATGCCCTCCGCTTCTTCATGGCGGCGATGGAAAGCCAGGGCCGCGACATCAAGATGGATGAGCGGCGGGTCGAGGGCTATCGCAACTTCGCGACCAAGCTGTGGAACGCCGCCCGCTTCGCCCAGGCCAACGGCATCGGCGTGTCTACATCATTGGAAGCGCCGGCGGCGACCCACGCGGTCAACAAATGGATCATCGCCGAGTGCGTGCGCACGGTGCAGGAGATCGACCTCAGCCTAGCCGACTACCGCTTCGACGCGGCCGCGAACGCGATTTACCAGTTCGTGTGGAGCCGCTTCTGCGATTGGTATCTGGAGCTGATCAAGCCTGTCTCGAGCGGAGACGAGAGGGGCCAGATGGACGACGAGACCAAGGCAGTCGCCGCCTGGGTGCTCGATCAGATCCTGGTGCTGCTCCACCCCTTCATGCCGTTCATCACCGAAGAGCTTTGGCACGCGATGGGCCCTCGTGAGCACGACCTGATCGTCGCCCGCTGGCCGATGGCGGACGCCCGCAGCCTCGACCCGGCCGCGGAAGCGGAGATCGACTGGCTGATCCGGCTGGTCGGCGACGTGCGTGCGGCACGGACCGAGCTCAACGTGCCCCCGGGCGCGCGGCTGCCGCTGCACGTTCGCGATGCCAATTCGGAAACACAGGCGCGCATCGTCCGCCAGCAACAGGCGCTGAGCCGGCTCGCCCGGGTCGAGCTGGCGGAAGGCGAGGCCGAAGGCGGTGCGGCACAAGTGGTGATCGACGAGGCGACCTATGTGCTGCCGCTCGAAGGCGTGATCGACCTCGCCGCCGAGCGGGCGCGCCTCACCAAGGGAATCGCTGCGGCGGAGAAGGAGCGCGACGGTCTCGCCGGCCGTCTCGGCAACCCGAGCTTCGTCGAGCGTGCCAAGCCGGAAGCGGTGGAAAAGGCCCGCGCCGATCACGCCGACAAGGCCGCCGAAGCCGAGCGGCTGGGCGCGGCACTGGCGCGGCTCGGTTAGGGAGCGATCAGGACGCGATGCGGTAGGTGACGATGACCCGCGCCTGCGTGTCGATCGGCTGCGGCGTGATGGTCACCGGCACCGGCGGCGGCGGGGGAGGAGGAGCCCCCGGTGCGAAGCCTGCGAGGTCTTCCGCCACCACGCCGTCGTTCGCCTGCCCACCGTAGCTGCCGTCTGAGGCACTGAGCACCGCGCCCAGTCGTACCCCCGCGCCGGCGGCGATCGCGTCCGCCTTGTCCTTGGCATCGGCGAGTGCCGCGGCGGTTGCGCGACGCTTGGCCGGCGCATCGTCGGCCAGCGAAAAGGACTGGACCCGCGGGTCGGTACCGCCAAGCCTGCCGATCAGCCCCGCCATGGTGGCGGCGTCGCGGACCGCTGCGGTGCGGGACTGAAGCGACAGATCAGCGGCATAGCCGATGATCGCGCATGCGCCGGTCGAGAGTTGCGGCGCGCCGTAGCTGCTTTGGCTGCACTCGCGGCTGCGCACCTCGCGGATCGACACCTGACCTCCCTTCGACGGCTGCGTTCCTTTCAGCGTCGCGAGCCCGCCGTCGATCGCGCGGCGCTTGGCGACCAGCATCCGGAGCGCGTCGTCGGAGGTCGCGCCCTCGCCGTGAATGGAGTAGGCGACGATCGCCACGTCGGGCGGCGTGGAGACGCTGGCGGTGCCGGTGACGACGATTCGGGCCGGCGGCTCATCCACCGCCATTGCCGGCGCGGCGGCCAGTGCAACCAACCCCAGCCACGATCGCTTCATTGTTCCGCTCCCCGCTTTCGAGGGAGCTTGCCCGCGCGCCCTGTTCCGCGCAAGCGAGCGAGACGGACGGGGGGAGGATCGCGTGAACGACCAGGCGCGGAGCACCGCGGCGCAACCGGGCGGACAGCCGCGTCGTCGCGACCTCACCACCGGAGCGATCGGGCCGACGCTGCTCGCCTTCGCGCTGCCGACGCTGGGCTCCAACATCCTCCAGTCGCTCAACGGCTCGATCAACGCGATCTGGGTCGGACGCTTTCTCGGGGAGAGCGCGATCGCGGCGACCGCCAATGCCAACATCATCATGTTCCTGATGTTCGGCGCGGTGTTCGGCTTCGGCATGGCGGCGACGATCCTGGTCGGGCAGAGCTTCGGGCGGCACGATGTCGAGGCGGCGCGGCGCGCGGTGGGTTCCGCGATCGGATTGGTGGTGGGCGGCGCCATCGTAATTGCTGTGCTCGGCTACCTCTTCTCGCCCGAGATACTGCGGCTGCTCGCGACGCCCGGCGGCGCGATGGACCTGGCCGAAACCTACCTTCGGGTGATCTTCCTCGGGCTGCCGGCCTCCATGCTACTGACGCTGCTGATGATGGCTTTGCGCGGCTCGGGCGATTCGATGACGCCCTTGTGGTTCATGGGGCTGAGCGTCGCGCTGGACAGCGGCCTCAATCCGCTGCTGATCGCCGGCATCGGCCCGTTCCCGCGGATGGGAATCGCCGGCTCGGCGACCGCGACGCTGATCGCCAACCACATCGCTGCGCTCGGACTGGTCACCTACCTCTACCTGCGGGACCTGCCGATCCGCCTCAAGGGCCACGAGCTCGCCTATCTGATCCCGACGCGCGCGCTGACCGGCACCATCATCCGCAAGGGCCTGCCGATGGGCGCGCAGATGCTGGTGATGTCGACGGCCGGGCTGACCATGGTCGGCCTCGTCAACCGCCTCGGCGTCGATACCGCCGCCGCCTACGGCGTCTCGCAGCAGCTGTGGACCTACATCCAGATGCCCGCCCTCGCGATCGGCGCAGCGGTTAGCAGCATGGCCGCGCAGAACATCGGCGCCGGCCGGTGGGAGCGGGTGGACAGCATCACCCGTTACGGCGTCCTGTTCAACGTGGCGCTCACCGGCGCGATGGTGGCCGCGGTGATCCTGTTCGACCGGCAGGTAATGTCGCTGTTCGTCGGCTCCGCCAGCCCCGCCATTCCGATCGGCCGCCACATCCAGCTGATCGCGAGCTGGAACTTCGTGGTGTTCGGCGTCACCATGGTGCTGTTCTCGACCGTGCGCGCGAACGGCGCGGTGCTGGCGCCGCTCATCATGCTGATCGTCTCCATGTACCCGGTGCGGCTCGGCGTCGCGCTTGGGTTGCGGCCGCTGATCGGTGCCGACGCCCTGTGGTGGAGCTTTCCGGTGGGCAGCGTCGCCAATCTCGTCATGGCGGCGGGCTATTACCGCTACGGCGGCTGGCGACAGGGCCGGCTGGTGGTGCCGGCGCAGCCCGACGAGGCCGAGGAGCACAGCCAGACCGTTGCCGAGCCGGCGGGGCGGCTGCAGCCGAGCGGCTAGCGTTGTTGCTCAGGCCGGTGCCATCACCTCGATGACGGCTGGCGCGACATGCGCGGTAACCGGCGTCTTCGCCAGCACTTCGCCGTCGATGGAGATGGGCAAAGGCGGCTCCGTCGCGATGCGCAGCGATGTGCCGCGGAAGTCCCGCGTGTCCTCGTGCCGCGCCTTGTGGCGGATGACGCTGGCAGCCCAATTCTTCACCAGGTGCCGCTTGCCGCCGCACACGGCCTGCACGACGATCTCGCCCGACGTGATGTCCGCCGCGTCGACCAGCTCGGTGCCGCCATGGAAGGGGCCGTTGGAGATGCGCACCTCCGTCACGCGCAGCCGCTCAGCGCTTGGGCCTTCACCGACGATCAGGGTGAACGGCTCGAACCGCGAGAATTGCCACGCCGCCCAGCCGAGGTAGCCCGCGCGACCGAGCACCTTCTTCAGGTTGTGCGGCACCGTTTGCGCGATCTGCGGGCTGATCCCCATGGCGGCGGTGCTGCAGAAATAATCGTCGTCGATCATGCCGAGATCGATGCGCTTGGGCCTGCCGGTGCGGATCGCCTCCACCGCGCCTTCGACATCGAGCGGCAGGCCCAAGGATCGCGCGAAGCTGTTCGCGGTACCAAGCGGCAGCACGCCCAGCACCACCCCCTTACCGACCAGCAGGTCGACCAGTCCGCTGATCGTGCCGTCACCGCCACCGAGAATGACGAGGTCCGGCTTCTTCGCGAGCGCCGTGGTGACCGTCTTTTCCAGGTCGTCCGGGTCCTTCACCGCATGGGGGTCCACCGGAAAAGGCAGCCCCCGCGTGGCGGTGCAGGCGCGCTTGAACATGCGCCGGCCTTTGCGCGACTTGGCGTTGACGATCAGGGCGGCGGAGCGGATGCCACGGGTGCTTGGGGTCATGTCAGTAGCGTAACGCTTGCCGGGGCTTGCGCGATCCCCCACATGCGCGAGGCATGTCGTCCTATCCTGCCGTCCGCCTCCGCCGCACCCGCGCCAGCGCCTGGAGTCGTCGGCTACACGCCGAGAACGTACTCACGCCCGCGGACCTGATCTGGCCGATGTTCGTGGTCGACGGCGAGGGTGTCGAGCAGCCGATCGCCAGCCTGCCGGGCGTGTCGCGCTGGTCGGTGGACGGCATCGTCGCCCGCGCTCGCGAGGCGCGCGACCTCGGCATCCCCTGCGTCGCGCTCTTCCCCTACACCCCGGCCGAGCTGAAGAGCGAGGACGGCCGCGAGGCGCTCAACCCCGACAACCTGATGTGCCGCGCCACCCGCGCGCTCAAGGACGCGGTGCCCGAGGTCGGCGTCCTCACCGACGTGGCGCTCGATCCCTACACCAGCCACGGCCACGACGGGATCGTCGACGCGGCCGGCTATGTGGTCAACGATACCACGGCCGAGGTGCTGATCGAACAGGCGCTCAACCAGGCGCGCGCCGGCGCAGACATCATCGCGCCATCGGACATGATGGACGGCCGCATCGGCATGATCCGCGACGCGCTGGAAGGCGAAGGCGCCCACAACGTCCAGATCATGAGCTACGCCGCGAAATATGCCAGCGCCTTCTACGGCCCGTTCCGTGACGCGGTGGGCTCCCGCGGTCTGCTCAAGGGCGACAAGAAGACCTATCAGATGGATTCGGCGAACGCCGAGGAAGCGCTGCGCGAGGTCGAACTCGATCTCGCCGAGGGCGCAGACAGCATCATGGTCAAGCCCGGGCTGCCGTATCTCGACATCATCGTGCGGGTGAAGGACCGCTTCGAGGTGCCGGTGTTCGCCTATCAGGTGTCGGGCGAATACGCGATGATCGAAGCCTCGGTCGCAGCCGGCGCGGGCGAGCGCGACGCGCTGGTGCTGGAAACGCTGATGGCGTTCAAGCGCGCCGGCTGTGCGGGCGTGCTCACCTATCACGCCGCGCACGCGGCGCGATTGCTGGGCGCGTGATCGACACCGAGCGGCTGATCCTGCGCGGCTGGCGCGAGGCGGACCTCAGGCCCTATTACGCGATGGGGCAGGACCGTGACGTGATGCGCTACATCGGCCCGCTCGCCACCCCGGGCGACGTGCGCTCGACCCGCAACCGCATGAACGGGCGGCTGGCCCGGCACGGCCACTGCTTCTGGGCAGTGGAGCGCAAGGCGGACAGGGCGTTTCTCGGCTTCTGCGGGCTGCTGCGGGGCACGCCGCCGATCGCCGGTGAGGTGGAGATCGGCTGGCGCTTCGCCCGGCACGCCTGGGGGCAGGGCTTTGCCCGCGAGGCGGCGGAGGCGAGCCTTGCCTGGGCCTGGGGCAACCTTCCGTCCTTATCGATCGCGGGCATCACCGTCGCCGCCAACGCGCGCAGCCGGGGCTTGATGGAGCGGCTGGGCATGACGCGCGAGCCGGGCAGCGACTTCGACCATCCGGAACTCGCGAGCGGCGACCCACTGCGCCGCCATATCCTGTATCGCATCGGTCGGCCCTCCGCGTGAACGCGCCGGCGCGGTTCGCCGGGGCAGGGCGCGCCCTGTTCGTCGCCACTATCCTCGCGGGCTCGTTCCTGCTGTTCCTGGTGCAGCCGATGGTCGCGCGGTTGGCGCTGCCGCGGCTGGGCGGTGCGCCGGCGGTATGGAACTCGGCGATGCTGGTCTACCAGGCGCTGCTGCTCGCCGGCTACGCGTACGCCCACGCGCTGGGCCGGCTCGCGCCGCGACGGCAGGCGGCCGTGCACGTGGCGGTGCTGCTGGCGGCCGCGCTGTGGCTGCCGATCGGCATCGCCGCCGTTCCCGCCACCCCGGATGCGCCGCCGGTGCTGTGGGTGCCATGGCTGCTGCTCCGCTCGATCGGGCCGCTGTTCTTCGCGGTCTCGGCGGGGGCGCCCCTGGTGCAGCGCTGGTTCACCCTGGCGAGCCGCGGGCGGGACCCTTACGCGCTCTATGCCGCCTCCAACATCGGCAGCTTCGCGGGGCTGATCGCCTACCCGCTGGCGGTCGAGCCCGCGCTGGCGCTGTCGCCGCAGCGTGCCCTGTGGAGCGCAGGCTATGCGTTGCTGGTGGTGCTGATTGCTGCTTGCGCGTTGCTGCTGCCACGGGCGGCTGTGGCCGAACTGGCGGTTGTGCCCACGGCTCCGCCATCGCGGGGAAGGGTGGGCTGGTGGATTGCGTTGGCCCTTGTGCCGTCCGGGCTGATGCTGGCGACCTCCACCTACGTCACCACCGACATTGTGGCGATGCCGCTGCTGTGGGTGCTCCCCCTCGGCCTCTACCTCCTCAGCTTCACCGTCGCGTTTGCGGAAGGGCGCGACCTCGCCGACCTGCTGACGCGGATCGCGCCGGTGACGATCCTGCTGTTCGGCGGGGTGATGATTGGCGGTTATCAGGAACGGCCCTATTTCAGCGCCGGCATTGCCCTCGCGCTGCTGTTCATGGCCTCGGTCGCGCTGCACACCCGCCTGTACCGGATGCGTCCGGCGCCTGACCGACTTACCGGCTTCTACCTCGCCATGGCGGCGGGCGGCGCGCTCGGCGGCGTGTTCGCGGGGCTGATCGCGCCGGTGGTGTTCGACTGGACCTACGAATATCCGCTGCTGATCTTTGCGGCCGGGTTGCTGGTGCCGCAGGTCTACCTCACCAACGGGCTTCGGGCCCTCTGGTTCGACCCGATCCGGCGGCGGGCGGCGCTGGCGACGGTGGTGCTCGCGCTTGCCCTGCTGTTCCTGCTGCGCTTCACCGGACCCGCGGCCCTGTTCGGCGAAGACCGGCAGGGGTTCGCATTTCTCGTGATCGGCGCCGTCGGCCTAGCGACCATCGGCGCGCGCCTGCCGTATGCGATCCTGCTCGCCGGCGCGCTGATACTGTTCGGCGGTTACCGCGCCATCGCGCTGTCGGTCGAGGGCGATGCGCGCACCCGCAGCTATTTCGGCGTCTACACCGTGCGGGAAACCGGCCGCGAGCATGAGCTCGACCATGGCACCACCGTGCATGGCGTGCAGCTGCGCGGATCGCCCGCGCGCGAGCGGACGCCGACCACCTATTATTCGCACGGCTCCGGCGTGGGCCAGGCGATGGCGCTGGTGCCCTCGCTTTACGGTCCCGCCGGCCGCGTCGGGGTGGTCGGCCTCGGCACGGGAACGCTGGCCTGCTACGCCCGTCCGGGCCAGCGCTGGCGCTTCTACGAGATCGATCCCGCGGTGGTCGCGATCGCGCGCACCCCGGCCAAGTTCAGCTACCTCGCCCGCTGTCTGCCCGATCCCGTGATCCGCATCGGCGACGCCCGCATCAACCTGGCCCGCGAGCCAAACTCGAGCCTCGACCTCCTCGCGCTCGACGCCTTTTCGTCCGACGCGGTGCCGATGCACCTCCTCACGCGGGAAGCGTTCGCCACCTACGCGCGCGTGGTGCAGCCGGCGGGTCTGCTGCTGGTCCACATCTCCAATCGCTTCCTGGATCTCGATCCCGTCGTCGCGGCCGCTGCGAAGGAGGGCAGGTGGCAAGCTGTCGAGCTCGATTACAAGCCGTCCTCGCTGGAGGCCGGCGCGACGGCGTCATGGTGGGTAGCGATGTCGCGCGATCCGCGCGCGATCGCGGCGCTGCGGGCTCGCAACGCCTACTGGCGCCCCGTCACCGCCCGCACCGGGTTCGTCGGCTGGACCGACGACTATTCCACCATCCTGCCGCTGCTCCGGGCCTTCCGCTAGGCGGCGGGGAGCTCGTCCTGGATGGATCGGATCGCGGCGCTTTCGCGATCCGCCTCGCCACGGGCACGGGCCTGAAGCGCCTCGAGCGCCGGATAGGCCGGCTGGAGCGCCGCGGCTCGGTCGAGGGCCAGCTGCTCCACATCGCCGACCGCCGCGGAGGCCTGCGCCCGCCAGTCGTCGAGGGTGGCGAGCTGCGCCTGCGCGGTGAGCCACGCCTCACTGCCGGCCGGCTGCCCCTTCGCCGCCGTAGCCCCGCGCGTCGCGATCGCCGCGTCGCGATCGAAGCCCGCGGCGATGCGGTCGAGCGTCTCGCCCTGGTGCCGCAGCTGCGCATCGAGCGCCGGATCGGGAGCGGCGACCACCGGAGTGGTTGCCGGTTCGCCGAAGCCGATCTTTTCGGCCGGGCGGGGCGCCAAGGACGGGTAAGCCGAATGGTCCTGCGCGCACCCGGCGAGCAGCGCGGCCAGCAGTACCGGAGGAACGAAACGCATCATCCCCGCCGCTCTAGCAGGCGCAGAAAGTGGCGCAACGCACTTGCGCGCCCCGAAAAGCGCCTCTATGGGCACCACTCCCAGGCGCCCGTAGCTCAGCTGGATAGAGCATCAGACTACGAATCTGAGGGTCGGGCGTTCGAATCGCTCCGGGCGCACCATTTTTCCGAAGCACCTCCCGTCGCCTTCTCACCAGAGCGCGGGATGTGCTCGCCCAGAGCAGGCTAGCATGGCAATGCAGCCGCCGGGGACAAGGCCATGAAGCCAGGGCAGCTGTCCGGGACGCGTCCGGTACTCACTTGAAGATGTGGTCGGCCATCGGCCGCGTGCAGCCGGTCGCTATCGCAAGTGCATCAAAGGGCGCGCTTTCTTGATGCAGGTATGCGCGCATGGGCCTTTGCCCGCCTAATCATCTCAGCCCTGAGCGGTGGACAGTTCGCGCAAGCACACGAACTCGTTGGACGCGGCTCGGGAGGCCTGGGAGAGCAACGGATCGGGCCGGGTAAGGCGCACCATTGGGGAGGGCCCGTTATTGCTCGGGCAGCAGGAGACAACCATGTCCGCAATTGCCGAGAGCCTTCAACCTGTCCTGTCCAAGCTCGAGAAGCGCGTGAACCTCTCCGACGAGGACCGAAGGGCGTTCCTGAATCTGCCCTTCACCCGCAAGGATCTGGGCGCGGGCGCATGCCTGACCAGGGAAGGTGATCCGGCTCGGACCTGCAGCGCGGTGCTCTCGGGCTTCGCCTATCGCCACAAGACGATCGCCAATGGCGCGAGGCAGATCATCTCGGTCCAGGTGGTCGGCGACCTGCTCGACGTGGAGAACGCCCTGTTCGGGACGGCGACCCATAGCGTCCAGATGATGACGTCCGGCAGCCTTGCCGTGATCCCGGCCGCCGTGCTCGAAAAGGTGATGGCCGAACGCCCCGCGCTTCAACGGGCGGTGTGGCTCTCGACGCTGGTCGACAGCTCCGTGTTCGGCGAATGGATCGCCAATGTCGGCCGGCGCGACGCGCGCGCGCGCATCTCGCACCTGTTGTGCGAGCTCGCGGTGCGGCTGAAGGCGGTCGGGCTGCTCAGGAGCGGCACCTATGATCTGCCGATGACGCAGGAGCAGATCGGCGACGCCACCGGTCTCACCGCCGTTCACGTCAACCGCACCATCCAGGATCTGCGCCGCAGCGGCGTGATCAGCAACGACAAGCGCTCGGTCACCGTACAAAACTGGAGGGCGCTGACCGATATCGGCGGCTTCGATCCAGCCTATCTGCACGAAGGGACGGTCGCGGCCCTCTCTTGATGCTCCGTTGATGTCCGATCCTCAGCGGAACGGGGCCGATCCCTCGCACATGCCCGGCGTTCGGGCTGCCGGGTCAGGCATCCTGCGGCGGCTGAAAGCGATCCCTCTGCGCGAGCGGCTCTGGGGCGGACTGGCACAGGGGCTGCTGTCCGCCGTGGCGGCGGCGCTGGCCTGGTTGCCGACACAGGCGCTCGGGCTGCGGGAGGGATTCTGGGCGGCGATCACCGCCATCGCGGTGGCGCAAAGCGAATTCACCGCTGCGCGAACCACGGCCCGCGATCAGTTCGCCGGCGCGGCGATCGGTGGGGGCATCGCCGTGCTCGTCACCCTCGTGCCCGCACCCGGCATCGTCCGGTGCGTGTTCGCGCTGGTGATCGCGATCAGCGGCTGCTGGCTGCTCAAGGTGGCGAGCGCCGCGCGGCTCGCCGGGATCACCGCCGCCATCATCATGCTGGTGCCGCATCAGGGCAGCGCCGAACGCATGATGCTCTCGCGGGTGGGCGAGGTCGGCTGGGGTGTGACCATGGCGATCCTGGTCGTCGGCATGGCGACGCTGGTGCGCGATGGCGTGCGGCGCGGCACCTTAAGTGACGGCGCGGACGCTGCGGAAAGACCGCCCCAGTAAGTAGCCGGTCAGTGATCCCGCGAACGCGCCCCTGCACAAGAGGCGCCCGTGCGCATCACCGCACTGCCGCGATCGCCGCCTGCGCCGCTTCGGCAAGTTCGCGCCGGCAGATCAGCAGGTCCGGCAGCAGCGGATTCTCGCAGTTGTAGATCAGCGGGCTGCCATCGATCCGCGATGCATGCAGCCCCGCTGCGAGCGCCACCGCCGCCGGCGCGCAATTGTCCCATTCATACTGCCCGCCGTCGTGCAGGTAGATGTCGGCCAGACCATCGACCACCGCCATCGCCTTCGCGCCGGCAGACCCCATCCCGATCAGCTCCGCGCCCATCGCAGCTCCGGTGCGCGTCGCGATGTCGGGGCAGCGCGTGCGGCTGACGACCATGCGCGGCGGTTCACCCAGAGGAGCGACACAGCGAGGCGGGGTGTCGGTGGCGTGCGTCGTCCCGCGCGCCGGCACCGCCACCGCGCCATGGGCCGGCCGGCCGTCGACGGCGAGCGCGATGTGTACCGCCCAGTCGTCGAGCCCTTCCGCATACTCCCGCGTGCCGTCGAGCGGATCGACGATCCACACCCGCGACGCCGCGCACCGGCTTAGATCGTCGAGCGATTCCTCCGAGAGAATGAAGTCGCCCGGCCGGGCGGCGCGCAGCCGCTCGATGATCAGCGCGTTGGCCTCGCGGTCGCCGCGTGCGCCGAGTTCTTTGCCGCTACAGCCGCCGCGCCGGCGGATGGCGAGCAACAGCGCGCCCGCCTCGTCGGCCACCGCGCGGGCGAGTGCCGCATCGCTCACAGGTCCGGGCTCCACACGCCGATCACATGCTCGACGATGCGTTCGGCCGCGGCCTCGGCGCTTTCGCGCGTCGTGTCGATACGCAGCTCGGGCGCCTCGGGCGGTTCATAGGGGCTGGAAATGCCGGTGAAATCCTTGATCTGGCCCTGCCGCGCCTTGGCGTAGAGGCCCTTGACGTCGCGCTGCTCCGCCTCCTCGATCGGCGTGTCAACGAAGATCTCCACGAACTCGCCCGCCGGCAGCATGCCCCGCACCAGCTCGCGCTCCGCGCGGAACGGCGAGATGAAGGCGGTGAGGACGATCAGCCCAGCATCCGCCATCAGCCTCGCGACCTCGCCGACGCGGCGAATATTCTCCACGCGGTCCGCTTCGGAGAAACCCAGGTCGCGGTTGAGCCCCTGGCGGATGTTGTCGCCGTCGAGCAGGAAGCTGTGGCGGCCGAGCGCGTGCAGCTTCTTCTCGACCAGATTGGCGATCGTCGACTTGCCGGCGCCGGACAGTCCGGTGAACCACAACACGCGCGGGCTCTGGCTCTTTTGCGCGGCATGCGCCTCGCGCGTGACATCGATCGACTGCCAATGCACGTTCTGCGCCCGCCGCAGCACCGATCCGATCATGCCCGCCGCGACGGTGGCGTCAGTCGCCCGATCGATGATGATGAAACCGCCGAGATCGGTAGATGCCGCGTAGGGCTCGAACACGATCGGGCGATCGAGGTAGATTTCGCCGACGCCGATGTCGTTGAGCTGCAACGTATCGGCGGACAGCTCCGCGCCGCTGTCGACGTCGATCACGTGGTGCGGCGGCTGGATCGTCGCGCCGACGGTTTGCGTCGCCAGTTTGAGCAGGTAGCCGCGCCCCGGGACAAGCGCCGTGTCCGCCATCCACACGATCGTCGCGGTGAAGGCGTCGGCGGCCTCGGGCGGCGCTGCTGCGGCCGCGATGACGTCGCCGCGCGAGCAATCCACCTCGTCCGCCAGCACCAGCGTCACCGCCTCGCCGGCGACCGCCCGCTCACGCTCGCCGCTGGCGCCGATGATGCGTGCGATGCTGGTGGTGCGCCCGGACGGCACGATCCGCACCCGCTCGCCCACCCGGACGCTGCCCGCCACCACCGAGCCCGCAATGCCGCGGAAATCGAGGTCGGGGCGGTTGACCCACTGCACCGGCATCCGGAACGGCGCGTCGGCGCGGCCGCTCTCCACCGGCACCTGCTCCAGATGCGCGAGCAGTGTCGGGCCTTGATACCAGGGCATCGACGCGGAGGGCTCGACGATGTTCGCGCCGGTCAGCCCGGAGAGCGGGATCGCCACCACCTCGTCGATGCCGATCGCGTCGGCGAACGCGCGATACTCCGCGACGATGGTATCGAACACCTGCCGGTCATGCCCGACCAGGTCCATCTTGTTGACCGCCAGCACCACGCGCCGGATGCCGACCAGCCGCACCAGATGGCTGTGCCGCCGGGTCTGCGTCAGCACGCCCTTGCGCGCGTCGATCAGGATCACCGCCAGGTCCGCCGTCGATGCGCCGGTGATCATGTTGCGCGTGTATTGCTCGTGCCCCGGCGTATCGGCGACGATGAACTTGCGCCGGTCGGTCGCAAAGAAGCGATAGGCGACGTCGATGGTGATGCCCTGCTCGCGCTCGGCGGCGAGGCCGTCGACCAGCAGCGCGAAGTCGATGTTCTGCCCCTGCGTGCCGACGCGCTTCGAATCGGCCTCCAGCGCTGCGAGCTGGTCGGCGAAGATCGCACGGCTGTCGTGGAGCAGCCGGCCGATCAGCGTAGACTTGCCGTCGTCCACCGACCCGCAGGTGATGAAGCGCAGCAGCGACTTGTGGGCATGCGCGTCGAGGTACGCGTCGATATCCTCGGCAACGAGCGCGTCCGGCCGATAGGCGTGTACGGCGCCGGTCATCAGAAATACCCCTCGCGCTTCTTTTTCTCCATCGAACCCGCGCTGTCATGGTCGATGGCACGGCCCTGGCGCTCGCTGGTGGTGGTGAGCAGCATCTCCTGGATCACCTCCGACAGCGTCGCCGCCTCGCTTTCTACCGCGCCGGTCAGCGGATAGCAGCCGAGCGTCCGGAAGCGGACCGAGCGCTCCACCGGCCGTTCGCCGGGCAGCAGGCGAAACCGGTCGTCGTCGACCATCACGATCATCCCATCGCGCTCCACGGTTGGACGCGGTGCGGCGAAGTAGAGCGGCACGATCTCGATCCCCTCCGCGAGGATGTACTGCCAGATGTCGAGTTCGGTCCAGTTGGAGAGCGGGAAGACGCGCAGGCTCTCCCCCTTCGTCACGCGGGTGTTGTAGAGCCGCCAGAGCTCCGGCCGTTGCGCCTTCGGGTCCCAGCCGTGGCTCGCCGACCGCACGGAGATGATCCGCTCCTTGGCCCGCGACTTCTCCTCGTCCCGCCGCGCACCGCCGAACGCTGCGTCGAACCCATACTGGCTCAGCGCCTGTTTCAGCCCCTCGGTCTTCCACAGGTCCGTATGCCGCGAGCCGTGGTCGAACGGATTGATGCCTTGCGCCTCCGCCTCGGGATTGCGGTGGACGATCAGTTCCATGCCTGCCTCCGCCGCGGCACGATCGCGCAGCGCGTACATGTCGCGAAACTTCCAGGTCGTATCGACGTGGAGCAGCGGGAAGGGCGGCTTGGCGGGAAAGAACGCCTTCTTGGCAAGGTGCAGCATCACCGCCGAATCCTTGCCTACCGAATAGAGCATCACCGGCCGCTCGGCCTCGGCGACGACTTCGCGCAGGATGTGGATGCTCTCGGCTTCGAGGCGCTGGAGATGGGTCAGTGTCACCGGGCCGACATAGTGACGTCGGTCGCCGCGGGAACGCAAGTTATCCTGTTGCGCGCCCAAGCCGCGTCAGTCGCAGCGCCTTCGTTCGACCGAATCGAGGATATGCCCCGCAGCCATGAACACCGCAATCGGCGAGCACAGGAACAGGATCTGGCCGCCGTGCCCCGGATATTGCTGAAGGTAGTGTACCCCGCGCTCCACCGCGCCGGTGCCGAGGCCATAGATCACCAGAAAAGCTTCGAACTTGGTCTTGACCACGAACAGGCGGGCGATGCGGTTCCACATGCCACGCACCTTGCAACGAACGGGCCAACCGCGGAAATTCGTCGCATCGCGTTAGCAAAGGAGGTTACCTGTCAGCCGTGCCGACAGGCGGCCGCGCGGCGATCAGGCCATCAACTCGCTTAGGTTGAGTGCCTCCAGCAGCGCGCGGCGCGCCGCTTCCGCGGCCGGCCAGTCGGCGAGCGTCACGTACGCGCTCGGGTCTACCCGCTCGGGCCAGTGTGCCTCGATCACCCCCGCGATCCGATCGAGCTTTCCGGCATCGACCAGGAACCGCGGATCGACGGTGATGGGATCGCACACCACCCGCAGCCTCAGGCAGGCAGGGCCGCCACCGTTCGCCATCGACTGGCGGACGTCCACCGGCACCAACTCCCGGATCGGCCCATTGCCGGCGACCAGCGCCTCCAGCCAGCCCCACACCGCCGGCCGTGCCTGCGCCTCGGTGGGGAGGATCAGTGCCATGCCGCCACCCGGGCGCGTCACCAGTTGGGCATTGAATAGATAGCTCGCCACCGCGTCTTCGAGGCTGATCGCGGCGGCCGGCACTTCGACGATCGTGACCTCGGGCAGCCGCGCACGGAGCCCATCGTAGAAAACGTGCTTGTCCGCGAACGCCTCCTCATGCGCGAACAGTACCGTTTCGTTGGCCACCGCGACCACGTCGTTGTGGAACGCGCCCGCGGCAATGGCGGCGGGCGACTGCTGGACGCTCAGCGCATCGCGCACGCCGTGCAGCCGCATCACCGCCG
>Ga0210040_10001928_pt1 | contig 30260 bp, 19 predicted proteins | sample CryGeyCG12114_NA_FD_185462 | JGI IMG/M metagenome (GOLD analysis project Ga0210040, IMG submission 185462) | Groundwater microbial communities from aquifer - Crystal Geyser CG19_WC_8/21/14_NA (SPAdes) (version 2) | ecosystem: Environmental > Aquatic > Deep subsurface > Groundwater | place: USA...
GAGAAAGAACATGGCAGGACTTATCATGCCTTCCACGCAGGCAGTATGTGGGCAAAACCCCTGATCTGACTTTCTTACTGACCACACGCAGAATACGCAATACCGAACGATGAGGTAAGGCGGATGGCCTCTAGCATTCTTCGTGATACTCATTGCTGTGACAGGCAGAACAACAGCGTCTGAACCTCCACTACCATGCCGTACGCCTGGCGGTTGAGGATAAATTGTTCCACGCAAGCGTCGAACCTACAAAAGTGTTGGACGTAGGTACCGGCACAGGTGTTTGGGCTTTAGATGTCGCCGACGCGTATCCAGATGCTTCGGTAGTAGGGTGGGATCTTAGCCCTGTTCAACCCGGAATGGTCAATCACAACATCCAATTCGAGATATTCGATGCCGAGGAGCCATGGTTAGTCAACGACGAGTACGATCTGATTAACTTTCGGCTTATGCATTTTTCTCTGTCGAAATCCTGGCCACAGGTATTCAAGGAAGCTTTCGGCGCTTTGAAGCCGGGTGGATGGATGGAAAGCCAGGAATTCAAGCTTGATTTCCGTTCAGACGACGGTACGATACCTGTGGACAGCAAATTCAAACAATGGTGTGCACTTCAGAACGAAGCTGCTGAAAAAGGCCGCTTCAGTCTAAGGCCGGACCCAGTACGTATGCAGCAATACATGAAAGACGCGGGTTTCGTGAACATAGTATTCAAGGAATTCAAAATGCCCATGGGAAATTGGTCCAAGGATGATCGCCTGTCGAAAGCTGGCGTATTCAACATGGTGGCATACTTGGAGGGAATGCTGGGTCTTAGTATTCGGCTATGGACACGATTTCTGGACAAGACCCCTGAAGAAGTGGCAGCATTTGTTAAAGAGGCGCAGCAGGATATGCAATCGCCCGACATGCATGGATATATGCCTGTGTAAGCTGATCCATTCGAATTGACGTTGCTAACGATTCAAAGATATGTGACTTACGCACAGAAGCCAGGGCCTAGCTCTTGAACGGAGAGTTTTCAGCTGAGCAACAGAATTCGCACGAGGACGGAAGCGAAGGCATGTAGTCTACCAGAGATTATCCGCTTCCTACTTATGTAGCTACCTAGGTAGTCTGCGGTTCGATGCCAAACCCTGCTTGCGCCTGCATCCGCAATCAGCCTGATCTCTTCCTTCAACATCAATTCTAGACGTGGTCGTTGGCTGCTAATCCAACCACAATCCAAGCGCTACCAGAACTATCACATGACCATGATATCGAAATGCTCAACGCAAGGTGGTCTCTGATATATTACCTGACCCTGGTCATTTAGGGTCATTCAGCGATACAGCTAGTCACTAGCCGCCCGTGGCCACAGAGTCTGCCACCCTTCATACCGGATGCCTCGAAAAAGACGAGAAATCCAGGTTGGGTCTTGATGAGGCAGCGGCCAGGGCGAGTGCTCAGAAAAGGTGCCCTGGAAAGCGCAGGCGGAGAATCGCCCATGGAGCAGCTTGGTGCTTATGTGGCAGCTTGGCGCTGAGACTGGAAGGCCTCGATGCCTCTCTTGTCACACGGTCCGTGCAAGAGCTTTTGTTAGACGAGAAGCGACCCCACACAGGCACTTCGTAGCAGAAGAGCATACTAAGTCCACCAACTCAGGAGGCGATGGCACAAGTTAAGCACGAAGCTGTTTTCGCACCCAACAAGGATTCCATTTTGCCTCGTCTATAATACTTCATGCAGGCTGTGTTGCCAAACCTGGAGCTCTTCGTGGACGGGAACGAGGAGACAGCAGCGCCTTTACGTACTTCGATCTTTCGCCACGTAATGTGCTCAACGCCTTCGATGGTGACCCCATCATCACGAAAATCATGCACTTCGAGTTTGCTGGTTTCTTTCCGCGAGAGGCAGAGTTTACGAACACGCTGATTCGATATGCTAGTGACTGGTCGAAGCACGCACACGACGTGTTTCTTACTACGCTGCGAAAGAGAAATATTGCAACACCGGCAGGCGCGCCCTTCCTGTCACAGTTTGATCAAGCTTGCGTTCTGGTGGAGATGATCGAGAACGTTGGACCTTGGTGGCCGCGAAATGGCGGAAAGGAAGGAAAGCTCCAGAAGACGACCTGAGCACAGCGGCCTCCATTGTCTTGGGCCTGTTGGACGTCCTGAACAACCCCGCTTGACATGTCAATACGCACCTCGCAGCGGCCTCCTCTGACACGACCCGTTCTCCGTATCTCTGGACCTCCGTCCGATGTGGTTGCCTGGCGATATACTCAGCATTTTATAGTCGTTCGAGGTGTGACGGCTGTAGGGCTCTTGCCATGAGCATCAAGGCTACATGGGATAGGTGTTACTTAACTTGTGTCATTACAAAAACCTACACAAGGATGGATCTTAAGAGCTTCGACCAGGTACTGCCAAGCAAAGCAGAAAGTCTTTGTCTACCCAGAACGACGCAGAGCATCTGCTAAAACTTCTTTGAATGGCTCGATCCCAGAATGGGCGTGCGTCCGTGATGAGCAAGCTGGAGGAAGTGCTGGAAGTACTACTGAAAGGTGACGATGTCGGATGATGAGGATTTGCCGCTATACTGTTTACAAAGGTCCTTATCGCAATACATGGCTGGGTGTTGTCTTCCTGCAGAGACAGCCAAATATTTCAAATTCATACCGAATAGCTCGTTTCCTGGTTGGTTCACTACTAGGTGAGCCTAATCAGGCAAGTGTGCGCCTAGGCATGAAGTTGGTTGATGGAAATTCAAGTCCTCTTCATCAAGCAGTCAGCTAACCAAACGTGGAGGTATGCGTGCCCCGCCAAGCACGCTACTCTACTCGAACTCCATACTACGGAGTTCCGTCACTATTGTTCAGGGGTATGATTCTCTGAGAACTAAAGAGAGTCCAAGATTCCCCTTGTGGTCTTGACATCTCTGACAATATTTTGCGCTGGTGTCCATTAACATCACGACACAACACCGTCAGTATGTCGTCTATCCCGATCATCCTTTGCGGGAAGAGCCCACAGCTGGGTGACGCGATGATCAAACTTCTTGCGCCAAAATACGAAGGTATGCAACAGTCAAGACTCTTGTCGTCCCGTCGAGGCACATCAAGGCCCTTGGCTGACAACCACAGTCATTCACGTCTGCAACTCACTCGGAGCAGCCATGCGAGAGATACCCTCCATACTCAGTGGCGATTTCGTCAAGCCCGAGTCTGGACAAGGGACTTACGCTCAGGGAGCCCCAGCTGATGCTAAAGATCCAAAGGCCGTTGTCGTCGGAGGCGGTTTCTCGCCAGACGACTTCGAGCAGATACGGAAGACTGTTGACTACGTGAAGGTCCTGCCGTGGTTTCGAGCGGATACTTCAAAGCCGCCTGGTGGCGCTCCTGGGCCACCTCCTCCTGAGAAGCTTGCTGAAAGAATAACCAAGTCGCTGGACAATGAGGGAAGAACGGGTGACGACGGCTATGGCGTATGGACGCCTGGTGTATACCACTTCTGATGACAGGTTTGCAAGCACAGAAACATATGCTCCCGCATGCCAAGGACGGAGCGTTGGCAAGCCTGCCGTGGCATTGTGTAAGTTGCCGACGGTGCCAGTTCATGACTACTACAGATCGTAATATACTCCAAGATCTGGCTGCGAGACCTTCAGTTTCGTATTTTGTTAGTGCTGGTCTACTGCTAGCCTTGTCCCCTCCGAGGTGACCCGAAGCCCCGCCTTGCAGTTTGCCCAGGACATCTTTCGCATAGTGCTTGCAGCACAAGCGTGCCCGGCATATCTCTATCGAGCTGAGCACCGCCAATTGCCTACACTCTGGACACTTATTCAGTACGCCATTTCTCGTTCTCAGCCCTTCCATCCATACTTTGATTAGTGGGTTCACCTCCAGCGCATGTCCGTCAATTCGGCGGAAGACTCCGACTCGAAAGAGAAACAAAACTAGTATTAGCTCTTCCTGCAACGATCGCCTCCAGTAAGTGATGCAAACTCACAATCGAAACGAAAAGCCTAGATCACTCATATTAATTGACTGGAACGGGTCCGGCAGACCACCGAAGCTGAACACAGCCGAATGATCGTTCGGGGGGCGAGCCCAAGTGAGGTTGAATACTTTGAGCCATCCTCAGACAAGTACATCAACAACCCTTTTATCATTTAGCGAAGGCTGCAACTCGAGCAATGTCCTTACCCCCCAAAAGAACAACACACTCAACCCAAAATGTCCACCGAGATCTTCATGACCGGTGCCACAGGCTACGTCGAAGGTGCTCTTCTTCATACCTCTACTCTCCCCTCCTAGCGCAACCACCACACCGCTGGCGCGTACTGCCCCACAACGCGAGCTCCTCCAAAGTACATATCCCAACGTCACCACCCTCCTCGGCACCCTTGACGAGGCCGCCCTCCTCAGCAGCGAAGCCGCAAAAGCCTCCGTCGTCCTACACGTAGCCGACGCAGGGCATGAAGTCAGCACGTTCGCTCTACTCGGCGGCATGAAGTCCGCGCCCAACAAGGGTCTCTTCATCCATCTGTCCGGCTCAGCTTCGCTGCTTGCCCTTCAGGACCTGCGCGTTTGCCTCTCGATAACTTTCCCATCGAATTCACATAGGAAGCCATGCGAACTTTTTGTAAGGGCCGTCAGTCATCTATTGTGTAAAGCCTTGTTCAGAAGCCCTCTGGCTGTAGAGAAGTCACGTTCACCTTGTGCATCTTACTGCTTCAAGCCTCTATAGATCAGGGTCCTCCCTACCATAGTTTCCTCCTTCAATCAGCTTCTGCTATGTCCTCCATCTTGTATTTGCTGGAAGAGTGTTTCGTCAAGAAACGTAATATCCACAGCCCGTATGAATTGATGGTCTCCCACTTCGCTCGGGTGATAATGTAATCTTTCGGCTTGATTTGCTCGATGTCAAGATGAGTACACAGAATCCACGGGTTATCTGTATTATGGCTCTACCATGAAGAACCAGGTAGAGTGCGCACACAATTATCAAACGTCTTCTCCCGGTTTATTGAGACATCCACATTTTCTGCAACAGTCTGAAGCTCGTGCGGAGCTCCGTGAGCCAGCATAATGTATAGCAGCTTCCCACATTCGACCTACCTGCTCACATACTCCGCGCCGAGATCATCTGCTCTTTAGCCCACAGTCATAGTGGCAGTATTCATTCCACAGAATAGCTTACATGTCGTCAAGGTGACAAGACGGCATCATATCTAGCAGGAACCGAGCCCAACGAGGTTTCGGAACTATATCGAGTGTACCCAATTACAAAGTCGGCCGGAACTGCGTGATATGAGACACGGTAAGAAGGTCAACTAAGAGCAACCACTGCACACGTGAGTACTTTCTCCTGACTCGCCAAGAAGAGTCTTCGGAGGACTTTAGTGCTACAACTGCTGTTTCTACAGTATACCGTAGAACAGTAAGGCTTTATCGATAAGAACTTTATTCCATGTCCTCCATGCGGTACAACTCAGGTCGGTACGCTCGAACACAGCGTCTCATACACTTCTCTGCTCTAGCCAAAACTCTGCCTCCTACACCTAAAGCATAGAGAAACCGAGTCGTGACTACTAGAAACCTCACGGCTCTCCCAACGCATCACTGCTGTAGAACATGTCATCAAACGTCGGTCTTTCGACGCCTCGTGGCTCCGGCACCTCAGGGTACGTGCAACGCAACCTCTCACTCCTCAAGCCCCGCGACACCGGCTACGGCCAGCCCTACAGTCTCAACGACTCGGCGCGGCCCCCCAAATCGCGCCAGCCAGACCAAGACATCCTGAAACATGACCGCTTGCGCGACATCGAAGTCAAGGTGCTCAACCTGCAAGACAAGCTGGAAGACGAAGGAGAAATGGACGACGATCAGATCGAGGAGGAGTGTGAAAAGTTGCGGAAGAGACTGACAGAAGACATGGAGAGTGGAAAGGTGGAGAAGGGGAAGGGGTTCAAGAGATATCAGGTACATGAGCTGGCGGAGGCGAAGGAGAGGGAGAGCGAGAGGCTGAGGAGGGCGTTGGGATTGAAAGGCGATGTTGGAGGCGATGGGAGTGAGCACCCAATGGCCAGGCAGGATAGGCGGAGGCGGGAGCTGGAGGGTGCAGGCGTGAAGGTGGAGGACGACGTTAGAGTGGATATCAAGAAAGAGGCGGGGCGGGAGAGAAGGTAAGGTGTGTGGTCAAGCACTTCAAACGCTTTTGAAACCGCACCATCAAGGACGTGCTGTACGGAGATCGGATGCTACATTAGACCATTCCCGATCCAAGGACAAACTAGATGGACGGCCGGCGATTGAATGCTGCATCAAAAGGACTTACAACGAATCACGACAGAAATCTTACAGCGAAAGCAAGAAGGGAACAAGTGTGAAGGGAAATTCCAGCTCTGGAGCACGTTGTTCGACTTCTAGCTCAGTACTTCTTCGACACGCCAGCCACTCGAGTCCTTTATATCCATTACCTGGCGAACCTTGGTAGGAGGCATCGGCCAGCCGAACCCTGATCCGCCTCTCAACTCTGTGCTCAGCCAGCACTCCCTGCGTTTCGGGGTACCTGTCAAGATCTCAATCTGAGTCTTCGCAACCGGCTTACCATACTCGATTAACGCAGTATCCCTCGCCAACGTCACTAGATGTGCGCCATCTATCGGCGTCAATGGAAACATTCTCGTTTTCGGCACGCTTCCACCACCGATAGTGGCCGCTTGTGATTGTTGCAGATGACTGTAGACAACATACATTGGCAGATCCTTTGCAGCCAACCTCGACAACAACGACGATGGGTGTACAAAGATAGCCTTCTCGACAAGGCTAGCAGATGTCCTGTCCGTGAGCGGAACGAGTGGTAGATACGGCACATCGATAGCGCGTTTGAGTTTGGTGGCCATTTCAGGCGGGTTTGGTACTAGATCGGCCCGTATAGCAACCTGATCAATATATCCTGCCGCAACAATGTTGTTGATTTGCTTGATCTGCTTTGACGAAAGTTTACTGCTAGGTCGTGACTTGTTGACGTCCATTTCGCCAATGTGGTTTGCTTGCACAATGCTAGTAAGTTGTCGTTGCAACTGAAGGACCTCGGACATTGCTTTTGGGCGGAGGAAGTAATCTCGACAGCATTGCTCCTTGTCTTCTGCTTCGGCGTACATGGAAACAGCCACAAGGAGTTTCGCAGCATCGGAAGTCTTGTCATACCGGCTCAATGTCGCGCGGGCGCGACCGTACTGCTGCCTACGTCGGTCACGTTCGTCGTCTTGTGCTTGGTCCTCGTGGCTGTACGTCTCACCTTCTTGTCGACCTTGCGCAGTCATGTCAAGCTGTGATTCTTGCATGAAGAGATCGGAAACAGCAAGACCAGCGACGAGCGTGATGAGATATTGAAGGACGCTAGCATCTTTCACAGCTACTGACAGTATCTTGCCTAGTCGAGGCGAAAGCGGGTATATACTTAGCTCTTTACCCAGATCAGTCACAGTACTCTTGGGTGATAAGGCGCCTAAGTTCCTGAGCAGCTTCTCAGCCTTGTCAAGGATCTGTGCGCTAGGCTGGGTTGGAAACGGGAACTTTGTCACTGGCAGCGGGTATGAAAAGCCTTTCAGCTGTAGTACCACGTTCTCGGCTGGCGCTCGCAGAATTTCTGGTTCAGCGTGATCAGGAAAGAACTGCTCATACACTGCCGAACTGTACAACCTCCAGCAATGGCCCGGGCCTGTGCGACCAGCGCGACCAGTTCGTTGTTGCGCGCTTGCCTTGCTGATGTAGTCAATCTCGAAGCTCTGGACTCCGGTATCGAGGTTGTACTTGCGTTCCTTGCTTCGGCCGGTGTCGAAGACGTAGCGTATTCCCGGGATTGTGAGAGAGGTTTCGGCAACATTGGTGGCCAACACAATGAGACGGGCACCGGGTGGCGGTGGGTCAAAAACGCGAAGTTGCTCTTTGGTCGGTAGTTGGGAGTACAGAGGAAGAACATGAACTGACGTGTACGGGTCCTTCCGCGACACCACGTTCCCTTGCGTTTGTGCCAGCGAAGAGTTGTCTGTTTCGGCATCTTCGTCGTCCGATATCTCAAACTCTTTATCGTCAGCTTCCGAGTCTGTCAGGATGTCTACTTCAAAGTCATCGACAGCTGCCTCCTCGTCGTCAAACTTGTTGTACATGCCAAAATCCATGTCTTCGGCCTCCATTGGTGTTTCGCTGGCCGCAAGATGCACTTTCGTGTTCGTTGTTCCAGGATTACTGCTTGAAGTCCTTAATGACTTTCGTAATTGATCACCCACAAGCTTGATCTCGTTTTGACCCGTCAAGAAGACCAAAATGCCGCCCTGAGGCAGCTTTCTGTGCGCGCGCCGAACCTTCTCAACCGCTTCTTCAACGTAGTCTGATCTAGAGCGAAGAGCAAAATGTGTAGTCACTCGATGCTGGCGACCTTCTGCTTCGACTATTGGTGGCTTGGATCCTGGGGGAAATAAACGATCGTTGACAAAATCACCGATATTCAAAGTCGCAGACATGATGATGAGTTTTAGTGGTGTCGGGTTGTCATAACCTTGTTGCTTCTTCATCCTTGCTGGCACGATCTTGCTCAGCATGCCTATGAGGATGTCGGTATTGACGCTCCGTTCGTGTGCCTCGTCTATTACGACCACAGAATATTTCCGTAACAACAAGTCTTGCGAGAGTTCTCTCAGCAAGATACCGTCAGTCATGAACTTGACTGCTGTTTTTGAGGACACATTGCTGTCGAACCTGATCTGGTATGAGATCTTCTCGCCATAGGTCCCCAACTCTTCGCGTACACGATTGGCCATGCTGACAGCAGCGACCCTACGGGGCTGAGTAATGCCAATCATGCCAGGAGTTGGTCCATCGGGGCTGCCGTATCCGGCTTCGTACAGAAACTGCGGCACTTGCGTTGTTTTTCCACTTCCAGTGTCGCCCTTCAGGATAATGACAGGGTTGTTGTGAATAGCCTCCATAATCTCTTGCTCTTTTTGCAAGATCGGTAACTGCTCGCGGCTTTGTTGAATGTGATGAGGACGAGCGACGGGAACTGCATATGCCTTGCGGTTTAGACCTGGAACATACCGAACACCCTCTGTCAGCTTTGGTATGCTTGGTGTGATTGACTGCTCACCCGGAGCAGTTCTCTGCGTAGGAGGTGGGTTCACGGGTTTTGTATGCACTGGTAAGCTACCTTCCCCTTCCACATAAGAAGGTGTATGACCTAGTGATTTGTTCAGTTGTCCCGTTGCCCACGATTTGAATGCCGATGTTCGAGGCCTCGGCTTGTGATCTGCATCTTCCGACAGCTCTGACGTTTCAGAAGTGTCTGAACCGTCCTCCTTGCCGGCATCCTCCTCATCCTCTGTGCTTTCTGTATCGCTAGCCGAAAGCTCCTCGTCAGCCGAATCGCTTTGTACTTCAGATGACTGGGTGTCCTCCTCGTCCCCACTGAAGCCTTCCCACGGTAGCTCTCCATCCGCAGATTCTTCCTCCACCTCTTCGTCTGCTGGCTCTCTCAGATCCAGGATGAAATCGACTTTCTGGTTCTTCTTTTTCTTCTTACCCGGTCTTGTTTGTATGATTGGTAGCCCATTCTCGCCCAATGCAAGCGGTTGTGCTAGTCCGCTCCCTTGTGTCAATAATGTATGCCTTGCCTTCTCTACCTGTGCATTACCTTCGCCACCTTCTGCTGGCTCTTGAAAAGCTTCTTTGTGCTCCGCCTCAAAGTCGTCCTCGCTGACATCGTCGTCCTCCTCCGCCACCACATCTGGCTTCCTCGGAGGTTCCACCTGTCCTTCAACGTACTGGTCCCAGCGGCGCTTGCCAATAGCTAGATCTTTCGAGCTCCTCAGAGGTTGTGAACTGTCCTGTTCCTGCCTCTTTTTATGTTCCTCCTCTAATTTGCGTAGTAGTTCGAGATTTTCATCTTTCTTCAACTTGTTCTCAATATACTTGTCCAGACGCTTCTGCTTCTTCCCCGACACACGAGGTGTTAGTTGTTGCGCACGTAGTTGCTCCCTCAACTGCTGGCGTTTGCGGTCTTGTTCAGACTTTGCCTGGGGCAGGACGTCGGCATTGGAATCAATCGCATCGGCGGGTGCTCCGGAGGCCGCCCGCTGCCTCGCGAGCACTCTATGCTTACGCTGCCTGGGTACGAACTTTGGCATTTTACTGGCGGGATGTCGTGGCTCTAATCTCGACATGTGCCCGCGCCGGTCGAAAATGTTTCGAAGACTGCGACAATTTGTCCGGCAGTATTTTAGCATACATGCCAAGCTCAAGCAGGCGGTGAACCTTCACAGTGGTCATGTGACTAATCTTTCCTCCAAGTTCCAACAGATATTATTGCATTCCAACTTCCAGAACTTGGACAGAGGCCGTGTAGTTGTCTACATTGCTAGTCCATTGACACATATCACTTGTTGATGGGTCTGCCGCAAGTACCCACGACACCCGAGATGGAGGATGCCCAAGTCACATTGCCCTACCCAGCGGCGACAAGACAAACAGCGGGTGAGGTTAACGGGGTACTGACCGATGTCATGGTAATGTCATTCAGTGACAAAGTTATGATCACAATTACACAGCAGGGAAGGCTTGCTCAATGGGTCTGCTACGCTTCATCTCTCTCTAATTACAGTTGCTCACATCTGCTGCCAGATCACTGTTCCCCTTCTTAGCGACAACCCAACGCAATCAGACCCATACTTCTCGACCATGCGTAGTGATGACGACGCCTTGCTTCCATCCGCTCGGTTTGCGCCACGTACGCTGCTGGGGGCAGGCACACCCGACCGGGAAATGATGGGTCAGCTGTACGCTTCGCAGATAGCTAGTGCGATCACGACCAAGAACCCCGAAGAATCTCGTCCACTGCTGCTTGGCCTTGGCCTCCCAAAGGTGGAAACGGATCGGGATGTCTTCCTGCAAGTCATCGACCTTGTATTGAAACTATTGTGAACAACACATGGAAGATCAGCTTTCCATTTTAGCAACTGCGTCGATCAGGCATGGCTGCCTGGCATGCCATATCCTGCGCTCCGTGCTCGCGGCGACACCGCCAATATTTCCGGAGGCAGCGGATCGGCCCTTAATCTCTTCGACCGTGGCATTAAATTCATAGTCGCCCTCTGCGAGTGCGATGACTTCAAGTTCAATGTCCCGACAAGCATCGGGTTCAATCGGAGGGTTCAAAGCTCGTTGCAAGACGCCGGACCACGCAAAGCGCTTTGAAAGCTCCAAGGCGACATTGTGCGGCTGGTTGCGGAGTGAGGGTTGCAAACGGAGGAGAAGGCGCATCGTCTCTTTAGTGCGGTTGTGTACTCGAACCACCAAAGTAGCGAAGCAGTCGGTGATCAGCTGGTAGTGCGATATGCCAACCTGAGCAACATCCTTTTTGTTTTGCTCAGCAGAGGTGGCATCATGCTCCGTGGCCGGCTTTATTGAGAAGGAGACCCCAACATGATCGACCTTCAGAGCATCGATCATACGCGCGCTCAATCTGATACCTTTCCTTAAGTCAAGATCGCCGTGTCTGCCGGTGCTTTCTTCTGCCCACGTGCCTTTCATATGCTTGAGCAATTCTTCGCGATACCAGAAAGACTCCCTATTTGCTGCTTCTGCTTCTATGCTCAATTTTGAGGCGTTGACCACAAATTGCCTTTGGCTAGTAAAATGCGGTATTGGTGCAAACGAATCAGCCACAAAGATACGTGGCACTAGAAGTATGACCCGGTTAACATGGCCTGGCTGCAAAACTTCATCTATCTTGTATGACGTCTTCCATGAAGTGTCGTCTTCAGCAGGGTTCGCTCGAGCTTGAAGCTGGATTGATATTGGATGTGGCCACACATTGCGCAGGTCAAGCTGGAGCATCGCATAACCAGTTTGCAATGTTTGAAGACTGAGATCAGCAAATCTCGCAATAATGCTCTCCTCACGAGTATTGGTATAAGCCTCGGCCTTCGATAGTTGCAACGACCAGGCAAAATCCCCACTAACAGGAAAGACACTACAGCGCGGAATCTCAACACTACCATTGACGGTCACAGAGATGGGAAAACGTATTTGCCGAGTATAGAACATCTCACGTACTTCGGAGCGTGGTCGACCAAGACATGCGAAGTCTATCAAGACGGTCGCGTCCTTTAGCCCAGCCTTTCCGTATACTTCGAAGGTGTAAGACAATTCTTGCTGTGGTTGAATATGATCAAGGAGGCCGTCGGTACCATCCTTGGCAAGTCTTGCAGAAGGTTTTGATGCGAGTTGATGACCAATTTCGTAGACATCGGCAGGATTGAGCTCTCTGTTTCCCAGTGCTTCTTGTAAAGTGCGCGTAACTGAGTCGTCGAATGTGAACAACAACAGGTCCACAGGTACCTGTGCCGAAATGTTCTGGAGAGTTAGGCTGAATGTCTTGCTCTCCCCTTCTAGGAGCATGATTGAAGGGCGAATTAAAGTGGATTCTCTGATAGAAAGTCGTGGCTGGGCTTCGATGACTTGCAGCATCAGTTCTTCAGCCATGGGCAAGCCAATGTCCTTGACGGGTTGGTTGAGTGATTCTGGCTGGTCTGACAGAATCTGTGCTGGAGATTTGATCCTTCGTTTCTGCTTTATGAACTGAGGTGCATGCCAATTTTGTCTAAAGATGAAGAACTTTCGCTCTCGGCAGTTTTTGATAGTTGCTCGACAGCCTGTGATCTTCAGAGAGCCAGTAGTTCTAGGCCTGCCGCTCAAGGTGAAGACTTGTAAACACAACTGTCCGAGGACAATACTGTGTTGGTATGACTCAAAGTCACAACCTTCAGCAAGAAGACTTATGCTCTCAATCTCGACATCGATCTCGAGCGGATTCTGCAGAACAACGGAAAAGTCAGCCGTTTCGCCAGTGACCAACACGGGCGTTGTGCTTGTCACTTTCAATTTCGAGAAAGGGTTGAAAATGAAAGGATCCCGTTTACTCTCTGCAAGTGGCCCCGTTGCCATCGAAAGGTCTGCAGGTGCATGCTTTGCAAGCTTGGTCCCATCCAGGATGTCCGATAGTCGCACGTCCCTTACCAGGAAGTCATCCCAGTAATCCGCGCAAGTGTCGTGCAGCCCTAATTTTACACATGCCTCGACTGTGCGCTTGATGTTGTTGAGAGTTCGCGATTGTTCCTCGTTTGTGATCAGGGGACTTTCCGGCAAGGATGTAGAGGACAAAGTCGCCACTTGCTTAGCAGTGCTCAGCAGATGTGTCATGTAATGGAGGCTTGCTTGTGGGTCGGGCAAAGCATCGCAGAGACTAATGCACAGCTTGAGGATCTCCGCCTTGAGAGAAACATCTCCTGTGGTACGATCTACCCACCACTCGTTGAGCCGCTCTGAAATATATTTCAGACTCTCAATATCTTCGGTGTCACTTTCAGAGCGCCTAGAGATGGAATATACCTCTTCCGCAATGTTGAGTATTGCTCTCACCCCTCCACGGCTATTCTGGCTCGGTGATGCTTCTGTATTATTCAGTAGCGACAGAGCAGCGGCCGGATGAATACCCATCTCAGCAGCCCCGAGCTTCCTCGCTTCGATAAACATAGGCACGAGTCTCTGCAGTAATTCTTTGATATAGAAACCCTGCTTTCGGCTCAAATCCAGAGTCGCTAGACCGGTACTTACCGCCATCAAAACGCGCAAAAATTCTTGTAGAGGGAGCCTGGATCCATGAAAATTAATGGTGTTGATGAACATGCCTGCAAGTTCCGACTTCCGTAGTGTATGCGGAATTGTAACGTTGTCACTTCGTGGAATGTAATCCGAATCCTGGCTGAGCACGAGGCGATTCAACGATGCTTTATCAAGCGAACCCCTGCTTCTGTGGACGAAGCTCAATAAATTTGCTAGCCTGATCCGCGTTTCACACACCATAATCTCTGGCAGTGCATCCCCAGCTATGGTTGCAGCATTCATGTTCAATGTCAAGACTGTGTTGACAACTCCAGGTATGAGCTGCACAAGATGTTGCAGGGATGCAATTGACTGTCCACCTTGACTCACTTCCGCGGCGGGAGCGGACATAGCCAAACCAGTGGTCGGCGTCTCGTATAGCTTCGCGGCTCCGAAGCGGTTCCCCGAAGAATAACAGATCTGTGGTATGTTGAACTCAACACCGGCCCAAGCGCACAGCAACATACACACCGTTAGATGTTCGAGTGTTCTCGCTTGCCAGATCAAATCGCTGTTGGCTCGAGCGATTGTGGCGCCCTCTGAGAGGTATCGCATCGCGTCTGGCCATAAGCCGCATTGTAGATAGAGAGCACCTAAGACTACAGAATATCTCGCTTTAGAACGGTTGGCCTAGCTTTGGATCAGCATATGAAATTGGGATGGCCTTCTATATGGACCAAAAGCAAAGGACGAAAGTGCCAGGGGGGACATACAACGACCGGAGAGCTCGAACTTGCGGACTGTGTCAGAGAAGCCGGTGTGGGAGTGCCAGCTCTACTACTTGGTCGTTCTTGTAGGTTGCCTTCGATTGGCCGTGCAGGTGAGCTGACTTGGCGCGAGATCCTGGAGCCTGGCTGTGGTGTCTGCATCGCAGTCTGTGGCGAGCGTATATCGTCGTTTTCCCATGCTTTCGCACTCTGCGCTGCACTGTCTAGAAACAGTCCTCCTATCTCGGCGAGCACCCCACGTGTGGACGTCTTTCCGCCAGCCTCCGTCACAGTCAGAACATCCTCTAAGACAGACGTTGACTTAGCATAATCGAAGATGACCAAGCGCTTGACTGAAACGTTCGGACCATAGTCACCACTCGTTATTAGCTGTGCTTGTAAGTGCCTGATAGAGCTCGCAGCGGGATTGCCATTCCCCTTGTCTTCTGTCTGAGCCTCATCTACTGCGATTAATTCTTTGCCGTCTACAATGCCAAGCACGATCTGAGGTTCTCGGTTGAGCTCGAAAGGCACAGCATTGATCATGCGTGAGGCATGCCCCTGGCTCAAAAAGCTGAAATGGAGGAAACCACGTGGAAAGCGTGCCGGATCAAAGGACTCTGGCAGTATCAGAACTGAAAACGTGGATAATCGTGATTAGCATACCTCTTGAGGCTAACGGGAGGTGGCCCAATTGGATGCTGGCAGCTTGCTGCAAGTAGGTGATGAACTCGTGTAAGCGCTCCGAGGTTATAGAACCGGCGGGAAGGCAGAGGACGTTGATGCGCGCCGGCGTGAGGGGTGAAAAGGGGTCAAATCCCATGATGACATGGCGCGAGGCTGTGTCAAGATATTATGCTGGTCCCAAGGTTGTGAATCAGGGAGGAGGCCTCAGTATAAAATGCCAGCCTAGAACAGCCAGCCTCAATACGTCAAGTTGGATAAGATGATGATGTGCACGTTCGGACACTTTACATGCTCGTCCCGGGATGTATTGATGCGGGAGGCAACGTAGCGGCCAAAGAGGCTTGTGTGCTTCGACTTGCGGAGTGCTCGATCACGTGACCACGTGATTTACACGCAGTTTGCTGGGTTTATCACATTTGCTTCCCTAGAAGTGCGACGTCAGCGCGAAGCCTCGCTGTTCGCCTCGTCGGATGTACCCAGGTATTGTTGTTCTTCACCTCGTGACTCGAGTTCCTGCATCATCACAACATCCATACTCATCCACCCTCTAATTCCACTATCGGGATAGGAAAGCTGTTAGGCTTCATTCTTACTGAGCAACCCTATTTGATAGACACTCTCGATCTCGCTTCGACCGTCTTCTTCGCCACTGCTTCTTGGCCTCTTACGTATAGCTACCCAGCGAAGACTGAACTATGTTTGCCACGGATTGAAAGCTGAAGGCTCTCTGCTCACGCTCCTCTTCGAATCCTAATCGTCCTCCTATAGACCATCAGCGCAAACCAAAATGGATTTTAATGCGCTCCGTGCTCAGACTTTAGGCTCTGGCACAGATGAGGAGGCAGTCACTGTTAACACGCGGGCTTTGATTGACAAAGTACTCGCAAGATACTCCGGAGAATGGACGGTGCTTCGGGAATTACTCCAAAACGCGGCAGACGCTGCGGCCACGAAAATCACAATCAAGTTCGAGACGATACCTTCTTCCACGATTCCTCTACCCCAGAATGCCTCTTCCTCGAGCCTACTCAAACATACAGTGCAACATCATACTTTAAAGAGACTCGTCGTCACAAATAATGGTCAGCCTTTCAACGAGAATGATTGGGCAAGATTGAAACGAATAGCGGAGGGAAACCCTGATGAAACCAAGATTGGTGCCTTCGGTGTCGGATTCTACTCTACCTTTGCAGATTGCGAGGAGCCCTTTGTATCATCAGGAAACCAGGCTATGGCCTTTTTCTGGAAGAACAATTCTCTTTTTACAAGGCGACTGAAGTTACCTGAAGCCGAGTCCGATGCAGACACCAACTTTGTCCTGGACTATCGGGACACCACATCGCCTATTCCGCCCCTGCTTCCTCTCGCCCAGTTTCTGGCAAACAGCCTAACCTTTGTTGGCATCGAGAATATAGAATTCTGGCTGGACCAATATAACATTTTGTCCTTAACGAAGAAGACTTCACCTAGTCAGGACGTGCCGCTTCCTCGCGACATCGAGCCAAAGACAAGCGAGGGTTTCATGAAAGTGACTACAGTCACGAAGGAGGTTGCACAGATCGATGGGCAGTGGATGGCTATCCTTGGATGGAAACAACCGCGAAAGGCTGGCAATCGACAACCTGACAGAGACACTGCTCCCTCATTACGAAAATTCTTTTCCAGGCTGGCCGGTACAAGCGGTTTGGAAGAGGCGCAATCTACAGAAAATCTCAATGTTAAACCCGAGAACGATGGCCTTGCCACTAGAGCTTCCGCCACCATATTTCTCAATGTCAACACAGCCACCATCAAAACGTTCACAGGAGCGAAGTTCAACGAAGAACTTGAAAGAGCGACGAAGAAACCACCTCCGAAGTATACCAAATTAGCAGTTTTGACCGCACCGTACGTCGAAAACAGCGGCCTTTCGGAAGCATCCGTGGCTGGTGATGTGTTCGCAACGGTCCTGCCCACTAAAAACGGCAAAATATTCATCGGCTTTCCCACCCATCAGACCACCGGTTTGAGTGCTCATATCTCTGCTCCCTCTGTCATACCCACCGTCGAACGAGAGTCTATTGATCTCAACGCACGGTATGTCCGCACCTGGAATATGGAGATGCTCAGGGTGGCAGGCATCGTATGTAGAATCGCCTGGTCTTCAGAGATGATGGCCTTGAAGGATAAGATCCTGCGGAGCCTCAGTGGAAGATCAAAAATACGACCAGATGACGTTGAGCCAGTCTTGCCCGAGGCTGTTACCACTTCTCAGAACTTCACGTTTCGAGAATCAACACCCGCAGCCAAGACGGGACAGCTGATAGAGGATGCCTTTTGGACTTGCAGCAAGAAAGCCTCTATAGACGTCATATCTACCTGCGGTGTCCTGCCTACGCACGAGGTGCGCATGGCGCCCAAAGATCTCAGCTTCATGGAAGGCATTCCGATTTTACCAGACCGGCTGGTAGCAGAGGCTAAGCCATTTGTCGACCGGCTTACCGAGTTTGGCCTCGTCACTGAAGTGACGGTATCAGACATTAAGCGTGCGCTTGAGTCAAGCTCCCTCTCGGCGACTCAGGTAACCGAGTTCCTCAACTGGCTTACGAAGCAATCCTCGCAAGGCAAACTAGATCGAACAGCTGTTAGCAATTTGTTGTCGGTAGCTGTCGCGAATGATGAGGCACCTGATGGCTCGCCAAGTCAGGTGCTTGTTCTTGGACAGATGCAGCATTTCCTTAATGCGAGCAAGATCCCTACCGATGTTCCTATTCCGTCGACTGTGATGCCTTTCAAGTTTACCAGGACTTTTAGCAAGCATGATCTTGAAACCCTGGGATGGGAAGAACTGCAAATGGTGCCATGGATACGGTGGTTGATTGACGAAGCCGGCAACCGGCACACCCTTCCCGCCTCACAAGACCTCACTCAGGCTCCTGCTTTTGCGCAGCAGATTCTCCCAATTCTATCGAAGCAATGGGACTCACTGAGCCAATCTTCTAAAATATCACTCGTTCAGCTTTTGTCTGCAGAGACTGTTATGCCGACCAAGTTCGGCATGAAGAGGCCTGTGGACGCATACTTCCCGAATGTCAAGCTGTTCGATGATTTGCCCACCATCACTGGCTTGGGCAATGCAAAAGACAAATTTCTGACACAATTGGGCGTGAGAAAGACTGTTGAGCTCGGCATGGTGTTCGATCGGCTTTTAGCCATGGAAGGGGGATCCAAGAAGCCGGACACTGGGAACAGACCACAGTCCAGCCACGTTGATCTCATACATTATCTCGCTTCCGTGAGGGATGACATTCCTGGCCAAGATATTGCGAAGCTCAGAGCCACTCCGATATGCCCCAAGGTCGATAAGAGCAACGAGAAGGGTCAATCGAACAAACGGTATAAGGTGTCAGAGCTGTTCGAGCCTCGGCCAGAGCTGCGAGAACTGGGCCTGCCCGTACTCGCTTGGCCAGGCATCTACCGAAGCAGCAGCCCGGAAGGCAAATTTCTCTCAAGCCTGGGTCTGCGGACACAGCCTGCTGCAGCAGAATTGATTGATATCATGGCGAAGGCGGGAGCACAAAACGACATCAGTTTGCGTGATAAGACACTGGCGTACTTCTTGTCGCACCACCATGCTCATCAGTATAACAATTTCGACTATTCCAAAGTCACTACACCTTTTCTGCCGCTTGAGAACAAGCCTGATCGACTGAGTATACCTAGTGAATGTTATGTGGACGAGGGTGCGGCCCTCTTTGGCTTTGATATCCTTAGGAAGGACTTGCAGTCGCACTCTAGCAGGTTTGGTGTCAGGATGAATCCAGCCATGGACTCATGCATCAACATTCTTACGCGGCGTCCGCCTGCTACTTACCTTGACGCTCGAACTATCTTCGAATACCTTGCTCGCCGTCTTGGCGAGATCACAGTGACACATGTTCCGCGATTGGCAGAGACGAACTTCGTTCCGATTTTTCCGAAAGACAAGGGGAAAGCCAGTGCCAAAGCATTTACTTCGCCGAGGAACTGCTTCTTGGGAGAGAGTGAGGCATTTGGCGAGATTTTTACCTACGTCGACTTTGGAGCAGAAGCAAACACCTTTCTACTCAGATGCGGCTCTAAGGTTGAGCCTACCATGACCGAAATTGCACAAATCTTGGTTAGGGAGCCAGCGCGTATATCATCGACCTTCCGCAGCTCAGAAAAATATCTCAATCTGCTCCGAAGTCTCGCTGCCAATGTCTCCATGTTGAAGAAGAATAAAGAACTTTGGAAGGAGATGAAGAAGTCGCCCTTCTTGTTGGCAAGTAAGCAACTCGCTCTTACCCAAGCGCAAGAAGAAGCAGCAGCCGCTCATAGTGACGGATTCGATGATCTTGACGAAGAAGAATCTCAGGGAATTCGAGAATTCCAATTGGCCACTGCCCAAGACACAATCATTGTGGACGATTATATCGCCTACAATCTGTTCAAGCACTCAATCCTCTGCGCTCCACAGGAAGAGATACTGGAAGAGTTCTATTACACACTTGGTTCTCAGCCTTTGAGTGCACTGGTCGAAGAAGCTGCTCGACACGGTCCGCGAGCTGCTGACCAGAGACCAGCACAAAAGCTGCAGAAACAGATCATCGAACGATCTCAGCTTTTTCTGCACGATCAGGCTGCCGACGCTATCAAGCATGACTCAAGATGGCTCGAGAAGAATCTGCAAGTTCAGCTTGTACCTTCTATTACGCTACGACGCTCGCTCAAAGGCCGCGATGTCACGCATACGCAGAAGCGCAGCGCCGTGGTCACACAGGTGAATAAAGAATTTACTCTGTGGATCACTGGAGAGAAGCCGGATTTATACCAAGTCAGTCAGGCACTTGTACACCTTCTCCTTACAAGACCACGGCCTCATTCAGCCCTGACCTTGGAAATGATGCTCAAAACGGATCTGTTGGATCTCCGCGCGCGTGGATTCAACGTAGCAAGGATTTTGCGGCAAAAAGCGGCCGAGGCTCGCATTGCAGAAAACAGGCGTCAACAAGAATTGGAAGAAGAGCGAAAACGCATCGAAGAGCAAGAGAAGGTGTGGAATGCATCACAAGAGCAGGTGGCGAGAGACAAGGCTCACCGCAAGCAACTTCCGGGAGGCTTTCCAGATTCGCCAGACAGCAAAGCTCTCGTTTCAACTCAGGCTAACAAAGCCCCCTCTGATGGTGATGGTGATCTTCGGCAGCAGTCTAGGAGTCTGTTCTCCAATATCTCACGCCAACTGGGATTGGGCGGTAATCGTCCACTTCAGCCCATGCTAGGCAACCAACCTTACGATCCTCCTACACCTCGGCCACAATCAGCTGTAGCCGATGGTGGACATGATCCGCCTCCTCCGTACTCGCAGCAGGGCCAGCAGAGTGCGGCCGATCAACCTGTTACTGCGCCTCATCAACTACATAACAACCTCCTTAGCGCGATCAAGAAGTCTCGGCCGCACAATTCTTCCAATATTTTTTCGCGTGGCGAAAACAATGTCGTGTCAGAGACAAAATCCTACTGCGACGAACGCCCTGCCCATGACCTTACCTTTGTTGCCGAAATGCCCCACGGCATTCAGATGTTCCTTTCACCGTCTTCGACGCCAAACTCCTCTGCCTTCCTCAGCGAGCACAGCGCCGGGTTAAGAACGTTCGCCGGGCTAGTCAAGTCTGTCGGCGATGTGTTCAGCCTCAACCCGCATACTCTCAATATCTTCTATGAAACGGGCGGAAAAACGATTGCTTTCAACAGAAATGGCAGTATCTTTTGCAACTACCTGTACTTCCAACAATTACACGAAGGAAACATGCGTGGTTTGAAGGCAGGCGAAGTTGACCCCGATGCGTTTGTGTATTGGTGGGTTATTCTGTGTCACGAGTTGGCACACAATCTTGTGGCGGACCACAGCAGCAATCACAGTTATTATACCGAGGGGTTTGTCTCGCAGTATTTTGGACGGGTGGTTCGTCTGCTTGGTGAACGATCGCGTGCTAGTGCTGCACCAACCAATGAGGCTACTCTGCCCATACGATGAATATGATGAGAGTTTTAGCAAGGAGTCAGGTCTGATTTTGATGTAATCATCAGCGGCATAGGATGGCATCAGGGAAATGGAATTATGCATCATAGAGAGATGGGGAAAACGGTTAGGATAGAATGTACAGTACTGCCGCATGCCGGTTTAATGAATACGAGGACCTTAACCACATACTCGGAGCTTCGAGGTTGTACCTGCCTCCTGTTCTAATGTCGTACAGTAGCCTTGTCTCATCTTGTAGGTAAGTGGCCGCTGCCAAGCTCAAGATGCTATGGCGTTAACGTACTTTGAACAATACCCAATCAACTTGCGTGATGTTGGCAATATCCTCCTTTAGTAACCCAAATCCGATTCGATCCGGCACGGGGAACAGAGTGACCACACGGGACACTTGAGCCTTTGCTGCTCGGTGGAGATTTTGATTGGCAATATGGATGCGACCTCTGGCTTCGAGGGGAATGGAACGGTCTCTGTAATCGATGTGGAAATCTTGTAGGGGACGTAGTAGGACGAGAGTGTTGGCAGACTCTTTGCTGCGACCGGCATGGCTGGAACGTTGTTGTGAGTATATCAAAATGATAACAGTGGCTGTCTTGGTAAACCACAGGAGACGCAGTTACTGCCGACGTGGTACAAGGACATATCGGCTCCCGTAGGAGGAGCACATGTTCCGACACAACACGTTTAAGCGAGATGATGGTCCACAATGCGACTGCACTCGGCTAGTCGTGCGACTCTACTTCAAAAGGCTAGTCAAGCACCGATAGACGGACCTGAAGGCGGGTTTTGGGAGTCATAAGCTTGTGAATAGACCCGATCGACGTTGTTGAGCCAGCAGAAGCATGAAGTACTAAGAGATAAGTCCCTCCGCCATGGAGAAGTGATGGCAAGGAGAGAAAAGTCGGGAAGCTTCCGGGGCTCAGATTATCATATGTTATATATTTATTCACCTTAAAATCAGCCCAATAATTGCGACGAACTGTACGGGGTTGTGGTCTAGTGGTATGACGTTTCCTTAGCATCAGACATTTCTCCGCCAGTGTCTGGAAAAGGTTCTGGGTTCGATTCCCAGCTACTCCAACGAGCAATGTTCTCTTTTTTTTGTCGTTTCTGACACCCATCCTATAATATATAATAAGGAGTGGTGGTGGGAGGTGAAAGGGGAACTCTTCTTTTTGCCCAGCTATTCGCAAGCCGATATCGCTGTGGGACTTGGCAGCAGTTCACCTGAATACAGTAAGCCGAGTCCGTCAAACCAAACCCAGGGGATGACACGCAATCGCAATACTAGGTGGTATTTGTTATTGACGCAGGTGTGCGTTGCAAGCATGCGGAACTAAAGATACACGGATGGAGCACAAACATATGTACGAAAGCACGCAAAAGCCTGGTTTCAATGTCCATTTGTGCTTTTTCTCATTCTTAGAGAATTATTCCCTGCTTGAATACCTGAGCGCCTTGCATCCTATGTACTACCTAACCCGGCATACCTGATCTCGTAACGCGTAATCTCATATCATGGTGCGCCGTTCATGAGGCCCAGAATGCCCGTCTAAGCACTGCTCTGCTTCTTGAGCATTCCCTGCAGCTCCCTGATCCTCTGTCTCAGCTCTTCATTCTCCCTCTTTGCAACCTCAAGCTCATTTTTATACCTCGCCGCCTCTTCGAATTGTGCTTGGGCCCGAGCGAAATCAACATGTTGTGACCTCGTGTACATCTGCCCGCTCTCCAGTTCGGGAGGAACGAATTGGTTTGAGGAACTGAGAGAGTGTCTATGCGTGTGTTGTAGCAGCGGACTTGCAGCCATGCTTGCGCTCCTGTAGCCCGATGTAGACATGCTGTTCTGTCTGCTCATGTCTGGTCGAGAGATCTCCATGCTGGGTCGGCTAGAGCTGTGGACCGACTGATCTCGCGGAGCCGCGACGCCAGAAATTGATGTTGCGGTTGTGCTCGCCAGGTTTTCGCGGATGGAGCGAGCAGACCGTGTAGAGAGGTTGGAAGACGAGCGGTGTCTGCGTGCGGAGGGTTGTGTGATAGACGTAGCGCCATTTGAAGTATAGGGATACTCCGGCCCGGTGAAAAGGTCGGAGGTGGAGGATGTTGTCGATGCGACCGACGAGGTTTGAGCACGTAGAGCGGAGAGTTCCCGAGTAAGACGGTTGACCTGGGAGTGTCAGCTGGAGCGTCGACAGATTGAGGAGAGCTGTTGCCTTACAATACTTTCTTGCTCCTTTTCTAGCTCGAGGTGAAGTTCAGCTGCGGTGAGGGGTCGAGGATGTCGTAGAGGTCCTGTCTCTTGTAAATGCACGCACAGTGAGGCCGTGGAATATACACACCTGGTCCAATTCCCACTCCTGTATTGTCCATCGCTGCTTGCGCAGGCCGAGGAGAGCTGGGCATGCTACCGTTGTATGGAGGAGGTGGAGGTGCCATGGGTGATGTTCGCCTGGGAAGTGTAAGATTTGTCTGTGGAGTGAGTTGTGCAGTGGATGACGGGCGAGGTGATCGAGAGACACTGCTGGAAGACATTGTTATTGCGTTTAAAGGTCCTCTACCGGTGCTCTGGTTTGCGTGGACAGCAACTGCCTTGAGGCCTCCCCAATCAGAATCCCATTAGTGGCGGTGTTGCTGTCAATACGAATTACGCGACTTCTCGTTCTTTCAGGACACAAAACCGAGTGTAGTCTGTTCTACGAAGCACGGCATATACGTGTAATCTGAAGTGAGACTGCGGTGAGGCCTGGTCATTGTGATTGAGCATGAAAGTTGACGTGCAACATGGGTCCCAAGGCCGCGTCGCGGTCGGCCCAATCACATGCTCAAACCGACACATTCTTTCTACCGAGACAACGACTCGACCAGAGTTGAAGCACTGAAATAGCTCTACATGCTTACCATGGGTGAGTACTCCGCTCACCGACATACTTTGTTTGGACACGTGCCATCCAGCCTGTAACGGCAAGCACTTGCTGGCCTGCTCCAACCTTCCTCTAACGCCAACCGTGTCAACCTTGGAAAGACCACTCCACCACCGTTTTGAACCGTTATGGGTCCTTCCAACGGATTGTTATGCACGGTGTCCAACTCAAGCTTCCTTTCTTCACGGCAGCGAACCTGTAAGGCCTCGGAAAGCTCATATTTTCCTTCCAGGCCCTCCTACTGAAGTCCCCATCTAGCCACCTCACCATCAGAGCCCCTTGTGGTTTCGGCATGAACGGAGCTTTTCTGAAGATGATCCTTCTCACAAGTGTGTTCCATGCTTGGTTGGTCGCTTCCTGAGCTCGCAGGCGAAACAGGTGCGGACTTATCATCAACATTCTCAAACGATTTCTGTTTTGAATCATCTCCTGCATTCTCAATATGCGTATTTTTCTGAGCCTTCTCCTCGTCCCCAATCATTGCCGCAAGACTTCTGAAGTTGAACATCGGCTCAGAAGAGGGTGTGCTAGACCCAGGAAAAGAGCTTGAAGCACCAGGTTCGACGAATGAAGACGATGCCGAGGAAGCAGTGGACATCTGGCGCAGGTGGGATCGCTTGAACGGTTCTGAACCAAGTGGGATCGTAAGGGACGAAGCCAACGACTCTTGGCTTGCTCCAGTCAAAGACATATCGGGAATGCCGGTTTTCGGTCCTTCATCATCGAGACTCATTGGCCCCGTGGGTGTCGTATCGCTACGCTCCACGCCCTTACCCTTCCCAGGGACTTCGTCATCCAAGGACGAGATCGTACTCTCGGCACGATGTCTAAGACTGCCACCAGCATCGGTACCGCTATTATTCGAATGCAAGGTGAAAAGACTGTTCTTGCGGGCTGCCTTCTCTGATTTTTTGTTTTCTTTTTCATCCTTCTTGGCTTTCTTCTTCGCCTCTTTCTCCTCTTTTTTCCGTCTGTCCTCCTCTGCAGCCAGACTGAGTCTGATGGCTTCCATCATCATCATGTCCTCGAGATCGTCCATGCGACTTCTCCTTGAGCTGCTGCCGCGAGGTGGAGGTAAGAAAGGATTCGGTGGGCCTTCTCCAGCGTCTCGCTGCCTGGCCGCCGACCTCTCCGCGAGCAAAGCCAAAGCACCAAGAGGGCTGGCTGCCTCGCTGCCTTCGAGGGTTGATCTGCGCATCATGCTTCTCCGTCCGAAAGGACCGAAGTTGCGTGGATCCTGTTGTTGTCCGTTCATAAGATACGCAGCAGTATGTAGAGCTGTAGCTGCTGCCGATCTTCTTGCTGCGTGAGCCCGGGCCATAGACAATTTTGTTGCCCAATCAGGGCGGACTTTGTCCGTAGTGATAACTTCGGGTGCATTCGCCGATATCGATGTGCCCCGTCTTCTAGCGGGACCTGGTGATAGGCCTGATGATGACACAGATGTCTGGGATGACATTGCTGACATGACTTGATAAGGCTGTGATCCGGTACCATATGTGAGACCACGCCTGAACGGTGGTGGAGTGTAAGTTATCCCAAACTCTGGCTGCTTGCAATACGGACAAGTCGCAACTTCCGAGACAAGCTGGCCTTCTGCCTGTGCTTCTCGTTCTGCTTCCGAAACTGGCGGCGCATTTGGGTCTGGTTGCTCATGCTCGGGTGGATGGGGATCTGGTCGCTTAATCTGCACGAAGCATTCTGAGCAAATCGGTTGCTCGCAGCATCGGGTTGTGTTCAAATACGGGGGATAGTGTAGAAAGCAGATAGGACATTCACTTGCATCCTTGTAAAGATATACTTCGATTGGCTGTCCGTTAACAAAAGGGTCCTTAGGTAAGTGAAATTCTCGAGGTTTCATGTCGGTCTGTGAATTGCTTCGTGACGATGTTGTCAGGGTTGCCAAGGTTTTGGCCCTGGTACGCGCAAATGGAGATGAAGAAGTCGGCGGAGAATTGGGAAAGGCCATGGGAAACGAATCGCCCGGGGACAACGGCCCGGAAGTGTCCGACTGGAACGATTGCGTTCTCGGTCCAAGGGGTACCGTTAGATTTTTCACATCATTACTCCTCCCGTTCCTCGGCGACGTTCTTTTAGTCAAGCGATACTCGAGCTCTGGTGGAACCTCGTCAGGTGGAGGGATGGGTAGACCTCGTGCGGCGGCCATGAGCTGGTGCTCTGCCCAGCTTTCTGAGAAGTCGTTGAGGCCTCGCCAGAACGGTGCGAGCCGTCTCTCAATCTGTATAGATTAGCCAACATACCAGTTCCCAGTACCACTCAACCTACCATGAATTGCCTGACAATGGCTTTATCGTAATCTTCCGCGCCGACGTAGACTCCCTGTGTCACAAGGTATCCTCCGTCAATATGCTCTTCTTTCATGCTCCGCTCACGCTCCTTCAATCTGGCCTGTTTCTCCTTTTCCAGCTTCCTTGCATCACGCTCCTGCTTGCTCTCTCGCCGTGCTTCCAAGGATGTAACGTCGTGGTCGCTGTTTCCACCAATCCCAAGGAATGAGAAATCTGGTCTACTAGACCTTCGAGCACGACTGGAATATACAGGCCTTATCGCAGGCTCAGAGTTACTGGCTTGTGGTTCGGGTCTTGCGATATGAGTGACATTGCCACTGACCCCGGTTGACGAGGACGCAGCTTGCCCACGTGCCTCTTTCGTCTGGGAATTGCCCATCGTGATCGTCGTCTGGGTCGAGTCTGTTCGAATATTTACCTCCTCCGCAGCGCACCCTTGGTGCGAAAGATCATATTCGAGGAAATGTGTGACGTGGAATGCCTTAACCTTGTCGGATTGCAGGCGGCTAGGTCATTGCACCAGCAGCATGCTCCTACTTTGTGGGGGTAGCGATAGTAGTAACGATTACGCGGGAAGGCCGGAACAGAGATTAAACAAATTGACCGTAAGGATATATAGATGGGGCCACCGCTCGAGGCAAACAGGTCTGTTGAGAGGATGTGTTGGATGCTCAATTGTCAGACGGTGGGTAATGCGGGAAGTAGTGATGTTAATCGCTGGCGAGGTGGGTGCGGTGCGGGTGGACTGCTCCGATTTCACGTGGAACCTGGAACGTGTACGTGGACTTGCACTACAAGTTGCAGGTGGAGAACTCGGGGTGGAAGAAGGCGGCATGGGCGGCGTGAGCGGATCTGCAAGCCAAGCAATAGTTATCCGCGATAAGAGCAGGTTTAATTGTTCAGGCGTCTGGGCGTGTTCAGGCTTGGACAACCTCGCTCCCACTGGCACCGTGGCACGGCTCTTTACCTAAGGTAGGTAAGCTCTTCAAGGTCGTCGAAGCCCCGCCACCAAGCAAGTCAAGCCTAGAGCCCTAGAAGTACCTTACAGGCTACCTGGGTAGGTACCTACAGAACCAGAGCACACCCCAGGAGCTTTCTTCCGATTGTTAAGCTGCAGGTACGACACCTTGAGGAAGCCCGGCGGGGTCTAGTAATAAGTCTATTCTTCCAGCCACTCTTTCTGATAGCCGTCCGAACCATCGACCCTTAGCCGCAGCCCCTACCTTAATTATCGCATGTGCAAGCAAAATAAGTTAATGATAACTTAGCTGTATCAAACACCGCCCACACGGATGATTGTCCCATCAGTATAATGACAACTACTGTTCGCCTGCATATTTCGCCTCTTGCCCCGGAAACATTGCCGGCGATTATTGGTCCATCACTGCGCGACCAAGCGAAGAACATATCCTACCACACCATCCAGACTTTCCCAGAGAATAGCTACGGCTACGTTGAGCTTCCCGCCATGGAGGCTGAAAAAGTCAAGAAGAAGCTCAATGGCTCGATCTTGAAGGGGAAGAAGATGAAGGTTGAAGAAGCACGCCCATCAAAGCGTCAACATGCAGAAATGGATGAGGAAACGACTGCAACTTCTACAGAAGCGCAACCGCCGAAAGCGAAAAAACTTAAGAAGGGCAAAAAGGACCGAAGCCTGTTGTCGGGTCGCGAACTAACACCAGAAAGAAAGGTGATGCGTGGTTGGACAGAGAGCAAGCAGGACAAACCAAAGAAGGAAAGGTCCACCAAGAAAGACAAGTCCAAGGCTGAAAGGCCGGCATCCAAGTACTCGGAAAAGGAGGAATTGTTGTTTCGGACGAAGATACCACCAAACAAAAAAGATGTTGTTAAGTCGGAAAAAACGAAGAAAAACAAAAAGAAAGCCCAGGGAGATCTGGTACACGAATTTGAGAAGACTACTAAGCAACCGTCCTTCCTGAGGAGCAGTGACTCATCCGGACCCAGAGCAGGTGCAGAGTATGTTGATGGCAAGGGCTGGGTTAACGAGGACGGCAATGTGGTGGAGCAGGAGATCGAAAAAGTATCACGAAAACGCAAGGCTGTGAATGAAGCTCAGAGCGTGGGTAGGCTAAGCACGAAAAAGAGGCCGCCACCACGAGAGCCATCACCCTCAATCTCCTCAACTTCGTCTACTGAGGACGACGCTTCATCTGAAGATAATATGCCCCAATTTCCCCAGAACGACGATACCAGCAGCTCTGGATCATCTAGCGACGATGAGTCAGACACGAGCACGGTGACTTCCAAGGCAGAGGAAGATGCTGCAGCAGGGAGAGATAAACTGACATCGAAGTCTATCAGTCCACCAGCCGAAGTGCATCCCCTCGAAGCACTGTTCAAGAAGCCTGGAAAGCCTGGATCCCAAGATGTGGCAAAGCCATCTCTCGAAATACAGACGTCATTCTCTTTCTTCGGCGCAGGCGATGAGAATGACATAGAGAATGAGGACAATCCGCAGATGCCAGGCACGCCATTCAATTCTCAGGACGTGCGCTCAAGGACCCTCCGAAGTGCCGCACCGACACCAGACACGGCGCATCCGAGCAGATTCAACAGCTACAGCAGCTTGGGTGAGCCTGGAAATGACGACGAATCAGCAGAGGAGGACGCTGAGGACGACCACCTTCTGCCAGAGGGCGGTGATGTGACTCCGACCCAGAAGTCTCAAAGCCAACCTGAAAGCGATTTCGCAAAAATGTTCTGGGAGAAGCGTGGAGACAACAACCGCGCTTGGAAAGCCAGAAGGAGAGCTGTGCTGAAGGAGAAGAGGCAGAGGGAGAATAGAGCGCGAAGGCCAAAGAACTGGTGATCGGTAGGACTGAAAGAAGATTCATGAATGCAGACTCATGACTGATGACAATCGACTGCTTGAATCAGAAGACGAGCAGATCTCCGCCAGATAGCCTCGGCAGTGGCCAGCTTCGACTTACGGGTGCTGTGGTACAACAATCAGTGCTCTTGACATTCAATTTGTTCCACATAGGCTCCTGGTGCCTGCAAAACGTCGCAGATGCAATGTTTCCCACACCGTGTCCTGTCTTCCACCAGCGATACAACGCCAACGCCAACGCCGCCCAACCACCGTGCCCATGCAACCCGTTCTCCGCCCTTAACCCAGACATCGCAACCATACCTCATGGCGGGACCTCCTCCCCCTTCCAATCCCAACACCTGCCCCTGCCCTCCTTTATCTCCAGCCCATTCACAACCTCACACAACCTCTCCGCACTGAACTCGGGGCTAAACAGCTTCTCCTCGGGCGTACTCTTCCAAAACTCCTCGCTCAACCCCGTCTTGACGGTGCCGGGATGCAAGCCCACACACATGGCCTTTTCCCCACTCTGCATGCCCAGGTGAATATCCGTGCTCTTGACCAGCTGGTTGACGCCCGCTTTGCTGGCGCGGTACGAGTACCAGCCGCCGAGGCGGTTGTCGGAGATGGACCCGACGCGCGCGGACATGAGGGCCACGACGGCGGCGCGGGGCACGTTGTCCAGGGCATCGAGGGCGGTGGACCGGCGGGGCAGGAAGGGCGTGAAGTGCTTGAGCAGCAGCATGGGCGCGAGGAGGTTGAGTTTCAGCGTGGCCAGCGCGCCCGCGTGGCTGATTTTGTCGGGTGCGCGTTCCGGCACGAGCATCCCTGGGAGGAGGAAGGCCAGGCGCAGGTGTGAGGACCGTGTGGTCTGGTAGCGCGACGCGCAGTGCGCCGCGACGGCGGCGATGGAGGCCTCCGAGTCGAAGTCGAGCTGCTGGATGTCCAGGCGGGAGTGCTGGGACGGGGGGATGGAGGAGAGGAGGGAAGAGCGGAGCGTGTTGGGGTCGGAGCGTGTGGTGGCCACGATGGGGATGGAGGCCGGTGTCGTTGTCAGGAGGTGT
>Ga0210040_10001929_pt1 | contig 30258 bp, 14 predicted proteins | sample CryGeyCG12114_NA_FD_185462 | JGI IMG/M metagenome (GOLD analysis project Ga0210040, IMG submission 185462) | Groundwater microbial communities from aquifer - Crystal Geyser CG19_WC_8/21/14_NA (SPAdes) (version 2) | ecosystem: Environmental > Aquatic > Deep subsurface > Groundwater | place: USA...
TTGCATAATTTTGATAGCAACCGAACCAAGGATGAAAAATATTGTCCCTCGTCTCAACACAACAAGGAATAGAAAGTTTAGTGGATACGGATTTCAAAATGAATTTTAAACCAGCTTTCACAGACTTTTTCACACATTCACGCATTCAAGTCATAAATGATATGCAGTTCCAGTTGGTGTCTACAGTCTGCATTTACAAACGGAAGTAACTACATATATATTTCCTACATGCAATCTCGTCTATCATTCATTCACTCGCACTCTTTGTTTTGATGCAGGGAGTCCATGACTGCACAAGGTAAAACAGTAGAGTAGTTGAGATGAAAAAGAAAGAAAAAAAGATAAGGTCCTGGTATTTGACAGAGTCCTGAGGGGACCATTATCCAATCTTTAGTTTAGAGACTCTATCCATGGTGGATAGGGATAGACATATCCCAATTAGACTGATGTGCCGTGTCTACGATACAAAATACTGTTCAGAATTCCAAGAAAACTGGAGAGCCAGACTGTTTTGAACCTGCAAACTAGGGATTGAAAGGGAAATGGGCAACTTTGAGACTATACCTATTAACATGGCAATTGATCATTACAGAGGAAAAACGGAAGGTTGTAGCGGAACGCATGGAAATGCTCTCAGGAACACAAATGAAACTTTATCAGCAAAGGATTTATGGACAAAGTGGAAACACCCACACACAAATATAACTAACTATAAGTAGCTGACTAAATGTTTCCATGTAAAGTTTATGCCCGGAAAATTAATTCTCTTGTGAACATGTGCATAGAACATATGAAAAGTTTTCAATTCCCTCTGAAGTACGAGTAGGAGTGAAAAATACTTTGAACACTCGAAAGAAGATATCAAAGTTTGCAATAAACAAACTTTCGAGCAATACAAATCCACCGGAACTAACCTGGGAACAAAAATTTGATTGAATTTAGATTTTCCAGAATTTTTTGTTGTTATTGCTCAAGTTTGGAAATCCAACTTGTCCAATATTATGATACTCACTCCAACCCATATCGCCATATTATTCGAATCATGCAGTGTGAAAAGTTATAGTTACTTATATGTAAATCCTGTACCGAGAAAAGGACCATCCATATGAAAATCTTGAGACTTTGCATGCAAATCACAATTTCGCAAACAACACACTTTTAGTTGGTATTTGGCCACCGTATGAAGATTTGAATTTGAAAATTTCTACCTGCTCGAGCATATGGATCTAAATTTTTTGCGTACGCACAATAATCTCAGGAATTACTTACCTAGGTATTAACTAAAGGATTGGATATTAAAACGCATTGCATATAAATCCCCAGAATCCCGGACAGCAACAAAACTACAGACTGACACTTCCATTTTCATTGCTTTCCCATGTTTTATGGAATCTGGCTCCACTCCAGAAACAGAGCTGTTTAATTTTCGCACGCCGTAATACTAAGTTACTAAAGTTTACTCACTCACTCACTCACTTAACCCGATGACTTTCCGGTTGTAAAATCTTTAGGACCATTTCATTGCTTTTAGTTTGATTTGGAAACCCGGATTTTTGTCCAACGTGAATAAACGGCTGAGAGGAACATGTACAATTTGTATGTCTAAGGTAGTTGGTCAGTTGGTAAGTCATACACTGTACTTGCAGAATAATACAGAGCTGTAACTATATACCACAAAAATCTGCATTTGTGGTTGTGGTCCATCCCGTCCATTCTTACGGTAAACAAGTCAGGAAGTAATCTCATTATTTACATGATGCTTGAAAAAGAAAAAACAATTTTCAACCTGAAGGGCAATGAATTATACATATAGAATCCAAAGATTGTGCTGTTTGGGGAAAAATCCCACAAAATGTTATCCTCAGAATCCTGCGTCACAATATGCATGCATTTGCCACAATCTTGACATCCCACCTAATGCAATAATAATAATGCTCCGGAGAAACTAATCCCACAAGAAGAGTACACCGACAGACATTCCCAACAAGATCAAATTTGAAGAGCCTTTTTCCAGAGAAAAAAGTAGCGCAAATACCAGAACGTCAAAAATGTACGGAATTCCAAAATCCATGAATGTACAGAAGAAATGTCTTTATTAAAAAATAAGATCACTGCAATCCAATGATATATAGTAGCCAAAATGATTCTCAGTATACTTAATACATTTTTGCAACTGAAGGATTGAGAGTAGGTTGAAATTATATTATTGCCAATGTGATTTAGAATGCGACCTACGTTTGTAGATGATTGTTTAGGATTGAAGAGCATGATCCTTGGACTGCTGTAATCGCAAAGTAATAAATACTCATCCAATTAGATGCCATGAGATGGTACTACATTATCAAATGCTCCCAATTTAACTTCAAACATCGTGACCTTGGATGCAATTTTCGTGTACAAGTAAATACATAAAGCGTAACGTAAAGCCAAGGGTTTGAGAATAGCATGAAATATGAATGCTAACTATGATTATGATACAGACAGAAACTGATTAAAAATGCAAAACCCGGCAGGGAATGGTAATAATTTCATGGAATGGTCTACCAATCCCATTCATGCCCTTTCGAAAATAGCCTACATGAGTTGGGACAGAGTTAGGGGCTCAATAACATTTTTCGTAAGTTTTTATAAATTGCACGCTTGTAGGTTTTCCGTGAAGGCACATGAAAGGGATGGCCATCCATGCATAATGATTACATGATAAGATTAGGTTCATATAGGGAGCCTGATTTGCCTGATGGATGAGTAGTGAGTGAGTAGAAGACAACAGCTATTATATGCATGCAAAAATATGAACCAGTTTACCTGTGGAAGGAAACTGACAATTTTGTCCCAAATTTTTTAAAACGAACATCCCACTATGGGCTTGAAAGTGAAGTGTGCTGTGCAGTTTAGTTTTGGAAAAACGGGCAATTTTTTCGTCTAGAGTTTAAAAATTAAAATTTTAGGTAAATGTTTTTGTTTTTAACAAAACCACAACCACAACCTACAATGATTGATGGATTGAGAAGACTCATTTTGTGCGTTTTTCTTAAATGTGGTCCGAAATATAGTACACTAATAACTATAAAGCATGGAAACACGGAAGTAGCCGCCATTGTGAGACTAAGGGAAAGTTTTCTTCTTTTGTATTGTGTCTGGCTGCAATGTTCATTATTTCTCGTTCAATCATAGTCACCAAGCCTAAAACGTGCCTTTATCTGGAGTGACGTACACGAACCAGATGTGTCCAAACTTATGACTACAGTGTTAATCATCATATTTGAAGGTGAAAAAATAGGGAAAAATAAATACTGTTGCGTCTAAGCTACTGGGAAATGATAACGAAGCATAGACTGGAGTTAAACTTTAAAGCAATCTTTCATGCCATAGCTTGAAAACAAGCAGATTAGGCAAGTTATTTATGCATTATGCACATATTTTTAATGTCATCTGATTTTGAACACACGCTGAACTCAATCTACCAAACTCAAATGACTTTATGGAAGCAACTTTTGTATTCAATCATGAAATTCACGGAATAGCTATAGCTAGTTAATTGGTTAAACAAAACCGTTTTTGTAGCCTGGTAAATGCATATAAAACGCCTGTTTTTTTTCATTTTATTATTTTACCATACGAAACATTGTTTTCTTTTGTTTCCCAAAGCCTGACAGGTTGGGCCAGTTTATCCCAATCTTCCCTGTATACTTAGCATTTGGTTTTGGTTACTAGTTTAGCTTAAATGAAAACAAGGGATCAAATATTATAATTTAAAGCACGCATTTTGTTTTCGCCACACAAACAAATGTGTCTATCCTGATGAATGTTAATGAGAACTACTGGGGCACGAATTAAACAATACATCATTTACCTAATGTTCCATGCAATTGAACCTGTTTATTTTCACTATGTTGCCACCAGATGAGAGCAGATGTTGATCAGTACAATTCATTCTGGAAAAGAAAAAAACTGGCCAAATATAGTCTAGTCAAAACAGCAAATGGAATTTAGTAGCTTTAGTGAAACACACACAAAAAAGAAGAATTTACTGTGGGTAGGTTATAACATGAATTTCTATAAAAAAAACTGTTGCAAAGAAATTACAGGTGCTTCTCAACAAAGAAAACAGAAGAAACCAAATTGAACTACATATCATCGTTGTCATGTAGATTGTTGAGCTGGAAATGATGGTTTTCAGATGACAGAGAAACTGAAAATGTCATGGAGAAAGAAATGACTACTTTTGCCCACTATAGACTTTCCCAAACACACGAAAATGAGTTTGTCAAAGTTTTTAAAGTGACAGGCATTTGATTTTGGTACTCAAATTATGAGTGCATGCTATTTTTTGCACACTATACTTTTCTACTATCTATGTCTGTCCCACCTTTTCATAAGTCATATCTGTATGAATAGTATACCTTGTCCGCAAAAAGGAGGTAAATTTTATTCTATCCTACTACACAAATTTATCACACACAGGACAGGAAAAATTTACCTCCTTTTTCCGGATGGTCTATACATAGTAGTACATCCTTGAATTTCAGTTTTCACAGTGAATGAAAATATGGCCAAGCTGGGAGAGAGTGAACAGGTTTCGTACAATTCAATAATACTCTGCTGTCTAGCCATTCTGTTTCTGAATACTTACTGTTTTTCTTTCTTTTGCGTTAATGATATAATAACAATAAATATGGGAGTTGAACACAAAAGGCTGCGCTACGTCAACACTTGTGAGCGAACATGATACAAAAAAAAGTTTTCGGCAAAGTGCTTTCCTAATATTTAAGGAACGGAAGTGAACAGCTAGAATACTAATCCATCACAGATTTTCGTGGCTTGTATACGTATACACAACAAACTAACTAGACCAAAAACCAAAATTCCATACCTGAACATGAACAATAAGTTTTCATAAAGACACATTATGTAACTAACTATAATTGTGTTTACTTTCGTTCCGAGAATCGACTAAAAAGATTAGAGGCAGCGAAACAATACATCTAGTGTTAGTTTGCAGAGCATTTGTTTTCCAACTCTGCTGCTTTCTTCTACACTGGCATTAGCTAAGTTTTAATAGTTAGTCAGTTGCACACACAGTCATCCCTGGAATTTGAAGTCACATCGACTCCTGTTGGTCCCATCACAACATTTTAACGGCAAAAGGTTAAAAATGTGACGCACGGAGCCACTCATAAGTTTTTGCAAAAAGATAAAAGCAACAAACGTCAAACGTATTTCCCAGTATATAACCCCAACTAACTAACTAACTAAACAACCTTGCACATAAATAGAAATAATCTTTTGTTTATCCAGTGCACCACTTTTTTCACACACTACTTTCTCAAGACTATACAGTTGACTTTAAAAAGCTAAGCAACTGAGGAATAGTAATAATTATAGAGGTTCGGTCGTCATTTGCGCCGCGTTCTATGAATGCTGAAGACACAGCATCTGAGGATTATGATGGGATGGAATTTACAGGGATTCATGGAGTACTCAGTTTTACCAGTTAGTTTTAGCTAGAAAGTGAAAGCTTTCAGTTCAATAAAAGTTGCTGACCGTGAATTCCGGTCCAGGATGAAAGGATGAAGTGAAAACCATTGTAGTGCTTCAAAATGAACACATTCCATTTATTAGGAAACGAAATAAATGTTGGACCTAGTATATCTATTTGTTAGCAAAGAACGCTTTTAGCGAATCATTTTTCCTTGTCAACCGATCCAAAGGTTTCCAGATCACGAAACAACATAAATAGTTTAGTGCACAGTTATAGTCTTGTTTTCTACTAACTAACTATTATATACTATAATATGAATGAGACATGCCCTCAAAAATAGCACGTCAAACCCGTCACTTTGTACACTCATTGTCTGCTAACTACAAGCTAGAGTGGGCTCAAAAATTCAGAGCTCTCAGAGCCGTATTCGAATATCAATTACTGCTAGCTGCGACGGGCTGTTTTGTACATAATTAAGGGTCAACTGCCAAGATGGTTTGAAATGCAAACTACAACTTTCATAAACCGCAGTAAGCGCACATTAGAGAACGTAGGGATCACATGACTACGCACGTGAATACGATGGTATAAGCTCTAGCAGCTGAATATTAAATTATTTGGTTAACTGAATTGTATTTCATAGCGTTAAACTAACGCCAATAATATTCAAAAAGTTAGATGCAAGAACAAATAGCGAAAACGCCAATATTAAAGTCTTCAGATAGCTTGGCAAACGTTGTTTCTTCTAGCAACAAGAAAAATGTGCATTCCTGATGGGCTGCTTCTGTAAGTTGTACGATTTGCGTCCTCCAAACAGCATGATATGTGATGCATGCATGTGAGCTATTATAGTCTGTCTCTGTACACAGTGAGCAAAAGTCAGTGGGTTGGGTATCTCACTTTACCCAGATACAAGATACACAGCTATAAGCCTTGCTCAAAAGACTCTACACCCAACTGATTGATTCCCTTCATTCATCGGACTATCGGGCACTTGAGAAATTCCCTGGAATTCCAACCTTCAATAATGATTTCTCGCAAACTATTCTATAGTTTTTCAAAACCTCCTTCCGGTTAATCTTATATTTAGTTCTCCCCCTAGTGGTACTACATTTGGTACACAATGTTTAGCCGTTTTGTAGGAATAAAATGACTAGAAACGGTTTTTGCAAATTCGTGACGCCCTCGGAGACCTCTGATGATGTTATAAAGAATTTGTAAACTTACGGAAACGACCCAAAGAACAAGTCCATTGCCCACGACAGCGGCCAGTGAGATGACTCCATAGAGGAGGAAAAGGAGAATTTTCACATGGAGCGGAAACTGGTAGATGCGACCATCATTTTCCACTGGACTCATCATTTCCAGGGAGTTCACACTATCATTCCTGGGACCTAAACCAATCGACTCATTCTCGTACAAGGTTCCATTAAAACCTTCATGCAACTGAGCCTCGAGAACGTCCTCCAGGACATGACTGACAGACATATTTGTCCAGAAAATTGTGGGCCCAAGTGTCTCTGTCAACAATGATTCATTGTGGACCAGGTGCCAGCCCATTTTCATCGTCTCTCGTCTTGGTCTGTACGTCGTACGTATAGATATCTACAGACCTCTACGGTTTTATAATTTCCTTTTAACCAACCAAGCAAGGAACTATTAACTCACTTAAGATCCATAGTTCCTTCTCACCTCATCAATAATAGTGAGTTCACTTCACTAGTACGTGTCCAGTCCCGTGTCACTCACTTTTTGGGGGACACGGCCTTTATTTCAACCTCAAGTGTCATTCTCACCCACTTAAACTGCTGGACTCTGGCGTTTATATTCACGCCTATTTAGTTCGTCTTCCCATACAATGTGGTGGCCAACAAATGCAAGTCTCAGGGAACGCTTCCTTGACTGAAATCAAATTTTCGCAACCACTGTTATCTGTAACACAGTTAGGAGTTAGGAGCAGCACATTGTTCATTGTTCTCTCTCAGAGTTCATTTCATTCTCAGATTTCTTGGAAAGTTATTAAGTACGTTAGTAACGTTGGTATAGTGACAGTTATAGAGACTTACACGAATCAACTCCAGTGAGGGGTTAAAATTTCCCATTCGAGAAAAGTTGATATCTGAATCTGATGAGCGATCAAAATGGACTTGTAATCGATTCTTTGGAGCACAAGTGTAACTAACTAAACTATAGTTGTTGTGGACTGTTGAAAAGATATTTTCTCGGTTCTCAAATGTAGACAATTGAAACTGACTAACTGGAATAAAGAAGAGAAGAATAAGTGTGGCGATCCCGGTCTCTTTAAAGTTTGGTCACGGCCCAGTTCATTGATGGGACAACAACAAGAGGACAGCACGTTAATGATGAAATCAATGAACGATAATGGTTTCACTTGACGTGACAATCGTACTCGTACACGATGGAAAAGTGCGGAACTGCAATAAACAAACAAGGCGTCGTTCAACTGTCACGTAAACTTTGTGTTTTCCTCAAACACTATATACTTTTACTGTTTGACTTTTAGCTACAACTATACATATATGTATAGGTTAGATAATAATCAAACTAGTAAAGCTAACTTTCTACGGAACTCATTGTTCCAAAATGATGATAGATTTGACAAAAAGTTGCCTATTTGGCTCTAACTTTGACTACAGTCCAAGTATTCTCCGGTGATTACTCTCTTTTTGTTTGTTGAGCGCAGCAAGTTGCTTTAACTCAACTCAAAGTAAGTGCAACTGCTAACTACAACTATTACATCAGCAATAAAAACTTATTCTTTTTTAGTTACCTTTATCCTGGTTCATATATCACATATTCATATGTTTTCAGTATTCGCTGAAAAATGAATTTTGGAGGTTAAATGATTAGCGATGGGAGTTTTTATTTCACGGTCAACTACTATTTGCACCACTTTATCTACCTATCGTTAGTTAGTTAGTTGGAATGCAATCAATAAACCAAACTGGTTTACTAATTTCTAATTACTGCTCACCAATACTAGAACTGACTGATCACAGAGAATTAATTTCCCAACAGAAGAGTGAATTGCATACTAAACTGTCCTGTAGAATAACTATAAACTAACTACCTAACAATGCAAATCAAATTACCCCATCATGGCTAAATTACGTTCCTATAATTCCAACTCACCTTGTGGTAAGATCTAATCCTTGGGATTCACAAAGTCTCCGTTGAACTGATTTTTTGTAACTTGGTATCTACCACCACTTGGAGCTAACAATAATAATGCAGACAAGACGAAAAATTTCAAATCTGTCCTCTGTTAATTTCCCTTGGGTACCAGTGGATCATCAATGTTTGTGTGAACTGTTTGCAACCATGCACATGCATGTCAATAGAGCTATGGTCTCACTTTTCCTACAAACATATTGCTCAACTGTAAAATTTTGACATCGGTTAAAATAGCTAACAATGATCTAACTAATTAATTTTTACCAAGTCCCCTATAAGGAGAAGAATGAAAAGTTGGCAATGAACACAGAGAACAATAGCCTCACTCACTGCCAATCTGAATACTACTGACACACTGGTCCCATGCTTTCTCCTATATAGTTTCCTCCGTACAACATTCTCAGTCAGTCAGTCAGCTCTACCCGCGTCTTCGTGTGTGTGTTTGTGTGTGTGTGTGTGTGTGTGTGTGTGTGTGTGTGTGTGTATTCCCATTTCCCATGTAATGTAGTCAAGCGTAATAAGACTCTGGTGTGGTTCCCGCATGTTGTCTTTCTTGTTCTTGCCAATAAACTGTGCCTGGGCTTTTACTGAATACATGGTTCAATTCCTTTACTTCCTGCACTTTAAATCCATGTATCCATGTTATTTTCAACATTCCCAGACAGTTTCATTTTTTTGAACCCATTATTTGAACCGTTTTATACAAGCAAATGGCAGGTAGCATTTGGCTGCTCAAGTGTGGGAAAAATTCGGATCTCATAAGTGTTTTCCGTTCCCACTATTTGTTGGTGTGCATTTTTTAGGAATTGGGGTATACGACGAACCACACCGGTAGTATTATGTAAATCAGGTGGGACTACTCCACTACTCTCAGAATTTGCAACATGCATGGAATGAGTAATGAGGGGGAGCTTGGTGCCGGCAGGCTTGTTAAGTTACAGATAGTAAAGTTTTATTTTGTGGGCACTTTAATGATCTGAAGCTACTAACTAATAATGCAATGTGCACTGATGCTATAATTTAGCAAAGAATACTGGAACGGGAAATGTGCATAATAGACATAACCGTCTAGTGGTATAGTAGTACATAGGAGTATGGATGATTTGGCGTAACGAGTTTGTAGACAGGCCAAAATACTTATTGTGATGAAGTTGAGACTGTGCAATAAAAACGTGATCTTTTATGGCAAAAATTAGATTAAAGTGAGAGTGGAGCTGTGTATAGCATTCCGACCGGGGATTATTTTTCATCATGAACAATATTATGAGCATGAAACTATGGTTGTAGCCCATTTGTGCAATGTTTTGCACACTCAATATCTCCTCATGTATAAAGACTATAATTCCATACGCTTCAAAGAATATCAAACGTGTGTGACAGTGGAACTAATTAAGATTTAAGAGTTTTCATGCTTCTGATCACAAAGCATTTCCAACTCGGTCAGTCATTATGTTAACAAATTGCCTTGCAGTGTAGTCAAGAAGATTTACCGGAAAACAACAGCATCAAGTTGGCACCCAGGTATTGCAATAACATTTGTGTACTGGTTGCCCTCTCGCGGCAGGAAATCCTATGAACTGTTTGCTGTAAGCTTATTTCTACTCTCCCTCACGTTTTCATGATATAATATGGTGAAAAGAACAATTCGAAACTAACTGACATCTTCTTTTTTATTTCAACTACAAATGCAATATAATTTATTTGTAGCCGAATATGTACAACATATGATGACATCACCAGCAACATTACGTACAAAGCGAGTTCCGGCAGGTAACCTTATAGAATATATGCAATCAATGTTCTTGTATACAACAATACAATGCACTTATCTATTCATAACGTTTACTGTACACTCCGAGACTATAGTTTAGTTATAGTTAGTTAGAAGACATTATAACTATAGAATTCCTACATAAAAACGGGCATTATTAATTTATGATTGCTACACAGGTTTTCCATTAGTCGGCGCTCTAAAATTCATTCTAATAACCATCCGCAACGCATATTGTTGTCAAGTGGAAAGTTTGAAACTTCCTTGGGCTATGAAAAAATGTTTCCCACTAGCTAGCTATAGAGAGAATACCATTTGTTTATAGAGGTAGGAATGTTATTATAGTTAGTTAATTTGGTATCAGCAGATTAGGAGAGTAAACATAAGACGCCATGCAAATTAATTGTTATAAACTGTATATAAAAATCCTGCTGGCAGTTCCAACCGGCATAATAATAAAGTTACAATATTATTTGGCCCAAACAGTAGTTATTTAGCGGTACAGCAGTAGTCACTAAAAATTACAAACAAATATTTATTTGAAAATCAATCACTCATATGAATGTTCTTTTTAAAAACCAAGCCAAAGAAACATTCAATAAAAACACCATAGATCTGAATTTATAAAAAAATCTGCATTCAACCACAAAAATTGACTGTTTATACAGTTCAGTACATAGTTGATCGTGATAAACACTTTTACAGAACAATTAGCAACACTGAAATTGATTTATCTATATTGTAAATAGTGTCATTTCATGGCGCATTTTACATAAACAGTGGTAAAAAATAGCCACTCAAAGTAACCAACCATATACCTGTCTATTAACTACTACTCAAGTATGTGCAAGGTATACAACTTATAGTACAAAGTATTGGAGCTTTTTTAGAACTCTAGAACATCACAGACGTTGTAATAGATGTAATTAAAAAATTATGGTGTACATAGTTAGTAAGGGTGGGAAAAAACCCACTAAACAAACGGGACCTTCGTCAAGGGGCTGCAACAAACGTACAAGGATTTTATTCCTATTCATAGTGAATAGTTAGTACCCACATACATATAGTACCAAGCATTTACATGCAAAAGTCCAGTGTGTCTTCACAGACTCAAACTCGTCCCAAATTTTCGCTACTAACCAACTAACTTATATTATTATACACAGGGTCGTGATGTCATAACATAGCAAATAGCAATGCAATAGAAAATATCGTATGATTTCAAAAATTCACACTTCTTTACAATCCTCATACATCATATCCCACACTCTCAAGATAATAAAGTTTAAGTACAGGAGTAATGTGTCCAATAAAGTACATTATTACATATACAATATTACAGCTATGTAAGGAGTCCTGACTAACTCACTACATAGAATATTTATATATCAGCATTCATTTATAATATTTATATATATATATATTCATTCATTAACTTTGAGACATTGGTTTCTCCATGATTTAAGACTAGATATAAAATGACCCTTTATGAATAAATATTATTACCAACTATCATAGTCTGTGTGGTATCTGTATCATGTCTTTTTTTCACAAATCAAGTATTTCATACATACAGATGAAGCACAATAAGGGACTCGTCATATTTAACAGCATGTGATTTGATTTCTATTACAATTTGTGAATTATATCACTCGTCAATTTTGATGAAAACAGTTTCTGTCACAAAAAAAAAACACTACTAGACGTGCGGACATAACAAAGGCAAGTAAGTGGCCTCATAGGCTATCTAACTCACACACCATTTAGAAAATAAAGGTTTGCCACACACAGATAGGGATTGTATGGCACCACATTAGAGAGCCTATATGAGTTTCAAAATAGCTTAACTAATTAGCTAATCCTATATAGATAACTGACAAACTATGGTTAAAAGAGAGAGCAGTATTAGGACCGCCCCCGTCGACGTTTATTGCTTTTACGACGTTTTCGACGCGAGTCTTTTTGGAAGAGGACGTTACTATGATCATCAGCTAGTTGAGGGTACTTGCGGATGCTGAAGAGGTCTAGGGGACGGTAACCATGGACTTGGCCCTTTTGCTGCAACTGCTCCTTCTCTTCGTCCGTCCACGCTCGTCGGCCGTCCAAGCCTAGCGATATGTAGTGCTTTTCTTCTTCCCAAGCTCTCTCAACCGCTCGACGGTGAGCGTGCTTCAAAAGTCTTAGAGTCTCTTCTTCCGCTGTGGCTCCATATCGAACTGACATTCCCCAGTTGCCACTCCATAGGCGCAACTCCTGTGTAACACAAAGTCAACATTAGCAAATATCAAATATATAATGTGAAGGAGTTAAAAAAGGTAGCCACTCACTTTAAGGCCATTCTCCACATCATGAACAGAAGTGTTATAAAGGCTGCCAAGTCTTTTCAACTCCTCCGAATCATCCCTCAACTTGTGTGGATTGTCCTTGGTGAAGAAAAAGGTATTCTGATGTGACGAATGGTAGGGGACAAAAAAGGAGCCATTGAGCACCGAAGTGAGGACCCCTTGGACCACCGAGTTGGCCACACGACTCACTAATGTGTGTCCATCTTCTAATCTAGAGACTAACAGTCCAGGGCCAAACACGCCCCTATGGTACGCTACACGTTCCATAAGATTTCTATTCTGATCAAAGAGGGGTCTCAACTTGGATCGTCTCCCCAACTCCGTACTCTGGAATCCTTTCGTAATACTATCAGCCATACATTCCAACCCACTGACAGCTCCGAACGCGGGTTTCAAATGTCCTCCTTCCGTTTCCACCATCCTGTTCTCAATATTCACACGACTAATGTAATTCTGCCCGAAAATGTTTTCCTTATGGAATCCGAAGAATTCCAACCAGGACTCAAAACTGGTCATCCGACTTTCGGCAAACTTGTTGGCCACACTCATAGGATCATTATTGGCGAACCGGTATGTGAAAATGTCTGACGGTTTGTACAATCTCGAGGACAAGGAAGACCAATCTGGAACCATCCATTGGCCAATGGAAGGATCGTAAGGTCGACTGCCGAGGATGACAATCCCTGTATGCTTCTCCACAATGCCTCCATGGTAATCAATTGGCAAATACAATCCGGGATTAGTGTCCCTCACAATGCGTCCAAATGGCGTCCGATGCATTTCTTTAGCAATCTGACCATCCACATTGTACACAGCCAACGGAGAGCCTTTCTCATCACAAGCCACAAAATACCGTTCACTACTCCCTTCTGATCCTATCAGTCCCACTAAGCGGCCATCCACATACACGACCAAATAGTGTTTCCTCTCCAATGGGAAGTGGATATGGGTCATTTCGTTGGGCGCACTTGGATTCCCATACAAAAACTGGGTCACATTCCCTTTGTCATCCTTCCAGCTCACAAGTCGATCCAGGTGGTCATAAAAGAACCAGACTCGATACTTGCCTTTCTTGACAGCCTGCACCAAATGACCCTTGTCATCATACTGGAACTTCTCACTGCCCCGTTGAACCAAGTACCCTCGCCGATCGTATGTGTAGCGCAACAATTCGCCCACTTGGATCACCCGATCGCCCGAATCGTAACTGAGGGATGACTTGTCCCCTTGCTCCATGATCTGCACTGCATTTCCATTCTCATCATAAACATACTTCCAATCCCCAGAGCCAGCCACACTGCTCACATGCCCATCTGCATCGTATTCCACATTGTCCGCATATGCTGAGCGCCCAATCTTCATATTCCGATGTTTCACTCGACCCCGTGCATCATAATGAACTTCCAGTCTGAATGCATTCTGCATATCTTTCACACTGTATGACATGTGGGCAATACGACCAACACGATCCCGTCCGATCCGGGCGACAAATACTTTGGACGAGTCTTCAATTACTGTCTCATTGTAGGGGACTGAAGCATGGTCTAGTCCACGGATCACGGTCAAGTCCATAACAGTTTCAGTCAGCCCCGTGTTCTCATTTTGTTTCATCGTGTAGCCCAAAAGACCTTTTCCATTGATTTCTACTTCGGACCCAGTAAGTCGACCGTTTCCATCGTATTGGAACCGATAGTGCGCATTGTCCAACCCAGTTTTGGAGCCATATCGTTCTTTCTTCTCTTTTGCGACCCCTCCATTGTATTTGTAGTCCACTTTGAGACTCATTGAGGACTGTGATACTTCAGCCGTCTTTAAAAGCCCTGTGGACTCTTGATGAATGAATCGAGCGGATCGTAGTCCAGCTACGGTAGCTTCCAAACGACCAAGTCGATTGTACACATAGTTCACTCGACCAGAGGACTGAGGATGGATGATAGATACTAGTTGCCCGTTGTCATTATATTGGATCTTGTACATGTCTCGGGAACTGGGCCATTGATATTGATATTCGTAGAGCCCGACAGAAGTACTCATCCCAAAGGTGTGGATGTGGCCACGAGGTGTAGTCAACGATCGGAAGGCTCCAGCATTGTCATATTCTATCAGGTAGTCACTGCCGCCCCCTGTTTTCATTTTTGAGGGCTGTAGAGAGAAAAAAATAGTTGATTAGTTTTCATTGATGAGGGGTTCCGGTCCAGTCAAACCGAGAGCATGCATGACTTACATTGTACATAGTTAGTTTTAGTTATGCGACACGATGTAAACGATAGGTAGAAAAGGTAATACTGTCAAGCAAGCAAGTAATTAAAATAATAAGTACTGCTTATGCTATAATTAGTTAGTTAGTTAGCACGAGCAGAAAGAAAACCATGGGAGGCTTATGTCAGGTGATTAAATAGTTAGTATATACTGTGCCGACAGAGACGCATAATGCTGAAACTGGAGAGAGAGAGAATGTAGTTTTTTGAAAGCAAGTGTAGTAGCAGTGGCACACATTAACTACCAAACTACCAACTGACACGTATTCACAACAGCACACGGATTTAAAGAACCACAGGTGTAGGACTTAACTATAAAAGAAAATGAAATGCAAATTGCATGTCCTTTCAAGACATGCGGTGTGTGAGTGAGAACAGCCCTACCTCTAGTAATGCACATAAGTTAGTTAGTTAGCTTCAATGAAAATGAGTCAACAAAGCGATCTATAAATACGATATGCCCTATGCCCTATTTTCTAATCTCCTTTTTGTTAAGTTTTCTCATGTAGTTCATAAAGTTATAGTTAGTGAAAGTAATCAATCATGTGGAGCAAACTTCCAGCTTAAGCTTAAACAAATAATATTCGCATGGTTGCAGGCAAAAAAAAAACTATACAAAATGAGCTGAAATATCACAGTTAAAAAACATTCGTACGCATTTGAGACTAGAGACTGAGAAAATTCCATGCAGCACACATAATAAGTACACACACACATATCTGAATTGCATTGGATGCAAAAGTTGAAAAGAAAGTTGACAAAGCGAAATATGCATTGTAACTTATATATACCATATAAATATACAGAGTTAAGATGCAGAAATGCAGAGGACTTACCAAAGTAGTGAGCAAATCACTGAAAGTAAACGTGAGAGAAGTTCCATCGGCATATTCTATTTCAAATAATCGACCAGATCGATCATACTCGTATCGTTCGGTGAGCTCATCCCATTTCCAGCCAATGAGTCGACCAAATCGATCGTAGCTCAATTCCACAGGGGCAAACCCACCTCTGCAATATATCGGATAAAAACAATCCCATCATCATCAATCCATATTTTCACAATCTTCACAACACACGGTAAACCTAATTGATATGAGATCTCAAAAGGGATCACCCAACTTCTCTCTCTCTCTCTCTCTCTCTCTCTCTCTCTCTCTCTCTCTATCTCTCTCTTCAGTCTCTCTGGGTAGACAAAGCATTACAATTCTTTTGTTCACTAATGTCTACCTATAAGGTTAATACTTCATGAGAGTTCATAGCTAATACATCAAAAAAGATCACAAAGGAGATCACAAATAATATTCTGTTTCTAACTAAAACTAACTTTACAAACACTATAGTGAGAGTGGGAGAGTATATGTAAGTAATATGATCAATTCTTTTGACCCCACGGCTCCTTGGTTAATAAAAACTGCAATGTTTTATTCAATTATTAGAACGAGGCTTAAATTCTCCCGAGAAATTATAAATATATTCTCTAAGGTCAACCCAAGTCCACTGCTAATACGATTGCAAGTAAACTGAAAGTGAGCTTACGCAGGAGAATACTTGAGCGGACGTCCAGAGCGGTCATACGTAACGTTGAGCAACTCCTTGCGGTCATTCAAGAAAATGTACTGAGCCTTTGTTTCCCTGTCGTATTCCAGCATGAGAGTATTCTCCCCATTAATCCTCATCTTCTTGTCCACTTGAACGACTTGCTTGTTCTTCCCACGTCCTTCTTTGCGAGCCACATACCGCCATTCTACCCGGTTCACCAAATCCCCAGCAATTTCCGTCTTTTGTTTGCCGGGCACCGGGAAACTGTCCGCAAGAACGGGATCAATATCCCCCAGAATATTGTAGGGCACACTCTCTGTGGATATAGCTTGAGACCAGGGGAACAATCGGATCACATTCCCGTCGGGATGAACGGATGTGACTTGTTCCCATTTGCCCACGGCACGGTACACGGTGGAGCCCTTGATCAAAATCGTCTCTGCTACATTCTGGTCACGATCCACACGAATGCTGGCACCTTTCTCGCTTAGGTCAAAGTTCAAAGACACTCGTTGACCTGTTGGGCTCACGGCTGTGGTGAGTCGTCCAAATTCATCGTATGAGTAAACTGAGCTGCGGCCAGAACTGTCCGCTCTGGATTTGATGAGACCAGTGGACCCATGGTAGTCGAAAGTGTAGTTGAAACCTTCAGGGCTGCTAAATTCTGCGAGCATCTTGACGCGGGACATTTTCAAATTGAATTTCGCCGCTTGCGCATTTTCTATAGTTTTCACTTGTGAAGAATAGTCCCTGAGGATTTGGATCTTGTTCCCAGCAGCGTCAGTTACACTGCTTAGCTTCCCGTTGGACATGTTCACATTGTACAAGAAGGTGTAGGTAGTCTCTCCAGTGACAATATTTTTCGTTTCCACATGCTGCCCGAATCTGTTGAAAATGTACAGCTCTTGGGTCTCTGGAGCGAAAATTTCGTACGAAATAGAATGCGTGGTGGTAGGCAGTGGGATAAGCGCCATGACAGATCGAATGCGGTAATTCCCTTGGTCACTTATATGAAGCACGCCATCAGGAGACATGGCAATGGCACTGATTGTGTTGAACTTGGTAGTGGAGGCAAGATAATGGTCTTCGTCAAAACAAGAACAGTCACGATCCAAACAATTGCATTTTGAATCCGCGCCAGCAAAGTGGCTGACTTTCCCATCAGTGGTGATCAAGCGAATTCGATTGATTCGCTGCGAGTCTGACTCAGCCAAGTAGAGGTCACCATTAGGAGCAAAGGTGATGCTCTGTGGACTGATAAGAGCAGTATGGGTTGCCAAATCCATGTCATAACCTCCAAATGGCATCGGGCAATGGAAGGGTCGTCCCCCAATGATCCGCACTCGGTGGTCCGCCGTCAATTTCAGAATCATATGGTCATCAATGAAATACAGAGCATCGTCCAATGGATTCACAGCCAATTCCGTGGGCCATCGTAGATGCACTTCTTCCACCTTGAGGGTCCCTTCACAAGGGATTGGCTTCCAATGGGATTTTTGTTGATGATTCCCAATCACAGTCGTAATTATTCCGTCCGCATCCACTTTGCGAATGTTGGTCCCATCAGCGAAGTACAAGACATTATTAGCTGTGACAGCCACTCCTTTGGGATATGCCAGTTTTGCATCCCGAGCCAAAGCCTCGTCTCCACAATGTGCTTCATCTCCAGGCAAACATCGCTCCCCAGAGCCAACAACAGGCTCCCAGTTCTGTTGAGGGTTGGTTGTGTCGTCCACATTTCGAACTCGGATGATTTGATGAGACTCGGGATCAGAAATATACAGCGTGGAGTCTACTGGGCTCAGAGCCATGTGGTACCGGTAACTCACTCGGGTAGCACTGCAAATAAATGAATAAAATTTAGTTTTAGTTAGTTAATATAGATGGTCAGCTACAAAAAAAATGACGACTAGCGGGAATTTTTTTGAACTTACTTCAATTTAACAACAGTCTTGACAGTTCCGTCGACCATGATCCTCCTAATGAGATTGAAATCGCCCAAAAATAAAGTCCCATCGGCCGCAGCAGTTAAAGCCACAGGAGCCAACAATTTTTGCTTTTCCCCTACTCCATTACATTCAGCATCACAGTCTAAAGCCCGTTGATATCCATTGCCCATGGTGGTGACAATGACACGAGGTCTGTGTTTCAGATAAATATTGGATCCATCTCCTTTCTGAATGATCCCTTCATGGAAATTGTAGCGATGATGAATGTCCAAGTTCCAGCCACCAATGTCACTAATACTCATATCATGCCCACTCAACGTGGTGCTCTGCACATCCCAAATGATGTCAGCACAGTTCTCATATTCATATCCCACTTTGACAATAGCTGTGGTCACGCCATACACTTTTTGACGGTATACATTCAATCGATTCCACGCGTAAGTGAATTTGATGTCCGGATCAGCTTCGAAAATCTTCTCAAACAGAACCCCTTCGATAGTGATTCTGAGATGGACTCTTTTGAGGAAGCTAGGGATGCTGCTGCTCGTGAGTTGCAATTGAATTGTGGACAAATAGCCAGGAACACGTGAACTGTGGTAAATCAATTGGAGTTCAGATCCCGGGATTTTCACACCTTCTTGTACTACTTGAGATTCGATGAGGATTGCACTGGTTTCTGAGCAATCTCCTTGAAAGCCTTGCTTCCATGTGGCCAAAACAACGGGCTTCATCTTCTCGTAGTCGTGGGACTCGCATGGTTGAGTGTGTTGGATTATGGAGTCCTCACGGGCACCCATGGCCACTGTGTCGATGATGACCACTTCATTCCAAGGGACAAAAACCCGTCTCGTTTGGGAGTTGAAGGGACTACGACCGAACTGAAGGGTCACGACTCCACCTCCGTTCACCATGAGGTCAAACCAACCATCCCCTTGGGTCAAAGTGAATCCCCCGTTGGGTTCTAGCGGAGAATTCCCGGACACGCGGACGCCCATTAGACCGGATCCGTTAGGTGTAACTACACGGCCTCGGACTACACCACTCCGGCTGGAATTAAGAATTTTGTAACATTATTGTCTGAACAGGAAGTAGAGGGAAATAGAAGATGGGGTGATTTTGTTCAGTTATAGCTACTAAGTTATATGTGAATGTGACAGTTAAGCTATCCCATATTATGGGGATTTTTTTTGTACATTGGAAGCTGAAAAGGTGTGAACATGTGAGCTGTAAAACATTGGATTTCAAAAAAAGACAATGAGGGTATGTACAATACTCGACTCGAGATGTATGGGTGAGTAAGTTGGTAATGCAACAATGACTAAAACGTTTAAGACGAAACGAAGACATCGAGACAAAGAGTGACAATTATTGACAGAACAAGTAACAATGAACGTGAAGCAAAACGTGAATGATAAAGATGGGGTCAAACATGAAATACAGTCAGTGGTGGACACACGTGTAAAATTTTCTTTTGTATTAGTTGGATGAGTATTCTTACCTTTTGTTGACATGACTCCAAAACACACTTGAATCAAGCAGCACAAAAAGACAGATCAGAATAGAAGCACAGTTAGCAAAAAATGTGAGATCAAATTGAGTTTGCAACCCAACAGAGTTGCTCACTAGTTTACAAAGGTGTTTTGAATTTTCTCAAAGAGAAACTTTCACTTTTTGGGTACAAAGGAGTTTTGAGGAGAGGAGTGGTAAAAGGTACATGTACGAGTTTAGTACTAATACATAGTCAATGGCTATTGCATAGGGTTTGACAGGGGCACAATTGCATTATCTTATGCTATATAGAAATACGCAGTATTCATAAGTTGTATTTAACAAAACGAAAAGGAAATCAACTAAACAAGAAATTATAACTCTATAGGAAAAGAATATAAATGAGAAAAATTAAAAAACTCATCTCTCTTAAAGAATTCAACTTTGCCACAAACGAAATGTGATCCAAACAATCCCAGTTCTTATACAATTCAAAAGCATGCATCATAAAAACGAAAAAAAAAGCCGAAAGAAAAGCTACAAAAGTTACTACAAATCAACTCAAAGTACAAATCCAGACAAAAAACAAAACAATCCATTCCTTAATGAAAACACGAAACATGGTGCAAAACTAACCTTCCATTAAAAGAGTCTGGCCTTGCATAATTTTGCAAGCTCCCTTCTTCAATTAGAAACTTCATTTTCTCATGAAAAGATGCGGTGATTGCTGGCGGCTGCTTTCTCAACAAAATGTCAATTGGTTTTTTGGATGCCACGCACAACTGACTATGCTCACATGGTCCTTGGCCACAACATTCCGGGTCTTCGCAATCTGTCAATCCATCTGAAAATGGACCATACAAACATGTCATCATGTAAAAAAACGGCGCCAAAAAACTTGTTTTCAAGCAAATAATCAAATGTTGTCTACCCACCCCGATCATTATCTTTGGAGTCATCACAATTCAGTTCCATCATAATGGAGCATTCAGCACCGGTCCATCCTGTGTGACATTTGCATTCCCAGAAGCCCTCGTAGTTGGCCTTGCATTGACCATGACCACTGCAACTATTTGGGCATCCTTCCAAAGTACAATGTTTCCCATTCCAGCCAGTCACGCACAGACATGTGCCATTCTTGCATTGTCCATGATCTTCACATCTGGAGACAGAAAAAAAGGGTTTAATATTTAAGAAGGCGCAGCGTTTTATGGTTTAGTTAGTCTGCTACTTTTATTGACACTGAATGGATGATGATAGGACCCTTAGGAGTTTCTCTTGCCAAAATTTACCATAATCTGCTTAATAGAATTAATAATAAATGGATAAGGATTGAAGTATGCTATCAAGTTTATTGGGAACAATATCTCTTCAATTGAAAATGTTCCTTAGTTAGTAACTAACAAATAGACACAAAATCTGAAGGCAGGCTGAACTACTGCTATACAATGACTATTCCTAAATCCCGAGAAAATTTTTGAATACGAAATTGAAATCTACAGCCTTAATGCAAAAGTGCGTTGGTTCCACGAATCCAAATGTAACATTGTTTAGTTTGAAGAAAGTTCTCCTTTTTTGAGTACTCAGCTTATTGACACTTTTCACTGGAAATGGGAAATAGATCTTACGAATTCTACGTAACAGAAGAAACTTTTTTTACAGCGTTGTAAAAAAACTTGTTATTTTATGTATGCAATTTTTATCAAGCATATCAGATTATAGATGAGGCGTTTTTTTAAACCCATACGATTACAAAACTTTTCAGCAGTTTAGTGAGAACAGCCATGGTTTTCACCGACTAACGAAGTAAGGGGAAAACTTATAGTCTATTACAATACAAAGCTAAAAAAAGGGACCAAGATTTTAAAAATCATGGCGTCCACTTCCTATTTCTATTTCCTATATTTACTTTCATCCACCCAACTCCAGGAGTGAAGAAAAGACCTATAGAAGAAGAAGTATAAGCTAACTAGAGACGCAGCTTGTTTTGTCCCAAAGCGGATAACACGATATTGCTTTTAAACTCTTAAAGTTGTCCGTCTCCTTTTCCCATACCTTTTGTCACAAATGCGATCATTGCAAAGTGGTCCGCTCCAACCAGACGCACATCGACATCCTCCACTGATACACATCCCATTTGGACCACAGTCCATGTCACACAATTCTGGAATACCAAGAAAAAAACATTCATATTATATTATCATCGATCAAGAAACTAACTGCCACTTGACAAAGTATTGGCTAAAATAAGACTATAAACTATAAAGTGATGGCTAAAGAATATCATAATTTGATCCATACCATGAGAGCAATCGTCACCAGTCCATTTCGGATGGCAAGTGCAAGTCTGAGATTCCAAATCGAAAGTGCCATGAGTGGAGCAGTCTGGTAGACACTGTAGAGCTTCATTGTCAGTTTGGGAACAATCCGGTCCTTTCCAGCCTTTCTTGCAAATGCAACTTCCGCTCAGACAGAATCCGCGACCCCAACAAGTCGGATGTGGGCAATCAACTGACAAAGGCACAAATCATTAGAATTTATAATCCGCTTTGTTTTTACAGCAACAAACAAAAGTAACTAAGGGATTTTGGAAATTGGAATCCACAATGTCAAGTTACAAAGAAAATAGTTAGCAGCAAGTAGTCGACATTTTTAGGCGAGTGAGTAATGGTGAAGGAATTAATAAGGATTAAGGAAAGGGAAAAATAAACCAAGGTGTATGCTGCTTTTGACAGGTGAACTTTGAAATAGGATATTTTTGACATTTTGACTTCAAAGAGTTTTCATGTCCCCTTTTCATTATTTTCATCCCGCATAAGAACTCATCATGACAATGAGCTGAAAGTTTTAAAACTAAAGTCTTTAGTACGTTCCGTCAGTCTACAAGACTAACAAGACTGACAATTTCAGCTTTCTTCAGTTGAATTTAAACAATTTCCGAGGCTTTTTTAGTTAGTTGAAGTGAACATCTCAATTTTAATGGAATAAACGAACCAAAGCAATGATAAATTAAAAACAAGATATTCCAATCTCGTGTACGAATATTGGCAAACGGCATTTACGTTCTACAGTGAAAATTCCAAGAACAAGGTTTTTCTACTTCCTCTTCGCTTGTTCTCTCACAATAAGAAAAGAACTCACATTTCCCATGCAATACTTCGAATGCATTCCCTTGCTCACTCTGTCTCCATAATATAGAATAGTACTATAAATTTTCATGGGAACCAGAACCAAGGTTTCTGAAGTCTGCAAATGCAATGCATAAAGTATAAAAGGAGTTTTGAACAAATATTCTCGTCTAGTCTACAATGAAAAACGGAAAATGATGAAAAGGGATTATACTTTTTTTTACTAGCTAGACATGCACACACATTAAACTATTGAATCCCATCTGCAATCTATATAGTGAGAGAGAGAGAGAGAGAGTGAAACGTGAATAGGAAGAAAAATGGTTGCACAACTCCAAAATATAGTTCTCATGACACAAAAAAGGAAAGTGATGGAAATGAATTAAGTGAATGATAGCGGCCGTTTATTCCGGCTGTGACAATGCATAATGGAACCATTCTTTTCCAATCGATTAAGCAATTCTCCCTTACTATGCATTTCTCCAATATTCTACGCAAAGTCCTGATTGCTATCCAATAGAGAAAAACTTCTCCTTTGCTTTCACTCCCAAGTGAATCGAAAACACTCCAAAACATTATTTTTTGCATCATCATTTTCCCTATCCGGAAACACCACGGCATACCAACAATACATAAAAAGGAGGCATCCACGGAATAACTATTATAAAGTCTGCTATCGATCTGCTCAAAAAAAGACTCCTTTTTTTTTGGCAAAATTTTTTTTGCCCATCCTTTTTTTTCTGGACAGCAACGTCTAACGAAGTAAACTAATATTAATGCGCCTTAAATTGAAGAGAGACTCGTCATCATCATCATGAGGATTTAGTTGCCACCATTGGTACATATAGTATACTACGCACAGTTAGTTAGGAGCATCCAAATAAATATAATCTCCCGCTTCCGACATTAGGGACTGTCTGTAGATTTGTACTCACTGAATGAAAGAGGCTAATGACACCCCGTGAAAAATGTATTAAAATCTCAGTACAGTAAGCAGCATTAGTAAAAGAGCATAGTGATCCAGTAAAGTGTGGCCATAAAATTGAGGCAATGTTTTTGGTAGAAAGTCACGCCCATTTGCTCACGTGACATGTAGAAAGCAGTTTGTGATGTGAGAGAATGGGCGGGGGTTCACAGTCAATCAGTAAAAACATTGCCCGAGTTTTATGAACGGACTATGCACTACATTTTTTACAAAAACAGTTCACAAAGGGATTTGGTCTAGTGGAATGTTAGATTTGGAGTGAAATGGAATTTTGAGCAGTTTGTGATTCATGATGGGACATTACGTAGGATTTTATAGGAGACTGGGTGAAGAAAAGGAGAAATACATAGAACTGACTGACTAACTAACTAACTAACTGAGTGAGTGAGAGTAGTGGAATGTATGACAAAGGTAACAGATAGATTTAGATAAATGAAGGTGTGGATATTTCGGTGAATGCATCCAGTTCCATGTTCTGAACACAAACAAAGGGATAAGTAAGTGTGATGGATGAGAAGGGAAAAGCCATTTGTTGAGGAAGGGAAAAGAGATAAGAAAAAAAGGGGGACAAAAGAGTCAAAATTAGCTTTCGTACCTTGTTCACAGAATTGGCCAGTGTAGCCTGGACCGCAAACGCATTTCCCGTTCACACATTTCCCATGAGCGGAGCAGTCCGAGATTTCGCATTCGTCATGTCGCAAACTACATTCTTTCCCTTTCCAGCCTGGGTTGCATTGGCATTCTCCGTTCAGGTAGTCCCCACGTCCGCTGCACAGTACTGGACACACACCTATAGGTACCCACAAAAGGAAAACATTAATGTCTCTCATTCTAAACCTGCGGAATTCGCATCTTAATGTATACTCAATACTCGCACTATATATTAAGTCTTCCCTATTAACTACAAACCATTAGTTGAATGGTTAACCTCAGGCAATATTTATAAATATTCAATAAAAAAAATATGTATTAATACTAAACTTAAAACTAAACTAAACTCAAGTAAACTTGCCAATTCTCAAATATATGTAGTAGGAAACTAACTCAAGTACAAATCCAATGTTCCTATGTTCCTATGCATGCAAATTTGAAGATATCAATTTTGCACAAATTAAACGTAGGTTGCTAAAAATTAAACTAAAAAACGCAAAGTTATGCTAAAAATGTGGTGGATTGTTGCAACGTAAATTGAATGATATGGAGAAAATGGCAATTTGAAAACATACTACATACATACATAAATATGACTCTGTGAATAGAGTAAATAGGCCTAGGGAACTGGGAATGCCTCTGCCACTGTGCGTAATATGCAGCAGTCTAACAATGATGCATGAGATGTGAAAGGAACAAGCTGTTTCCATTCCATTTCTCTCACAGTCAGTCAGTATTATATATAAGGAGCAAAGCAACTGTAATGGCCACCCAGCTGATCAAAGTCTTCGGTTTCGGTTTCTAACCAACAAGGAGGGGTGCTCCATTTAATTCCAAATATTTCGTATCACAGGAAATTAGTAAACAACGGTGGCAATTCAATTAAGAAAGGTTTATTCAAGGATTTACAACCCATGGAGCGGCATGGGAAATGATACAGTCGTAAAACTCCCGTGCATATGGGGTAAGATACCCAGAATAATGTAAAAGGATGACATAATGATTGTTGGGCTCATATTATTGTTCTCACTTTAATGCACTCACTTTATAGAGGCAAACTATCACATTATATCACTTCAAAATTATAGCAGTTTATTTATTTATTCTTTATTCTATCCAAATCAGAATCAGCCCTTTTAAGCGCCACTCACAAGTCAGCCAGTTATCAGCTCACCGAAGAGCTAAAAAAAAGTATCAATATGAAGTAGCTATTGCAATAACTACTTCATATACAACATGGCAACAATAATGAGAGCGCAACCATATGAGTTGGCAATCAAGTGAGAACAATAGTGTGAGCGCAATAATCATGTGGTCCCCCATGTAAAGGTGGGCTCCTAGACACATGTATAGAATTATAACTGTCTTTTGTGGTTCTCTGGAGTCTTTGCAGACCTGCTGAATACTAATTAGCAGATGTTCATCATTTAAAAACTCTCTCAGTCAGTCAGTCAGTCAGCGAGTTATAGACAAAAGGCAAGGGAACAAACCTAGCTAACTATAACTAACTAACTGTCTATGGACGCAACGAAACCACATTTCTCTCATCTATAGGAATTCCAGGGTGTACACTTTTCCATGCTTTCTCAACTCAGCAACTCCTGACTGAAGTGGAAGGGAAAACTGTAGCTACACACTGATCTATTGAAACCGGGCATGCTAACTAACAAACTAACCAACTAGGATACTGTATACTACACGTAGAGCATCTCATTAAATGTGGCTTATGAGATTAGAAAGACAAATCTCCACTTACTTCGTTACTCCCTTCAATAATATAAGTAGAAACCCAGCCATTAAATTCCATTTTGGCAATATATGTGTTGTACATGTTTTTGTTATTCACAGACACAAAGGTATGGTCTTTTTCTATGTCTTTATCTGGAGCCTTTAAAAGTGAATGCGATTCTTGTCGATACAGGTCAGAATGAACGTGGGAAACGAGTGAGTGGGAAAAGTGTATGGAATATATAGTTAGTTATTTAGTTATAGTTAGTCTGGTATAAAAAAAAAATTGTATGGAAGGACACAGAGAGCCATGAGGGGATGCTATTTTTTATCAAAGAACGAGAAAGAGGGAAATAAATAAAAGTGAGGAAAGTAGGTCGGCCTCAAAGAGCCCACTTTTCCAGAGTTGCTCTGCTCCTGGATCGTGTACATGGGAGAGTGTGGACGAGTGAGTGAGTGTGAGCTAAGTGACTTACTTTGACTGCAGTCATCGCCGCCGAAACCCGCATTGCATTGACAATGACCTGCCTCGCATTCTCCATTCCCAGTGCATCCATTGGGACAACCTTCAGTCATTTCCTGTGATATGCTGGACGCAAAGACCACCTCTTGAGCATCACCGTTATCATTGTACAGGCTCAGGAACCAATGACCCTGCTCCACGTACTTTTGCAACTCTTGAGAAATCGACGGCTGTACAATATCCAACAACGTACAAATGGGTCAAATCATTTCACTTATTACAACGGTGTATCACCATAACCATAAATAACATTCAACTGAGCCTCTAATCCTATGTATTCCACTATATGTACTTAAATAGACCTATACTTAACTGATGGTGGGTTTTTCGAGAGTATTTAGCATCGTTCAATACTACGTACAAATCCAACTCACTGGCATTCTCACTATTCAGATTGCTTTCTTTTTTTTATAAACTGTTTGGGCAGCTTGTTTGTTTACCAATTCTTAAAGACTGATAGGATACATAAAGCCATGTTGGATTTTCACGCCAAACAACATATAAGGAGTACACCTGAAGCCTTGTATTTTCGTAGATTTCTACATGGCGTACACATCCCAGCCAATCGGATCAGTAGGTAGGGGTGGTAATCTTCTCTGATTGGCTGGGAGATGTACGCCATGTAGAAATCTACGATAGTACAGGGCTTCAGGTGTACCCTTATAGAAAACCAATTGTATAGCCGTCTTTGAATACTAATATTTTGCATATTGGTCGCTACGCTATTTCGAGTCCTAACAGATCAAGGTTCACGTCATTCCATGATAAAAGTACTGATGTATGACTTTATGAATAGGACTTACAGAGGAGCTGCGCGGTGTCCTGGTCTTGAATCCCCTTAGAACAGTCATGTGATCATAATGTGTGTGCGAAGGGAGCGCATTGCGCCTAGCATAGAATCCGATGGAAGCGCCACGCGGTATCGAAATTTCCCAAGCAATCCACGCTCCTTCGGACTGGTAGAACTGCATGTTCCAATAACTATAGCCTTCAATCACATTGGACAGTCTGCTGGGTATTGATATTTGCACGAACGAGCTGGCATCTGGTGGAGAATTTGTTGTCCACACAACTGGTCTCCCTAAAAACCAAAGGAATCAGCATTAACTATAGTGGCCAATGATAATTGCAAGTTAGTTAATGGGTATCATCTAATCGAGTTAATTATTTGCCTTCGAGAAAAAGCAAATATATGAATGGGCAAGCGATTTTCCCAGCTGAATTAATTAACCACAGGAAAGCAAAACAGTTAGAAACTTTAAAGCAAGCATTTCATAGCCAGTTGTTTTTGTACTCATGCATTGGATTGTACGAGTCGCGGATCCTACAGACTGCGAAACTATTCAGGTCAAAGTTTTCACTTCAACTTCAATAAATAAGAAAGGAACTACTAATAAGGAGACATTTTTGTTGGGTGCCACTCTGGAACTCAACAATTTGCATTGCATTCCACTCGAGAGCAGAGCATGCAGCAACCGTAGTGCAATCCCACAGTTCAGAGGGGAAAGAAACCATCTGGTTTTATTTATCAGCTTTTCTTATGTATATAATCTCCACTGTACATTTTGTGACTGTGGGGGGAATTTGTACAAAGATCATCAGCATGGCTACATGGCAATACCATTATTGTTATTATTATTATTATTTCTAGCTCACTTGAAACGTATGCTCTAGGAGCCCCACCTATCTAATCCAAGTTTGCTTGAGTGCTCCACTTGCTCTATCTAACGAACTAAGGTAGTTATAGCAACTTACTAACTACATGTACAAGGAGCTTGGCTAACTACTATATATGCTACTCGAGACTATTAGTGTCCAAGAATTCGTATGCTATGCTATTCTCGTATACCTGTCTTGTTTTGAACAAACGAAATACAGAGAGTAGTCAACATTCATGCGATTGCAGAACGGAACAAGTAGTACAAGACTGTCCCATCATGCTTGTATTGTATGTGACAGAGAAATGGCAAAATTATGCAATATTCCTGCTGATGAGAGATAACAAGTAATTTGAGACGAGCAAAGATAAACACTCTCGTAGCAATAGTAATAACAATAATGAGTGAGGAACGGAATACAAGTTGGGGACATGTCCCTCCAAAGTGTAATATTATAGTTAGTTAGTTGTCCGTAAACCGTATGTCTTTTGGCTATGTACCCCGGTGTATGGGAAGATTACAAATTCAGTTGTGACAGAATGTACAAGATTTTGTAAAAATAATAACCCTTCACATGTTTCCCCAAGTGTCAAAAAAGGTGACAGTCGCTACAATAAGTATTTTTTCCTTGTTCTATGCTCTCCATTCAAATTCTCATCTATCTGATTCAATTGGAATGCACGTAATACGGAACGTACGAGTGACATGTGACAGTTTCATGACTTAATGATTCCCAAACGCTGTAAGAATTTGAGTACAGTTGGGAACCAAATAGATTGTGCGTGAGACTTTTCAAGAGTCCTTACGGTATCTATAGTTTCCCCTGATTCTACATAAAAAAACCGCTCAATAATTGCTCCATACGGCCAGTAAACACCATTTCTATGCATCCTGGCTGATTAGGTTTATCTTTGCTAGTGTGCAAGACATAGTAAAAACATTTTTACACTAGAAATCAACGTGCGCAAGCAAGGCTATATTTGAAACAAATAAGATGGGATGGAAAAATGAAAAATTCTTCAGGCTAGACACACGAAAAGAACTAACTTAATATATGTCTGCCATTCTCATCTCTTTATTCCTTCCCTAACGGTTGCAAAAGTATCAATTTTTCTTCATTTTATTGCCACTGAACTCTCAGCTGTACGTCCCAACCCAATGCTGGATACAAACAAGGCACTTTTTTTTCAATCAGTGACAATAATGGGTCAATACTAGTTACTTAGGCAGCTAGTCCTATTAAGGATGATGGGTCAACTTGACTTGATGGCTAACTCATGTAACACATACTCCATTCATTTGGAGACCGGCAAACAACAATGAGAGTGATGCCAGTTGTTCCTTCCTACATAACAAACGTGCATGGCACATATAAAAAAGGGTGTGACGAGGGACGATTACACTTTCCCTCGACAACTATTTTTTTACCCAAAGAAGACGAAAAAACGGCGTAAGCAAACGACTACATGTACACTAGTAGAGGTAATACAACCATTTTTCTCTATTGGGCATAAAATCCTTTGTATGTGTCTGTACTATTTGGGGACCAAAAGAA
>Ga0210040_10001930_pt1 | contig 30254 bp, 25 predicted proteins | sample CryGeyCG12114_NA_FD_185462 | JGI IMG/M metagenome (GOLD analysis project Ga0210040, IMG submission 185462) | Groundwater microbial communities from aquifer - Crystal Geyser CG19_WC_8/21/14_NA (SPAdes) (version 2) | ecosystem: Environmental > Aquatic > Deep subsurface > Groundwater | place: USA...
TTACCCGGGCTAACCGCGTTATTTTGGCCGGTGATCACTTTCAGCTTCCCCCTACCGTAAAATCCATTGCGGCCGAAAAAGGAGGATTGGCCGAGACGCTTTTCGAAAAATGTATTCAGCGCCAGCCGCACACCGCGGTAATGTTACAAACCCAATACCGGATGCACCAGGATATTATGCAGTTTTCGAATCAGCAGTTTTACAACGGGCAATTAAAGGCGGATGCAAGTGTGCAGCAAGCCGACCTGCACGCCTTTAACGCGGAGGCCTTTCCCACGGAGTTAGCGGTAGAATATATCGATACGGCCGGCTGTGGTTATCAGGAAAAATCATTTGCCGAAGGCTCCAGCACAGCCAACCCGGAAGAAGCAGATTTATTATTAAGGCATTTGCAATATATTCTGAAAGATTATACGCCTGCTCCGGAAACAGAAACACCTTTAAAAATTGGCATTATTTCGCCGTACCGGGCTCAAATTAATTACCTGAAAGATGAAGTAGAGCACAACGAACTCCTGCACGATTTGCAAACCAAAAGATTGTTGAGCGTGGGAACGGTAGATAGTTTCCAGGGCCAGGAACGCGATATTATTTATATTAGCCTGGTGCGCAGCAACGAAATGGGTGAGATTGGTTTTTTAAGCGATATCCGGCGCATGAATGTTGCCATGACTCGTGCCCGCAAGAAATTAGTTATTGTTGGGGATAGTGCCACCTTGTCGCAACATCCTTTTTACAAAGATTTCGTTTCGTATACTGAAAGTATAAATGCGTATAAAAGTACCTGGGAGTTGATGGATGTTTTAAATATTGCGCAATAGCGTTTGACTCAATACCAATTTGCCACACCGGCTTTCATATAAACCAAACTAATTACTATGACTGAGATAAGTAAAAACAAAGTGGTTTCGCTCACTTACGAGCTTAAAGTGTTAAACGAAAATGGTGAAAAGGACTTAGTTGAAACAGCTGATTCCTCTAACCCGATGGTTTTTTTATTTGGAGAGAGCGGCCTGCCCGAAAAATTTGAAGAATACCTGGAAGGTAAAAAAGAAGGCGAAAATTTTTCGTTTGCGCTCGAGTCAGAGGAAGGTTACGGCGATTACGATGAAAATGCCATGGTAAATATTCCGAAGAATGTTTTTGAAATTGACGGTAAGATTGACGATGAAATGTTAATGGCTGGCAATTATATTCCTATGTCGGATAACGAAGGCAACCAGATGCAAGGCCGCGTAATGGAAATTAAAGACGATGAAGTTATCATAGATTTTAATCACCCGTTGGCCGGCATGAAAATGTTTTTTGACGGGCAAGTGGTTGGCGTTCGGGATGCCACTCTGGAAGAGATTTCTCACGGCCACGTGCACGGCGCTGGTGGTCATCATCACTAAAAATAAATTTCTGAAATAAATCCATTGAGCAAAAGCCTAACCATTTACATGGTTAGGCTTTTTTATATTATGTTGGCTTAAGAACACCTTAAAACCAAGATTATTTTGATGGAATTTTCACAGTTAAAATCCATTACATGAACTTTTTATTTATTCTGATCAATTCTAATTGATTGCTTTTATTTGATAAGGTGTAATTGCTCCTGTACGTAGACCTGCAAATCCGGGAAAAACAAAAAAAACTCATCGGCAAATAAATTATAATAATCTTCTAATTCACCGGCCGCTTTTTCCATATCTGATTCAAAGGTAGTTCGCCGGCTTAATCCCGTTAAGGACTTCCGAATACCGGCTAATTCCGCGTAGCCTAATAACCAGTTCTGATCTATCATATAGGGCAAAAAATAATTTACCCGCTCCGGCAAGATGTGGTGATATCGCTTCACAACGGCATAAACATGCTGGGCATATTGCGCTAAAGTAAAAGAACTAAACTGCGCGAAATTGGCCGCCAGAAAATGGTCGTAAAATATATCTGTTATCACGCCGGCGTATTTCCGGTATTTGGGCCGCAACCTTTCTTTCGATTGCAGTACCACCGCATGAGTATCCGTGAACGTATCTATTTGGCGATGCAAAACAATGCCCTGAGCTATGCGGGAAGGAAAATGCTGCCATTGCTTGCCGCGCACCGAATCGGCTATAAAATTACCAACTAACAATTCCTCGTCGGTACCGGATAGAAACGCATGGGCCAGATAATTCAAGCAAATAAGTTTAAAGTGAATACAAACATTTAGAATGCCTACTAGTTATATAAGAAAGTTACAGGCGCTGCCTAAAATAACCTTTGCAGCAAGGGGCCGTAATTTTGATGAATAAAACTGCATAAAACTATGGAAAATAACCCAAGCGAAAATTTAAAAAAATTAGCTGATAAAATAAGTAAAATAGAAACGGCCATGTTGGTTACCGCCGAACAAGATGGTTCCCTGCGTGCCCGCCCCATGCAAGCCTTAAAACTAGACGGCAATGCCCTTTGGTTTTTAACCGGTTCTAATTCGTCCAAATCTTCAGAAATAAAAAACGAAAGCCACGTAAATTTAAGTTTTGCTGATGAAAGCAGTAAATTATACGTGTCGGTTTCCGGAATAGCCACTGTTAATCGCGACCGTCAGAAAATAGAAGAATTATGGAGCGAACCATTTAAAGCTTGGTTCCCGGAAGGCAAAGATGATCCCAATATTGCCGTTATCCGGGTAGAAATTACCCAAGCGGAATATTGGGATACACCTAGCAGCCCGGTCGTTCATTTAATTGGGTATGCCAAAGCGGTGGTAACCGGCGAAAGCTACCATCCGGGCGATAACGAAAAAATATCGGTATAATAAGATAAGGAAAGGAGAACTAGTTTCTCCTTTTTTGTTACAATATATATTTCTACTTTCAGTAAACCTAAACCTATAAACAAGTATTTTTTGTCTGCGCAATCTATTACTACTCTAACTTTGTTTGGCCTTAAAAAAGGTAATTGGCGCTGGGGCCTGGCCCAAATGGGCACGCTGCCGCCCCGCTTAAAAACGGTGCCGGGCTTAACATTTTATAAATTAATGGGCAGTGGTAAAGGCCGGGTATTTAGTTTAACCCCCGATTTTTTTTTGTACGGTCTTTTCGCCGTTTGGGAATCGGAACAGGCAGCGGATGTTTTTGAAGCTTCTTCCCTTTTGCAGGAATACGGACAACATTGCCACGAACAATGGACCGTGAAATTAATACCCATTAAAGCGCATGGTTTGTGGGACGGTAGTAATCCTTTTAAAGCTGTTGAACATAATATTCAAAACAACGGACCTATTGCGGTGCTCACCCGGGCATCTATCCATCTAAAAGCTTTGCCGGCTTTTTGGAAACACGGCAAAGAAACCAGCCGGGCCATCGAAAAAGCGCCTGGTTTGCTAGCTGCAATCGGGTTAGGCGAGTTGCCTTTTGTACGCCAGGCTACTTTTAGTATATGGGAATCGCAAGCCCAAATGTTGGAATATGCTTATAAAACGGCTCAACACCAAAGAGTAATAAAAAAAACCCGCTCCGATAATTGGTACAGCGAAGATTTATTTGCTCGCTTTGCAATTCTATCTGCCACCGGTACCTGGAAAGGAAAAAATCCCCTAGATAATATATCAAGTCAAATCAATTCTAATCCTCCGGCTATCATATAATTTTTAAGTTAGCTAATACTTAGTTTTTAAAGCTATATAGAGGAGTAAAGTATATTCCATCAGATCAAAAAAGATTTTCATCATTCATTCTCTCCTACCTAACCGCTATTGCGGAAGGTATTAGCAAACGTAAAATCAGCTTTAATTGAATAATTATTTATTTATCCCTTATTTTGCAACATTATTCCATTTGGGCCGAGTTGTAAGCTTTCTAAATCAAAAGTTTATGCTAACTATATTGGCTCCTAGAAAAACAATCCATGTCAGATTACAACTTCAGCGCAATAGAAAAAAAGTGGCAGCAGAATTGGGCCGAAAAGCAAACGTATAGAACCACCACCAATCCGGCGAAGCCTAAATATTATGTACTGGATATGTTCCCTTATCCCTCCGGAGCTGGTTTGCACGTGGGTCACCCGCTGGGTTATATTGCCTCCGATATTATGGCGCGGTACAAGCGGCTGCGGGGTTTTAACGTGTTGCACCCCATGGGTTTTGATGCCTTTGGTTTACCCGCCGAACAATACGCCATTCAAACTGGTCAGCATCCGGCAATTACGACAAAAGAAAATATTGCCCGGTACATCGAACAGTTAGGTAGCCTGGGGTTTTCGTACAACTGGAGCCGGGAAGTAAGAACTTCCGACCCGGATTATTACAAATGGACGCAATGGATTTTCCTGCAGTTGTTCCATTCGTGGTACAACCTGGAAAGTAACAAAGCCGAACCAATTGCCACCTTAATCTCCAAGTTTGAAAGTAATGGCTCAACAAAGGTAAAAGCGGCTTGCGACGAGGAATTAAGTACCCAATTTACCGCCGCCGATTGGCAAAACTTTAATGAAAGAGAAAAATCTGATGTTTTATTGGAATATCGCTTGGCTTATTTATCGGAAGCTACGGTAAACTGGTGCCCGGCCTTGGGTACGGTATTAGCCAATGATGAAGTAAAAGACGGCGTTTCGGAACGCGGAGGCTACCCCGTGGAGCGTAAAAAAATGCAGCAATGGAGTTTGCGCATTACGGCTTACGCCGAACGACTGCTAAATGACCTGGAGCAACTGGATTGGACTGAAGCCATTAAGGAAATGCAGCGCAACTGGATCGGCAAATCACTGGGCGCGGAACTGACTTTTGCGGTGAAAGATTCCGAAAAGCAATTAAAAGTATTTACCACCCGCGCCGATACCATTTACGGAGTTTCTTTTTTGGTGATTGCGCCCGAACACGAATGGATACCGGAACTTACTTCACCGGAACAAAAAGTGGCCGTGGAGGAATACGTTACAACCGCCAAAAACCGCTCGGAGCGCGACCGCATGAGCGATGTAAAAACCATTAGCGGCGTATTTACTGGCTCCTACGTTATAAACCCGATAAGTGGCGAAGAGCTGCCTTTGTGGATTGCGGATTACGTGTTGGCGGGTTACGGCACGGGCGTAGTAATGGCGGTGCCGGCAAGCGACAGCCGCGATTTTAATTTTGCGAAACATTTTAACCTGCCCATTATACCCGTAATTGAAGGCTCCAACGTTGACGAGGTGTACGAAGCTAAAGAAGGCAGAATGATAAACTCCGGTTTCCTGAACGGCCTTGAAGTAAAAGATGCAATTAAAGCGGCCGTAGCTAAGTTCGAAGAAATGGGTATTGGGAAAGGCAAAGTAAATTATCGCATGCGCGATGCTATTTTTGGCAGACAGCGCTACTGGGGCGAACCCATTCCGATTTATTACAAAGATGGTATTCCGCAGGCCCTACCGGAAACGGAGTTGCCGCTGGTGTTACCAGAAATTGACGCCTACTTGCCTACCGAAACCGGAGAACCGCCGCTCGCTCGCGCTACTAATTGGAAATACCAAAATCAATATGCGTACGAATTAAGCACCATGCCGGGTTGGGCGGGTTCTAGTTGGTACTTCTTGCGTTACATGTCACCGGATAATAATGAGCGCTTTGTAACGGCGGAAGATGAGCAGTATTGGCAGACAGTAGATTTATATATAGGTGGTTCTGAGCACGCTACGGGCCATTTGCTCTACTCCCGCTTCTGGTACAAATTCTTAGCTGATTTAGCTTTAGTTTCGGGCCAAGAGCCTTTCCAGAAGTTAGTGAATCAAGGCATGATTCAGGGCCGGTCTAACTTTGTTTACAGATTAAATGGTACTAATCAGTACGTTTCCTATGGATTGCGTAATCAGTATGACGTAACACCTTTGCACGTAGATGTGAACATAGTTAACAATGACGTGCTGGATTTAACAGCCTTTAAGCAATGGCGTTCAGAAAACACGGACGCTACTTATATCCTAGAGGATGGTAAATACATCTGCGGGGTTGAGATTGAAAAAATGTCTAAACGTTGGTATAACGTGGTAAATCCCGATGTACTGGTGGAACGGGTTGGAGCCGATACTTTGCGGATGTACGAAATGTTTCTGGGGCCATTGGAGCAATTTAAACCCTGGAATACCAACGGCATCGATGGCGTACATAAATTTCTGAAGCGTTACTGGAAATTATTTTTCGATAACAACGGCCATTTTGCTGTGTCGGATGATGCCCCAACCCCGGCGGAACTGAAGACCTTGCATAAAACCATAAAAAAGGTAGAAGAGGATCTAGAGCGATTATCTTTCAACACCTCCGTGAGTACCTTCATGATCGCGGTGAACGAACTCACCACCCTGAAAAGTAATAAACGGGCCATTGTGGAACCCTTAACTGTTATACTGGCGCCTTATGCCCCACACATTACCGAAGAATTGTGGCAGCTATTAGGTCACACAGAAAGTATTTCTTACACCACATTCCCGTCCTGGAACGAAGTGTACTTAACCGAAAACACCTTTGAATATCCGGTTTCGGTGAATGGCAAAATGCGCGGGAAAATTACTTTTCCGACTGATAAGCCAAAAGAAGAAATTGAGCAGGAAGTGCTTTCGTCGGGTGTGATAAATAAATATTTAGAAGGGAAAACCCCGAAGAAAATTATTGTGGTACCGAATAAAATCGTAAACGTAGTGGTTTAATATATTTATCCGGATCTTATAAATGAAAGAGCCGCTGAAAATTTCAGCGGCTCTTTCATTTATAAAAGCTAAACTAATCTATAGAGTCGACTCAGGAGAATCGTAAAAATTGGTCATTAATTTTAATTGTTCGGATTTCTTTAATCCGGAATAAACTAAATGATAAGAATGATCTATTAACTCCAGCAGCAAGTTATTACTAATTTGGCTATCCAACACAACTGTATTCCAATGCTTTTTATTCATGTGGTAACCAGGCTTTATACTTTCGAACTGATCACGCAATGCGATGGCTCGCTCCGGATCACATTTTAAGTTAATGCTGCTAAACGTATTTATATCCGTCAAAGCAAAAACTTTGCCTCCCACTTTAAAAACCAACGTGTCCGGCCCAAAAGGCATTTCTTCCGTTACACCGGGCTTGGCTAAACAATAATCGCGAAACTCCTCAATGTTCATTAAAACAAATGCCTAACGGCTAAAACAACCAGCGCAATTAAAAATAGCAGCATCGATAATTTATTTATTAAATGCATGCTGCGCAAGTTAAAGTTAGATTTCCGGTTTGGATCTTTTTTACGAAAAAAATAAGTAGCTACTTCCGAAAAATTAAATAATCCTTTCATGGCGGTATATTAAAATATGAATTTCTATCTTTTTTTTAATCATCCAGTCTGTATTTAACTGAATGATTTTATTTAAAGAACATATAAGCAGGTAACAAAGTTTGGTGCATAAAAGTCTTGTTTCAGCTTTTTTATAAACCCGATATAAATACTTTTAAACAATTAAAATTTTAAAATTCAATATGTTGTATAATATTTCAATCAATTTAGAAGTTATCTAATTCTTGTTCCAACACCAGAGGTTCCAGCCAATTGCCATCTTCCCGAATCAGTTCAATCAACTCATCTACTGCTCTTTCTTCCGGTACGGCTTTCTTTATAATGTTTTGTCCGCGGTACAAAGCAATTTTCCCTTTCCCGACGCCCACATAACCGTAATTGGCATCCGCCATTTCGCCGGGACCGTTTACAATGCAACCCATAATGCCAATTTTAATGCCTTTTAAATGATCCGTTCGCTTCCGGATCATGGCGGTTGTTTCCTGCAAATCGAATAAGGTACGGCCGCAACTCGGGCAGGAAATATATTCGGTTTTGCTCATGCGGGTACGAGCGGCTTGCAGAATTCCAAATGATAATTTATTTAAACCATCAATCACGGCTAGCCATTCTGCCTTGGTCCGCTCCAACATTTTTTCGGTACTCAGCACTACGCCATCGCCCAAACCATCTAGTAGCAAACCACCCACATCTGTAGAAGCATATAATTGGAGTTGCTCGGCAAGCATATCCGGATACTGGCGATTAATAATAACCGGGTTCAGAATCCCATTATTCATCAGCCGGAAGATACCTTTGCGCAGCTCGGCCATGGCGTGTTCATTGTCGGTAAACAAAATAATTACTGCCGTGGAATCGGCTTTTAACAAGGCAAGATTATCAGCAGTAAGGGATTCGATATTATTAGAAACAAAATTTACCTCTGGATGATGAGGCGTTCCGGCCGTGTATTCGGCCGCCGTCAGCACCGGATAATGTTCGGTCCGCTGGCCGGCCGTTAACCAAGCCGCATAATCCACTATTTCTTTCAGGCCATTGGGCAACATAAAAGATACGGGATGACTGCCGGTATAAATATAATCAGCTCCCAAGTCGTTCATGCTGAATTTATCCAGCAACATCGAATACAAATGGCCGACGCACTTTAAATCGGCGTATTGTAAAGCCGTTAACTTACTAATATCAGCAATTACCCGCGGCACGTTATGTCCTCCAATATTTCCAATCTCGGTGGTGCTGCGGCGGTGATACTGATACGGATTTATGGGCAGGTTGCAGATTGGTTTTATTTCTTTGTGGCCTGGCCGGGTAGCGTATCGATGAATTAACATCTTGGCTACCGGTGCTTCAAACTCAGGCGCTTCCGTTAACGAAACCCGTACGGTATCGCCAATACCGTCTTCCAGCAACGTACCTATGCCCACCGCTGATTTAATCCGACCATCTTCTCCTTCTCCGGCTTCGGTAACGCCCAAATGGAACGGATACGGCTGTAAACCTTCTTCCGCTAGTTTTTGAGCCAGCATTCGGTAAGCCTGCACCATTACTTGGGTGTTGCTGGCCTTCATGGATAACACAATATCGTAGTAGTTCAGGTCTTCGCAAATTCGGAGAAATTCTAGGGCACTTTCAACCATACCTAGAGGGGTATCGCCGTAACGGCTTAATATTCTATCTGATAAAGAGCCATGATTAGTGCCAATGCGCATGGCGGTGCCGTATTCTTTGCAAATCTTTATCAAAGGAATAAACCGTTCCCGAATTCGGTCCAGCTCCGCCTGGTAAGTAACATCGGTATATTCTATGGTTTCAAACTTCTTTTTATCGGCGTAATTACCCGGATTAATGCGTACCTTCTCCACAATTCGCGCGGCCAGTTCGGCCGCATTGGGCGTAAAATGGATATCGGCAATTAACGGCACTTGGTAACCCCGGCGGCGTAACTCCGCTTTAATATTTCTTAAATTTTCCGCTTCTTTTACACTGGGCGCCGTAATCCGGACGTATTCGCAACCCGCTTCCACCATCCGGATGGTTTGTTCCACCGAACCCAAAGTATCCATAGTATCAACGGTGGTCATGGATTGCACCCGGATGGGATTATTTCCTCCTAAAGCTACTTCCCCAATGTATACCTCCCGGGTGGGGCGGCGCACGTATTGGGTTAAACTGGAGGCATATTGCTCTTTCATATATTATATCTATCTACTTCTAAACTAGGAAATAAGCGGGTTTGTTCAAAACTTGCGTTTGTAAAATTACAATCATTTGTTGAATTTCTGCTTCTCCACCTTTGTTCTTTTAGCAGAACTTCCTTTTACCATATTTATAAAATACATTTGTTCATCACCGGAAGTTGAGATGAAACTATGAGGCGAAAATTTACTTATATGATTAATTTTTTTAATGGCACCATCCGGCATCAGTTAGTAGAGCAAGCAGAAAAATCGGCTTGAAAGGCCAGGAGGCCATTGACGTTATCTCCACTACCAAGAATGCCATTCAGGAAGTGTTACAAGCCGAACTAAAAAGCGGAAAATACAACGAAGTACTTACTTTATTAAAGGATACTTCTATAAACGTGAGTAAAGATTTTATTTTCAACAAAATTGTGCAGCGGGTAGTTAGCCGTTTAATTCTGCGTTTTGGCTTTCCGCATACGCTGGCCGTCAGTTTGGCTACCCTGCTGGTTCCTTTTATTTTGAAGAGATTAGGTAAAAGAGCTTTGAAAAGCGGGAAAATACAAGATGTATTTTTATCGTTGGGTGTACACGACAAAGTAGAAAAACTCTCTATTCTGAAAGACCAGCTTAAAAACAAATTCTCTTATTCCGAAACCAAGATTAATAGTACCTCTAAATAGGTTGATTTTCCTGCATCCCTTCATCTATAAACAGAAAAGGCTCCAAAATCTGGAGCCTTTTCTGTTTATTATAATTCATAAACTAGCGGGTAAATAATAATTCCCGGTATTTCACTAATGGCCAATCTTCATCGTCCACCATTAATTCTAATTTATCAACGCTGTACCGGATTACATCAAAAAACGATTTAATCTGATCGCAATACATAATGGCCCGTTCCCGGGTATCGTCAATCTTATTCGCCACTTTGCGTTGCTCCACCATATCGTCTACATTTTTCTTAATAATAGAAATATGTTTCGAGATGTCCCGGATAGAATCTAACACGCCATTGGTGTATTCTTCTTCTAAACCAAGTTCTTTTAAGCCTTTAAAGTTATGAATCAGTTTATTTTGGTAAGCGATGGCCGTAGGAATAATATGATTAATAGCCAGATCACCCAAAACGCGGGCTTCAATCTGAATCTTTTTCATGTATTCTTCCAACAAGATCTCGTGGCGGGCATGTAGTTCTACTTTCGTATAGACACCCAAGCGGCTGAATAAAGCTTCCGCTTTATCTGACACCAAGAAATCAAGGGCCTGCGGCGTAGTTTTCACATTAGATAAACCGCGACTAGCCGCTTCGTCTTCCCACTCTTGGGAATAGCCATTGCCTTCAAACCGGATAGCTTTTGATTCAATAATATACCGGCGGATTACATCAATAATAGCAACTTCTTTTTTCTTACCGGTTTCAATAGCTGCATCCACTTCTTTCTTAAACTCGATTAACTGATCTGCTACAATTGCATTTAAAGTAATCATGGCATTAGAGCAATTGGCCGATGAACCAACCGCCCGGAATTCAAATTTATTGCCGGTAAAAGCAAACGGGGAAGTCCGGTTCCGATCGGTGTTATCGAGTAAAATTTCGGGTATTTTATCGATACCCAATTTCAGGTACATGTTATCGCCTTTATCAATGGCAACCGACGAATTATTTTCTAATTCATCGCACACCTGGGATAATTGCGATCCGATAAAAGCCGAGATAATAGCTGGTGGCGCTTCATTAGCTCCTAACCGGTGATCGTTGCTGGCGGAGGCAATACTGGCCCGCAGCAAATCAGCATTTTTATACACGGCCATTAAGGTAGTTGAGAAGAAAGCCAGGAATTGTAAGTTTTCCTTCGGACGTTTGCCCGGCCCTAATAAGTTAACGCCGGTATCGGTAGATAAAGCCCAGTTATTATGTTTACCGCTACCATTTACGCCGGCAAACGGCTTTTCGTGTAACAAAACTTTAAAGTTATGACGTTCCGCCACTTTGCTCATGGTATCCATCAGCAATTGGTTGTGATCTACGGCTAAGTTAGCGTCTTCAAAAGTGGGGGCACATTCAAACTGGTTGGGAGCCACCTCGTTGTGGCGGGTGCGCAACGGAATACCTAATTTATGGGCTTCCTGCTCAAAATCAACCATAAAAGCATGGGCGCGCGTTGGAATAGAACCAAAATAATGATCTTCTAACTGCTGGCCTTTGGCGGGTGAATGCCCGAATAAAGTGCGGCCGGTTAATACTAAATCCGGACGCGCCGCATGTAACGCTTTATCAACCAAGAAATATTCTTGTTCTACCCCTAAGGTAGCGGTTACTTTGGTTACATCCCGATCGAAATACTGACAAACCTCAACGGCTGCCGATTCCAGCGCCGCTAGCGTTTTAAGTAAAGGCGCTTTATAATCGAGGGCCTCACCGGTGTAAGAAACAAAAATAGTAGGTATACAAAGGGTTTTGGAACCCGCCAAATCAATTATAAAAGCCGGTGAAGTTGGGTCCCAGGCCGTATAGCCCCGGGCTTCAAAGGTGTTTCGGATACCACCGTTCGGGAAAGATGAAGCATCTGGCTCCTGTTGTACCAAAGCCGAACCTTTAAAATTTTCGATGGCCTGACCATCTTGATTTAAATCGAAGAAAGAATCATGTTTTTCGGCGGTAGCGCCGGTTAATGGTTGAAACCAGTGGGTGTAGTGCGTGGCACCACGCGATATAGCCCAGGTTTTCATGGCAGCTGCCACGGCATCGGCTACGTTACGTTCTACTTTGGTACCATGCTTTATGGCCGTGGATAATTTTTTAAAATATTCACTGGACATGGTGGTCCGCATGGCTTCCAAGCCAAATACGTTTGATCCAAAATAATCAGAAATTTTCTGAGAGGGAGTAGCAACTTCTACTGGCTGACGGCTTTCAGCCACCTCGAGTGCTTTAAAACGAAGTACTGCCATAGGTTTTAAGTGTTTTTCAGTTTGTCAAAGGTATATATAAAAGTAGTATTGTTACAACCCCCTCTGTTTTTTTTAAAGTTTTTTCTAAAATTTATGTTTTTTTGAATATAGGAGTATTTTTTTTCAGCTCAATTAAAAAAAATTGAATATCTTCAAGTATAAAGGGCATAAAATTATACTTCATAGAAATCGAACTACTTCAATAAAATTTATTTAATTATGGGTATTTATTTAAAAAATAACTCATTTTATTAATATTATATACAAATTTCTTCACCCTTCAAGTTCTATCTATGTAATTAGATTGCTTCCAATAAATTATATAATGCTCTAACTTGTAAGTAAGCTACTGTATCAGCTTTATATTTTGGAATACATATTCAGTAAGCTGCTTAAAATCTTGACAGGCTAACTTTTATACTCTACCGTAATATTTATACCTTTGTATTCTGATGAAAAAAGTAGCATTTTATACTTTAGGTTGTAAGCTTAATTTTTCCGAAACCTCTTCTATTTCCCGTTTATTTCAGGAAAGAGGATATAAGAAAGTAGCTTTTGAGGAGAAACCAGACATTTATGTAATAAATACTTGTTCGGTAACGGATAATGCCGATAAGAAATGTCGTAAAATTGTTAAAGAAGCTTTGAAGCATTCGCCGGATGCTTTTATTACGATTGTTGGTTGTTATGCGCAATTAAAACCCCAGGAAATAGCCGAGATACCGGGGGTACACGCTGTTTTAGGAGCGGCCGAAAAATTTCGGCTAGTAGATATTCTGGACGGTTTTGTAAAGCCGGAGAAAACGCAAATTCATGCCAGTCCAATTAGTGCTGCCAATACTTTCCATACCGCGTACTCCTTCGGCGACCGCACCCGGACGTTTTTAAAAGTGCAGGATGGCTGCGATTATTCCTGTACGTTCTGTACCATTCCGTTGGCCAGGGGTAAAAGCCGCAGCAACAGCATTGCCCAGGTACTAGCGGCCGCCGAAGAAATTGCCCAAACCGAAGTGAAAGAAGTAGTATTAACCGGCGTAAATTTAGGTGACTTTGGCATTCAGCCGGGTTTAGGCCGGCAGGAAAACTTTTACGAATTGGTGCAGGCTTTGGAGAATGTGGCGGGTATAAACCGGTACCGGATTTCTTCCATTGAACCTAATTTACTAACTGATGATATTATCCGGTTGGTGGCTTCTTCTAATAAATTTATGCCCCACTTTCATATACCGCTGCAATCCGGATCGAACAAGATTTTAAAAGCCATGCGGCGCCGGTATTTACGCGAAGTATATGCCAGCCGGGTAGAAAATATTAAAAGTTTAATGCCTCACGCTTGTATTGGGGTGGATATTATTGTGGGTTTTCCGGGGGAAACAGAAGCTGATTTCCAGGAGACGTACACCTTCTTAAACGAATTAGACATTAGTTACCTGCACGTTTTCCCTTATTCCGAAAGAGCGAATACCCGCGCAATAGAATTGACTGGAATCGTACCGCAAAAAGAGCGGAACCGGCGCGCCGATATGTTACGCATTTTATCCGAGAAGAAAAAAAGGTTATTCTACGAAAACCACGTGGGATTTGAAACTAACGTTTTGTTTGAAGCGGATATTCATAATGGTTTAATGGAAGGATTTACTGAAAACTACATCCGGGTAGTAGCTAAATACGATCCGCTTTTGGTAAACGAAACCAAATATCTGCGCTTAACGCAAATAAACGATTTGGGGTTGATGGAAGCTGAAGAAGCTTACAAGTTAGAATTACAGCATTCATAACCTTTTCTCAGGCAAACTAAACTTTCCAACCTAAGCATAATCCTAAAGCCTTACCGCTGGATTATCAGTTGGTTTAGAAGAACTTTTCTTCTGTTTATTAAACCAGTACCGTACTCCTACCGATAAACTAATTATATCGGGGTAACCTGGCACCAAGGCCGTTGATAAATCATAACGGTCATTCAGGACTACATTATATTCAAACTCACCGGCATACGGAATAAATTTATGTTGCCATTTCTGGTTTGGTTTACCATTGAAATAGCCGGAATCTATATAGCCCTCCAGATCGAACCAATTGCGACGGTAAACAAAGGTTGGGCCAAGCCCGCCGTTTAAAGAATGTTTTCCCTTTCTAAAAATCAACCATCTCACTCCTACATGCGTGAATCCGGAAAAACGAGCCGCACAATCGGAGTAAGCACCTTGCATTACTTTAATAGAGATTTTATCGGACTTTATAAAATGTTCGTAGCCAATAGTTCCGCCCAAAGTTAAGACCCAATAACCTTTATCATCCAGATTCAAGGGCATTAATTCAGCATTTGGATCGCCTTGCGGATGCAGATTCATACCCAAAAATTTTACATTCAGATTACTCTGACCAAAGCTGTCAGGCAGGAAAATGCCGGTAAGGAGCAAACAAAGGAAATATTTAAGCATGAATTTTCTTCCGGATAAAACCACCAGACAAGAATAATTAGATAATCTAAAAATGCTACGGTCTTCTCACGACCAATGTTTATTTAATCTACTATTTAAAACCGGCCAGTTACACATTAGTATAGGTTAACTCAAAGTTCAAAATTTAGAACATTGACTCTTACTCTTACCCACATTTCAGTTTAAAACAATTTTATTTTTACTAAGTACCGCTTCAACAATAGCAAGTTAAATAAATGTTTTTTAACTTTATATGGATTTTATTTATGTTTAAATTAATTATAAATTTAGCTAACATAATTAAAACTATACCGGGATAAACAAACACTTTTAAAATAAAAGGAGCTTCATGCTCCTTTTATTTTAAAACGATAATGGAAGCCCCGTCTCCTCCCCTTTCTATATTCTCATCGCTAACGCTAGCCACTTCTTTTACACTACGTAAATAATCCCGCAGTACTTGTTTCAGAATACCGTTGCCCCGGCCATGAATAATTTTTAGTTCCGGCAAACCTAGCATCACGGCATCATCTACGTACGACATTACTTGGGTTAAGGCATCTTCAGCCCGTTGTCCGCGTACATCCAGCGTCGTATTAAAATCCGACATGCGCTGTGTCAGGTTCATGTTACTCCGGGCCGGCTCTGCTGCTGCTTTCTTTTGTTTTGCTGTTTTTCGTTCCGTCCGTTCCAAATTATTTATCTTGGCAATTGTTTTAATATCGCCAAACATAACTTCTGCGGTTTTACCTTTTAAGGCCACAATCTGACCTACCGAATCCTGTCCCAATAAAGAAACATAATCACCGGCCTGTAACTCCCGATTATCGGCCGGAGCCTGTCTTTTAAGCGGGCGAACTTCCGGTTTAAGCTTTTCCACGGTAAACGTTTCGAGTTGCTGCCGGGCCTGCTTCGTTTGTTCTTTATCAGCTTGGCTGTCTTTAATCTGCTTAATAGTAGCTTCAATTTGTTGATTTGTATCTTTCAAGAGGAGTTTAGCTTTTTGCTTTGCTTCCTGCATAATACCGGCCCGGTTTTCTTCGATGTGCTGCTTTAGGTCGGTATATTCTTTTACGGATTGCCGCAACTTTCTTTCTTGAATTTCCAGTTCGCGGTTGCGTTTCTCCAGATCCGTTTTCTCAACTTCCAGTTGCTCCAGTAATTGGTCATAGCGAATTTTATCGTGCCCCACCAAATTACTGGCTTTGTTTACGATATCTTTGGGTAAACCAATTTTACGCGCAATTTCCAAAGCAAACGACGAACCCGGTTTACCAATATCTAACAAGTAAAGCGGCTTCAACTCCTGGTGATCGTAGCGCATAGCCCCGTTTATGATGCCGGTATTCCGTTCGGCAAAATTTTTCAGATTAGTATAGTGAGTGGTTATTACACCAAATACTTTTTGCTGATTTAATTTATCCAGAACGGCTTCGGCAATGGCCCCGCCTAATACCGGTTCGGTACCGGTACCAAATTCATCAATCAGCACCATACTTTTTTTACTTGCCAGCAGCACAAATTGCTTCATGTTTTGCAAGTGCGAGCTGTAAGTACTTAAGTCGTTTTCCAGCGATTGCTCGTCGCCAATATCAATAAAAATATCCTCGAACAAGCCGGCTTCGGATCCTTCTCGCACCGGAATAAGCAAGCCGCATTGCAACATGTATTGCAGCAAACCAATGGTTTTTAGGGCTACCGATTTACCGCCCGCATTGGGCCCCGATATAAGTAAAAGGCGTTGGTCCTGGTGCAAATGCAGCGATAGCGGAACTACCTGCCTCCCCTGGCTTTTAAAGTTGAGAAACAACAAAGGATGGCGGGCATCGTGCCAATTTAATATTGGCTGCTTGTGTAAAACCGGCAAAGTAGCTTCTATCCGGGAAGCGTACAAAGCCTTCGCCCGAATAAAATCAATAAGCCCCAGGTACTGATAAGCTTTTTTTAAATCCGGTATAAAAGAACGGATATGATTGGTGAGCTGCGTTAAAATTCGGATTAATTCCCGGTGATAAGCGTTCTCTAAATCTTTAATGTCATTGTTTAATTCAAATACAATATCCGGCTCAATGTAAACAGTTTGCCCGGTGGCTGATTCATCGTGAATTAAACCTTTTACTTTTCTTTTATATTCCGCTAAAACCGGAATAACAATGCGGCCACCCCGAACCGTTGGTTCCGCGTCGGCATTGGTCCAGCCGGAAGCTTTAGCTTGCCGCAAGGCCGTGCTAATCTGTTTCCGAAGAATACTTTGCTGCTGAATTAAATCTGCTTTAATGCGAGCCAATTCAGGCGAAGCATTATCCCGCACCTGGCCGTTATCGTCTACTACTTTGTCTAAAGCCGCTAAAAGGTTTCGATCAATCTGGATGGCTTCACCGAGTTGCCGCAAGGTATTGTACCGGCCGGGTTCGGCCTGCGAGAAAAAGGCTAATACCCCCCGGATGGTGCGCAATGACATTTTAATCTCGAAAAACGCCTTGACATCCAGATAAGCGCCTTCCAGAACGGCCCGGTTCAGGTGTTCGTTAACGTTAAAGAAATAAGAAGTAGGAAAATCTTGGCCAGATCCTAAAACTTGCCTAAACTCATCTGTTTGGTTTAATAATTTCTCTAATAAATCAAATCGGGTGAGGTACTGCATCCGGTTCACAAAAGATTGCCCCAAGGTACCAAGACACAGGCTGGCTAAGCTGTCGCGAATTTGGGAAAATCCAATTTTATTTTCAAAGTTTTCTGGGTATATCAAGCGTAATTATTTTTCAGTTAAAAAATTTGAGCTGCCTCTTTATAAGCACCCAAGCTATATGTAACAAAATCAGGAAGCAAATGATTTGCCCTTACTGCTTTTTTTTATAGCTTTAAAAGGTAAAAAAATATAAATTTGTATTTAACTAAACCTATTTATTGGATTGATTTTTAAATGATTAAAAGCATACATTTTAATTATTTAGTAGTTAGAAAAATAGCTTAGCCTACCATACCTGAATTTGCAGAGTATATAATACTGTAATGCTAAAAATTTTAGATTTAAACCGTGCTTACGAAATTAGCTGTAGTAAGTACCGCCAACAATAATAAAAGATTTAAAACTTTTCTTCTATCCCTAATCCAAATAAAGCAAAATCATACTTTACTGGGTCCAGTGGATCAAACTGTTGCAAATGCAAGGTAAGCTCCATGGCTGCTTCCCAATCGGTTTGGGTGCGAGTAATCAGGCCTAATTTGCGCGCTACCCGCACCACATGGACATCGCAGGGACAAACCAAATCGGCGGGTTTGATTTGTCTCCAAATGCCAAAATCTACTCCCCGGTTATCGTGTCGAACCATCCAGCGCAGATACATATTAATCCGCTTGCAAGCTGACTTTTTAACCGGGCTGGAAATATGTTTCCGGGTTCGGAGTGGGGCATCTGGTGAGGAAAAGATCAGGTTATAAAAATTTTCCAGGCGTTGCTTTTGCTTTTGAATTTGTCCGCTGCCGGTAAAAGCTTCTTCTAACGAAAGATGTTCCCGGTAAAACTCCTTTAAAAAAGACACTAAATAAAGTAAATCGGTGTCGTTAAAGGTGCGGTGTTTAAAGCCGAATAAGGATTTCAGGTCATCTTCCTGGCACCCCATAATAAACTGATAAGGTGCCTGGTCCATGCGTTGCATCAATTCCCGGCATTTATTTATAATGGTTTTCCGTTGTCCCCAGGCCAGCAGCGCCGCAAAAAAGCCGGCTATTTCAATGTCCTGAAAACGTGAAAATGCGTGCGGTATTACAATAGGATCGTGGGGAATAAAAGTGGGTTGGTTGTATTTTTCGTACCGGTCCTCCAAGAGGTTTTTTATATTTTCGAAGGTGTATACCATAGAGCAAAGAAAGCCCATTTGCTGGTATACGTAACTAATAAGTTAATATAACCGGCAAATGGGCTTTAATAAATTTATTAAATTAGTATTATGGCATGTAGGAAACTTCAACGCGAAATTGGCCATTGGCAGCATCTAGTTTTTGATAAGCCCGGTTCGATATTTTCACTATGATTTTATCATTGGCGGCGGTTGATTCTAATTTACCGATTACGCGAACGTACACACTTTGGCCGTTACTTACATTCTTAACCTGCAAAATGGTACCAACGGGTGCGGTTTTATGCAATGCTAAATATTTATTATTTTCTGACCGGTTTTCGATCATTTCGGCCAATCCATTTTCCATAACCTTACTAATAGCGCCGGAACCCGTAACCGTTCTTTCCACGGGAGAAGCCGGAGCTGTAGGGGCGGTGGAAGCCGTAACAACCGGTTGATTTTTTGGTGCAACCGGTACCGGTGGGCGAGTAATGGGTTCCGCAGGCTGAGGGGCTGAATTAGCAACACTTACCGGTTCGGAAGCAGCAGGTTTAACTTTATCGACATCGTCGTCGGTTTCCTGCACATATTGTGGTGCTTTGGTAGGTTTATTTCCTACTCCTACCACCAGCTCGTCCCCTATATTTAACTCATTCGAAGTTAATTTATTCCATTTGATCAGATCATTGGTAGATACCTGGTACAAGCGCGCAATGGAGAACAACGTCTGCTTGGCGGCTACCCGGTGAATTTTGTTGCCGTTTGCATCTACTACAAATGTATTAACCGCAGTGCTATTGGTAGGAGTTGTTATTGTTGTGCTGGGTGCCGGAATTGCTGTTACTGCCGTATTAGCGCTTGCGGGCTGATTAGTTGTGGCTGGCGCAAGGACGGTTGCCCGCGGTATATAAACAGTTTGGCCTACGCTCAAACCGCTTTGTACCGTTGGGTTTGCATTTACAATTTGATCAACCGGGACATGATACCGGCGACTTAGCGCAAACACGGTTTCTTTGGGAACTACCCGGTGCAATACAAAAGTTTTACCGTTTCTATTCTCTATTCCAATCGAATCGACCGGCATAGTACCGGCAATTGCCACTCCTCGGCAGAGCAGCGTAGATAAAGCAAAAGTGTATAATACCCGTTTATTCAACATAATTATTCATTAATTTAGCACGTAACCTAAGAGCAAATTTCTATCCTTAATCAAAACCAAAGTTTGGTTTAATATAAAAAAATTATCGATGCCAATACCGGTACTATCCGATTTTAAATTTTCGGTTAACAGCAAATCTCCATTTAAACTATAAACCGCTAGTTGGTAATCGTATTTTCCATTTGGCTGCGCTACGTAATAGCCAATAACAAAGTAAGTACTTGTTTCCAGGTAGTCGATAGCCAAAACCGCCTGTATACCGGTTTTCTCCTGCAAAAATAAGCTTAAGTCCGGGAAATACATATTATTTTCCGGATAATGATGAGCACCCCGCGTGGCTTGCTGCCTGGTTGATTGAAAATTATGGAGTGCAACCAGGGTTTCTGAACTGCTTAGCGGTTCTGTCATGAAAATACCAGTTTTAAAATCCAGCGTTACCATATCTGCTGTTTCTTGCTGGCTTTCTTTCCCAACTAAGTAATCCGGGGTTAATCCATAAAAGCTTAAGTTTGGTCTTTCCCACAAAATAGTTCCGGTTTTTGACTCAATGGCAATTATTCCCTCGTGACGACCGTATTTTTTGTTCGTGCTTCGGTGTAAATACAAGAAGCCGGCATAGATGTCTTCCAGTCCGCCACCCCACCCCACCGGATTAAAAGCCGGGAGGATAAAACGTCCGGTTTGCGCATCGAGCACATAAAAAGCGTTCTGTAACGTATCTGCCTCCCTGGTTTCCAACGCCAAACAATTATTTTTTTCATCGGCGCGAATTTGCCAGATAGGAGCTGGCAGGTTAATCTCAAAATGAGGAGAAGTTTTTTTATTTATATTTTCCAACGCAGATTAGCTCCTTTATACGAGCACAAAGGTAAGCAAGATAACTACTAATAAGCTAAAGCTGCCGGAGAAACAGACCATCCGAAAACTCTCATCCCTAAATTAATTATATTTTACTATTCTGAATACAACCAACTAAATCAATATAAAACATCGTACCTATAAAGCAATTATCCGATTAGTAACTTACATGCTTCTTGTACTAACCTACAAAAATAGCTAAACACTTGCTCAGAAAAATATAAACTATTAGAAATCAAGCCATCGGAAAGATGAGTATTTATTCGGGAAACATGGCAATATACCAGCCGTAATTATGGCTTCTAATTAGCTTTATTTATGACAATATCTTTTTATGGCGCGGCCCAAACTGTAACGGGCAGCAAGCATTTAGTTACCTTAGAAAATGGCAAACGTATTCTGCTGGACTGCGGATTAATGCAAGGCAAAGGGGAAAAAAATGATGAATACAATCGGGACTTCGATTTTGAACCGGAAAAAATTAATTACTTAATTCTATCCCACGCTCATATTGATCATTCGGGTTTGATACCGCGTTTGGTGAAACTGGGCTATGCCGGCCCCATATTCTGTACGCCGCCCACGTTAGAATTATCGGAATTATTGCTTCGGGATAGTGCTGGTATTCAACAAAACAGTAATTGTGACACTGATCCGCTATATAACGCCGAAGACGTAGAAAATGCCTTACAGCTTTTTCAAACAGTACCTTTTGATGAACCGTACCAGATTGACGAGGATATTGAATTATTGTTTACCGATACCGGGCACGTTTTAGGAAGTGCCGCCATTAATCTAAAGCTACAGGACGATGGCAAAGTCCGGACGCTTTGTTTTAGTGGCGATGTTGGCCGTTTTGCCAATCGGATATTAAAAGTACCCCAACCTTTTCCGCCGGCCGAAATTATACTGTGCGAAAGTACTTACGGCAACAAAGTGCACGATAGGCTGGAAAATACCGAAGAACGTCTGGAAAAAATTGTGCGGGATGTTTGTGTAGAGAAAGGCGGAAAATTGCTTATTCCGGCTTTTAGTATTGGCCGTACGCAGGAGCTTATCTATTCCTTGAATTACTTAGCCGAAGAAGGCCGGTTGCCCAACGTAAAAGTTTTTGTCGATAGCCCGCTTTCCGTTTACGCCACCGATATCTTGCGCAGCAACCCGGAGTATTTTAACGATACCCTGCTGGAATATATAAAAACTGATCCGGACCCTTTTGGCTTTACAAACTTACATTATATTACCGAAGCAGAAGATTCCCGGCAACTAAATACCCTGGATGAACCTTGTGTTATTATTTCCTCTTCGGGCATGATGGAAGCCGGGCGTATTCAACATCACCTTAAAAACAATTTAGCCGATGCCAACAGTGCCGTATTAATAACGGGCTACTGCGAACCCTCTACTTTGGGTGGTAAGTTAATGAACGGCGCCGAAAAAGTAACCATTATGGGCGAAGAAGTAGAAGTAAAAGCCAACATGTTTGTAATGAAAGAATACAGTGCGCACGCCGATTACGGGGACATTGCGAAATTTTTACATTGCCAAGATAAAGGACAAATCCAAAAATTGTTTCTGGTGCACGGAGAAAAAAAAGTTATGGAACAACTTAAATCCGATTTGGAAGATCTGGGCTACCCTAACATCGAAATACCTGATTTTCGCTTATCCTACGTTGTTTGATAAATAAAAGCTTATCAGGTTTAAGCAAAACAGCTTTTCAAGCAGATATCTCTTTTTGCAAAGGCTAATAAAACTATGTGTACGGGCAAATTTGAGTTAATTACGTTGCTGTACAAATCAATCATTTATTTTCTGCGTAGAAATTAAAACAGGTATTCGCAATTGAAAAATAATCATTAAAAAGAGTATGCGGGACATATCAGAATATATCTACGGCGACGAATACGCCCAGAAAAATCAGGCATTCGAGGACGAAATGGCCGCCATCGAAGAAAAGTATTTGGCTTATTTTAAAAGCAAGCCTCCTCAAAACGAAACCGAGGAAAACGACCGGCTACACAATCATTATGCTTTACGCACGGCTTCGGGCCAGGTGTCATTCCGGTTTAATGCCGGCTCCGATTTACCCGCAGAAATTAAACAGGAATGTACGGAAGCTTTTCACCGCGTTTGGAAATACACCTGAACCTAATAAGATAAAAAGTTTAAATAATTACCTAAGAATGAGATAGAAGTTCGGTATAATTAACCAATCTAGAAATTTAGTAGGTATAAGTTTTTAATTCATTGTCGATGCGTTGGTTCCAACGCTCCTGCTCGGCCACGTTTGTACCGTGTCCCGACTCTTCATCGTATTGTTTCTGCCAGCGGGTGATTTCCCGGAGCGTTTCGAAGTATTGTGCCGTTATCGTGTTATTGTAGTCTTCAACCGACAGTTTATTTTCGGTGAGTTGCTTTTTAAATTTTTCGGCCACAATCTTAACAATATCAAAATGCCGTTGTTCGTGGTTTAAACAATAAGCATTTTTCGCTCCGGCCCGCACCCAGGAACCATCTCGGACCATATAAACTTTCACCTTAAGGTTTAGCTGAATAATACCGTTTACAACCTCTTTTTGGCCGGTAAAAGCAAAGCCCGGCAGCACTGCCGCCGCATATATACCCGGTTGAGGTTGCGCGCGAAAATCACTCCAATTCAGCGGACGTTTAGACGAATAAAAAACAGTGTCGGGATCGTTGTTGGTAGTATAATCCTTAAAAACAATTTTAACGCCAGTTGCTAATTTCTCATTTCGGTCGGCTTCCTGGTTCATCCAGGTATTCAGGTAAATAAGCGCATCCGTTAAGGAACGTCGCAAAGTTGGTTCCGTTATGCTTACATCGCGGAGCGGACGCAGGTAGCGGCCTCCACCTTTATATTCTAAAGTATGCAGGGTTTTACCATTCCGTTGAATATCAAAATCCAGAGCCACGGCAATTTTGCCTTCTACCCGCTCCTTCCCTACGAGGTTTTCGCTTACCTGCAAGGTTTTTACCCGAACTAAAACAGGCCGCATTTGTACACTACGCTTTAATCCTTGTTGCACAAATTTTTTAACGGCCGGTATGTCTCCACCCAGCAAATTTAATGGCTGCAAGGTAGTAGGTTGAGCGGGCGTAGTGCCCGGCATTTGTACATAAGCTACTGCTTTCCGGTCTTTGCGAGCATCCACCACATCGGCAATGTAAAATTCTTGCGGGGTAAATGGCAAAGGCTCGTTGCGTAACAAAATAGGTTCGGGTTTTGCCGGCGCTTGGGTAGCCGAGATGAAACCATTAGTCCCACCAAGTAAAAGCAATAGAGTAATAATCCGAAACTTACCTGGAATTAATAATTTCAAAACCTCATAAAGAGAATGTTTTATCGTTAAAAGTGAATAAATCATATAAAGATTAGAAGCAGTAGCTGTTTCTGTTTATCCGTTAAAAGTTAGATACAAGCAGGTAATAATATTAATTAAGAAACACTTACCGCTACCATTCAGTTCGGATAGGAAATTGCTTAAGATATATTTAAATAATTTATTTTGAGGATGTATAGTTCTCATTATTTTGACCACGAATGAATAACATGAGAAAACAAAAAGCCCCGAAAATTTCGGGGCTTTGCTTGTTTATAAATAGAGCTACGCTCAATAAGCCTCTTACTTGCCAATCAGCTTGAAGCCTAAACTTAATATAATTTGCTCGTTACCAACTCCAAAAGAGCCACTGGAGTTTTCACCCGTAAATTTACGATTAACATTTTCGTAACGGATATCGGTAGTTATATTTCCCAAATCAAACCCAATACCAGCTTGCCAGCCTAAATCATATTTTTCCATATAATCTTCCAGGCGTTGGTCCTTGAATTTACCGTTCATTAAAATAGATGCTACCGGACCAGCTTGGAGGCGAACCACATTAAACAGATTTACGCCCACTAAAACCGGCACATCCAATCGGTTAAACTTAAACTTTTCGGAAGTAGTTACGCCACCATCGGCAATTTCTACTTTACCACCCGTGGAAGAAAAGATTGCTTCCGGCTGCAATAACAAACCGGCCGCCTTAAAGCGCATAAATCCGCCAGCATGGTAACCCGTAATATTATCGGTGCTTTTAAATTGTAAGAAGGTATTTTTAGGATCTTTTACATCAACGTTAGAAGAACTTACACCAGCTTTCACTCCTAATGTAAATTGTGCTTGCGCTATCCCAACCGAGGTGATAAGCAGAAGCAGGGCAAGTACTATTTTTTTCATGGCAATTAGATTTATGTGCAAAACAAACCTTGTTTAAAATCACTAAAACAATATTTGGACCAAACCTGATTTAACCAGAAAAAATAAATTAATATTTATATGCAAGCGGTAGGAGGTGTTATTTTGCAGAATACTATAACATTTATTTTTTACTAACATTAATTACCAAATGGCTACTGCTAGTAATCTAAGGAAATTAATTATCAATTAGTTATAAATAAAAAGGAGCTCTTTACAGAACTCCTTTTTATTTTAGTAACGACTGACAAGAATTTTTTACTATCTATTTTAACTTATTAGTTATTTAAAGACAAAATATATTTAACCATTTCCTGGGCATCCGCTTTTGGTAGATCAGCGTGCGGACTCATGGGTATATCTCCCCAATTACCGGCACCACCTTTAATAATTTTTGTGGCTAAGAAATCTATATTCTTGGCCGATTCCGGATATTTTTTCGCCACATCTACATAAGCAGGACCTAAAAGTTTTACGTCGTCTTTGTGGCAGCTTAAGCAATCTGATTTGGCGATTAAGTTTTTGCCGGTATCAAAATTACCTTTAGCAGGCGATTCTTTTAATTTGTCCTTTGCCACTGTTGTAACAGTTGCTTCATCTTTCGTAGCTGGTAATTGTGTTCCGGCCGTCTTTTCAGCGGGCGTAGTACCGGCGGCTGGCGCTGCTGTTGTTTCCGCAGGCTCATTCTCGGTGGTAGCAGTAGCAGGCGGGGTAGCAGTAGCCGCCGAACCCGGTACGGTTTCGGTAGCAGCATCATTTTGATTTCCGGCTGCCTGGCTAGTTTGTGGTTTATAATTTGGATCGTAATATTCTTCGCCTTGCTGCTTTTTAGAACTACAGCTGGTTAATAAAGCAAAGTTAAAAGCAGCAATTACAATAAATATTTTTTTCATAGAGATTTAAGTTAATAAAGCTTAGGTAAAATTTTAATGTTAATCTATTTAAATCATCGAGCTAAAGTATGGTTAAATAATCATAGCTTCAAATCTATATTAAAGTTCTGGTATTTATTTACGGGAACCACAGATTAATTGGCTATTACTAATTAACTTTTTTATATACGGATGTTTCCTACATTTGATATCTAGGTTTACTACCAGCTGGTTTAACTCGGACCTAAATTAAACAACCCCAGTATAAACTATCTGTCCGCAGAAGTGTATAAATAAATATAAGCTTGCGAATTAACTATGAAGTTTGAAGATTATAATGTCGCGCCGGAATTACAAAGAAGTTTAGTTGAACTGGGATTTAAGCGCCCCACCGATATTCAGTATAAGTCTATTCCGCCAATTCTGAAAGGAGAAGATGTCTTGGCTATTGCCCAGACGGGAACGGGCAAAACCGCCGCTTTTGCTATTCCGGTTTTGCATCTTTTGCAAGAGCGTAAAAGAAATATTAACCGGTTCGTTGGCATTAAATGCTTGGTAATGGTACCTACGCGGGAACTTGCCATTCAGATAACCGAAGTATTTGAACAATTAGGCAAGTACACCAAATTAAAAACAATTTCTGTTTTTGGCGGAGTAGAACAAGCTCCCCAAATTGCTCACTTGGAAAAAGGAATTGATGTTTTAGTAGCAACGCCAGGCCGGATGTTTGATTTAGTAAGCCAGGGTTTTATAAAACTGGATCAACTGGATATTCTTATTCTTGATGAAGCAGACCATATGTTGGATTTGGGATTTATAAAAGATATCCGGGACTTACTCAAGTTTTTACCCCGCAACCGTCAAACCTTGTTCTTCTCAGCTACCATAAACGAAAATATAAAAAAGCTGGCCTACTCCCTCGTTAAAAACGCCATTCGCATCCAAGTATCGCCCAAAGATCCGGTGGCTAAAAATATTGATCATGCGGTGATGTTTGTAGAAATGGATGATAAACGTTTTTTTCTGGAGCGAATTATCAAGGAACATCCCGATAGTAAAATTCTGGTTTTTGTCCGAACCAAAGTTCGCGCCGAACGAGTTTTAAAAGCCATGGAACGAATTGAACTAAAAACTCAAACCATCCACGGCGACAAAGACCAGCACGATCGACTTCAAGCTATGAAGCGCTTTAAAGCCGGTGAAGTTAAAGTTTTAATTGCTACCGACGTTAGTGCTCGTGGCATTGATATTGCGAATGTTGATTACGTGATTAATTACGACCTGCCAGAAGTAGCGGAAAATTATGTGCACCGGGTAGGCCGCACCGGGCGGGGAACCCAAAAAGGGCACGCGGTATCTTTCTGTAGTCCGGAAGAAAAACCAGTTCTGCAAGAAATTGAAACATTTCTGGATAAACCTATTAAGGTTTTGGAGATCAGTAAAGACGATTATTCCCAAACCTTGGATTTTAGTAAAGACGTTAACTACGATTTAAAATCCTTGATGAAAGAAGTGCAGGAGTTTGAGAATCAGAAAAAAGGTAAGAAGAAATAAAGTCAGAATTTAAATCAAAGCTTTAAAATTAAACTATGAATTTAGCAGGCAATACCATTTTAATAACCGGAGGTGCTTCCGGCATTGGCTTAGAATTAGCCGAACGTTTTTTACAGGCCGGCAGTACCGTTATTATTTGTGGCCGTCGGGCCGAAAAATTAGAAGAAGTAAAGCAAAAATATCTTAAGCTACATACCCGGGTTTGCGATGTAGGCCTGGAGACAGATCGCGTAGCTTTAGCCGAATGGGTGAAAAACGAGTTTCCGGAGATAAATGTATTAGTAAATAATGCGGGTATTCAGCGCCGCCAAGCCTTAACCCAAACAGATGAGCCCTGGAGTTTGCATCAAGCCGAAATTGCTATTAACCTGGAAGCCCCGATACATTTGGCTTTATTGTTTCTGCCCCAGTTACAATCGCAGCAGTTATCTTATATTATAAATGTTACTTCGGGCTTGGCCTTTTCGCCTTTAGCAGATGCCGCTGTTTATAGTGCTACCAAAGCAGCCCTACACTCTTTTACCTTATCTTTGCGTCATCAATTAGCTAAAACATCGGTTCAGGTTTTAGAAATAATACCACCAGCTGTCCAAACCGATTTAGGTGGTGCTGGTTTGCATACTTTTGGTGTTCCTTTAGCCGACTTTACCAATGGCGTAATAGCTGGCTTAGAAAAGGGTGATTTAGAAATTGGTTTTGGGTTTTCTGAACAATCCCGGAAAGCTTCTCGGCCCGAGTTGGACGAAATATTTAAAAGAATGAATCAGTAGTAAGCTAATTAAGTAATTTCACTGTTTATTTGTTCATGGGAATTAAATTCATTCAACAAAGTTAGTATTCGGGCAACTTTTTAGGTGTAAGTAAAATTAAATATTATACTAGAACATAAAGATAGCTTATAACAATTTTTATATGTAATAAAATTTGTAATAAACTTAGCCTAAAATACATGGTTTTGGCCGGCTACGTTAAAAACAAAAAACCTTTAAGTTTAGGGCTTAAAGGTTTTGAGTAAAATTTGTTAGAGTAACTGCTTTTTGATTTACTTATAAAAAAAATATTATTGTTTTCGGCTGTCAATGCTACAGGTGGTATTTATCCCTCCTCTTACATTGTAAACAGTTGTAATGGTTAAATAATCAGGATCCTTCAGCGCTTTTTTGAGATCTTCGTAAATATAAGCCGTAATATCTTCTTGCGCCGCCCCAATATTACGCCACGACAAAATATAATATTTCAGACTTTTTAGTTCCATGATAAAGGAGCCTGGCACGTATTCTACCCGCAAAATACCGAAATCAGGCAAACCCGAAAAAGGGCATAAAGCCGAAAATTCGCCAGTTTCTGTTTCGTAGATTACTACTTGCTTGGCTGTGTGTTGGTAAGGCAATCGGTGAATTTCACTTTGGCGGGTAGCCGGTGGTAAAAACAAACCAAATTTACCTTCGGGTTTAATACCAAACTCGGACATATACTCCAGGGCACTTTGGGTATGTTCCAAAGCCTGTTTGTAACTATTCTCCAGCTGTTCTTTTATTTCTTCTTGTTCTAACGTATCCATTCCAGTTATCTAATTAAACGCATGTTTTAACAGCTTTAATTAATTATTCGTGCAAATTTACTTAACATTTTACAGGTATTATATTTATCTGGAAAAAATCAGCAGGCTCTTACCTTAAAATTAAAGGTTTAATCAATATTGATATATCCTTAAACTAATTAGCTTTTAAAAGATTAAAATAATAACCTCTTGCCTGTCTATTTATACCATTAAAAGTTATAAAGGCTGAAAGATATTCTGGCAAGATAATTCTATAATTAAGTTAACCCGAAAATAGTATCTATTTGCTTACAAATTGTTAGCGTTTGTGTAAATTTATTTAAAATACATTAAGGTTCATTAGTAGATCTTCCGTACTAGTATTCGTACTGCTACATTTGTAAATTAAACATGATTTAAATTCATATGACACAAACTTCCAGTAAATCGTTGGTTCTATTTTCTGGTGGCCAGGATTCAACTACGTGTCTCTACTGGGCAAAGAAACAATTTGCTACCGTTGAAGCACTTGGTTTTAGATACGGCCAGAAGCACGATGTTGAGTTGCAGCAAGCACAACTAATTGCTGAAAAAGCCCAGATACCTTTTCAGGTTTTAAATATAACGGGTATGCTGCAAGGATCGGCTTTAACTGAACATGATAAATCTATATCGGCACCCCACGAACTTAACCAAAACTTACCAGCTTCTTTCGTACCGGGACGTAATGCCGTTTTTCTAACCATAGCAGCCAGTTATGCTTATACTAAAGGCATAACGGATTTAGTAGGCGGCATGTGTCAGACGGATTATTCCGGTTACCCCGATTGCCGAAGGGTATTTCTGGATTCTTTACAAACCACGATGTCCTTAGCCCTGGATACAGATTTACGCATTCATACGCCCCTTATGTATTTAACAAAAGCCGAAACATGGAAATTGGCCCACGATCTTGATGTATTGGATATAGTGCGGGATTTTTCCCATACTGATTATAATGGTGACCGCACTACTTACAATGAATGGGGCTATGGCAAGCTAGATAATCCTGCTTCTGAACTACGAGCCAAAGGTTACGAGGAAGCTAAAGCTAATGGCTGGTTAAATTAAAATATTTTAGGTTCTGGTTTAAAAACTATTCTATCAAAGTTGTGGGAGTCCTCATTCTTCTCCCCCTTCCCTTCCCTAAAAGCAGAAAAGCCCCCCCTCTACTTATAGAGGGGGGGCTTTTGTATAGAAGTGGGATTGGCGGCTACCTACTCTCCCGCGTGTGACGGCAGTACCATTGGCGCTACGGGGCTTAACTACTCTGTTCGGAAA
>Ga0210040_10001931_pt1 | contig 30253 bp, 20 predicted proteins | sample CryGeyCG12114_NA_FD_185462 | JGI IMG/M metagenome (GOLD analysis project Ga0210040, IMG submission 185462) | Groundwater microbial communities from aquifer - Crystal Geyser CG19_WC_8/21/14_NA (SPAdes) (version 2) | ecosystem: Environmental > Aquatic > Deep subsurface > Groundwater | place: USA...
CTTTCACAGCGGCCGTAGTGGTGTAAGTAGCACCTGCCGTGGGCTTTACTGTTAAGACTAAAGTCTCTGTAGTGCCTGCCAGTACGTCGGTTCCCAATGTCCAGATGCCTGTAGTTGCGTCATAGGCGCCTGCAGAAGAAGTAGCACGTACAAAGGTGAGGCCAGCAGGAAGTACATCTTCAATTTTCACCCCAGTGGCAACGTCTGTACTGTTGTTTTTTAGAATAACTGTAAAAGTAGTATTCTCACCATTGTAGTAAGGCCCGGCCGCAGCCGTGTTAGTTACCTGCAAATCTGCTACAGGAACAACCTGCAATAAGGCAACTGCTTTGTTGTTTTCGCTGTTCAAGTCTGTCTGATCGGCAGAAACAACGCTTCCCCCTAAGTTCAAGCGACCGGTTGTGTTTGGAATCCCTTTCACCACTAGTGTTATGGACTGACCCGGATCTAAACTAGGGATATTCCAATTACTAGTGGCCGGATCATATCCTTTACCCGGCTCTGTGTAGGTAAAGTTCAATGTACCTGTTTGGGTATCCATACCTACCAGATTGGTTATTTTATCAGGACCATTATTAATTACAGTCAGGGTGAAAGTAGCTTCACTTATTCCTTTGTAGAAGACTCCATTTACACCACCAGCCACATCTATACTAACGGAGGCATCTGCTGCTTTCTGCACCGTGATGGAAGTAGAAGCCGCATCATTGCTCGTGCTGGAATCAAACTCGTTTACAGAACGCTTAGAGGCTGTAAAAGTGTAGTTCTTATCACCTGTTACAGTATTGTCTGCAGTTGGCACTACTACCAGGTTCATTCCTGTATAACTTCCTGAAGCAACGTTTCCAACAGTCCAGATACCGGTGCTGGCATCATAGGTACCTACTTTTGGAGAGGCGTTTACCAGTGTGAAGCCGGAAGGTATCAATGAGTTTATTAATACTCCCGTAGCCGCATCAGGACCAAGGTTATCCACTCGCACGCCCAACGTAATTTGCTTACCGGTATAGTACGGTCCTTGTGACATACCTATTGTTACCTTCACATCTGCGGTAATAACTCCTGAACCAGAGGTAATAGAGTTGGAGGCGCTATTGTTCCCATTTGTGTTGTCATACTCTGTATGGGTTTGCGCAACAGTGGTGGTGATAATACTACTTTGGTTTACTTTTCCTACCAGCATAAGGGTAGCAGAAGCTCCGCTTGCCAGTGCTCCCACAGGCCAAGAACCGTTGCTTGTATTGTAAGTTCCGGTTCCACTGGAGTTACTTGCACTAACAAAGATGAGAGCTGAAGGCCACTGATCTGTTATTACTATATTGGTAGCTGTGCTTGGTCCATTGTTGCTAACCGTGACTAAGTAGGTTACTTCATCTCCAATGGCATAGCTAGTTTTAGCAGCGGAAGTGATCACATTGGTTACCGCTACGTCTGCTGTTGGCTTCACTGTGATAGTACTACTGGCTGTGTTATTGCTGCTTTGGCTGTCATACTCTGAGTGCGTCTGCGTAGACGTTACCGTTAGATTACCCGCTATAGTTGGTTTGGCTGTAATGGTCAGAGTTTGAGAACCGCTGATAATAATGGTTCCTACCGTCCAGGTACCGGAAGCGGCATTAAATGTTCCTGAACTAGCACTGGAGCCCATGATAGTTAACCCCGCTGGGATCTGGTTGGCGATAGAAACATTGGTAGCGTTGCTGGGGCCATTGTTAGTGGCTTTAATGGTATAGGTGATAGCATCTCCCTGGCCCGGAGCAGCATTAGACACCACACTAGTCACCGCCACATCAGCTGATGGATTAACCGTTACGGTAGTGGAGGAAATATTATTACTGCTATTAGCATCTACTTCATATCCGGTACGGCTGCCTAAAGTAGCTGTACTGGTGAATGACCCTGTTTTAGTCACCTGCGCTTGCAAGGTAATGTTTTTTATCTCATTTAACGCCAGAGTACCTACATTCCATATTCCGGTAGAGGCATCAAAACCCGCCGGCACCGTTCCATAAGGCACAAAGCCATCAGGTAGGTTTGTAGATACAGTTACCCCTGTTGCTGCATTAGGACCCAGGTTTTTAGCAGTAATAGTGTAAGTGGTAATATCACCATTATTGTAGCTGGTTTTATCAGCCATATTGGTAACCTGAATATCTGCAGCAAGCTGCACCGTGATAGTAGAAGTAGCGCTATTGTTCGTACTCACATTATCTCCCTCTGTGTGCGTTTGAGTACCAGTAGTGGCTACTGTACCTGCCACCAAAGGAATGGCCGTAAGAGTTAAGGTCTTTAAAGTACCTACGGCCATAGAACCCACTGTCCAAACACCGGTGCTGCTGTTGTAGGCAGCGTCTGAGGCACTTACAAACTGAAGTTTAGTAGCATCCAGCTTATCGGTTACCTGTACGTTGGTAGCAATCTGCGGACCATTATTGGTAACAGTAACCGTGTACGTAAATTGTTGGCCAACCGCATAAGGAGCAGTAGCAGCAGTGTTGATAATAGCTACGTCTGCAGTACAGTCATAAGTAAACGTAGAGGATTGCGTTGAAGAACCAGTGTAACCATATGTCCAGGTATTCACAGTCTTCAAGTCACCTGCGGTAGTAGAGGCGGAACCCCACTTGTGTACACCGGCAGTGGAAACTACCCCAAACAGCTCTGTTTGCGGGGCAGGGAAACCAGAAGTAGATAAGTTAGAATCATCCCAGAACAGCAAACCATTGTAATTGGAACCTGCTACCGGACGAACATCCTCTGTCCGGAAACCACTGATATTCGCCTCCGCATCCCATACCGGAAAATGTACGGCTGAGCTGTTGTTCCGGAAAAAGTAATTGATGGTGGTACCTGATGGCACTACTGCACCCAAACCATTCAGGCCATTCCATTCTAACGTACGGGTACCTTTGTCACCGGTAGATTCTATTAGCACGTCTGCAGTTCCCGGCTGGTAGCCCTCCACACCATTTAGGTTAATCAACACCAAAAAGGTACTACTCTCCGATGTGTTCAGGGTAAAAATGGCTTTACCGCCTTTGGTAGTAGTATTACAGCTATTTAAAACCGAAACCGTATAAGTAGGAGCGTCAGCACTAGGCCAGACTATCTCGTCCGGATTATTTACGAAGTTGAATAGTTCCGGATAATCCAGTTGGCTGGTCTGGCTTCTTCTTCTCTCCTCTATAGTTGTACCAGCACCAGTAGTAGAACCGTATTGGTTGGTCACAAAACGGAAGAAGTTCTGCGGAGCGATACCTGCCAACTCAATTTTCTTCACAAAGTATTTCCCACTCTGATCTGCGCTGGGGATTAAAGGGTACATGTTAAAATTTTTGGAGAAGACGTTATTAGTGCCACCTGCCGAGAAAGACCATAGTTTACTGCGCATGCGGCCCTGTCTTTCAGCTCCGGTAGCGTCTATAATCGTAAAATCCCACAGGTCATACACAGAGAAACGGCGACCATCATCTGACCAGGTAGTTTCGCCTTCTTGCGTGAACTCTACATAATAATCATAATCTGTAGTAGTGCTGTTGGTGATGCTCAAAGGAGTATAACCGGCTGTAACTGCGGCATAGCTTCCCTTGGCCCCTCTGTTAGGTCCATTGGAGGCCTCAGTAGCATTGTCAATCACTCCGTATTGGTTTGCTACCAAGAGCATATCACGGGTAGAGTTGGTGTTGGCTGTAAGGGTGTTTGCCTGTACATAGGAAGCATCATCTACTCCAGTGGCAGCATTGGTCCGGCGCAAGGTGATTGTAAGGTTCGCCTGGTTGGCAGTGGTTTGATCATGAATTGCCCTGTGCACCCCATAGTATAGCGTTTCACCCGCTTTTACCCGGATGTAAAGGCGATGGTCTTTAGAATAAGTGGCCCCGTTCCTGCTGAAACCCGCCGACTTCAGGAAACTCAGCGAGGTAATTGATTCCCCGGTGGCGCTTGGAAGATTAGCGTCATGTGCCAGATAACCAATCTTATCATTGTGAGAATTAGTAGGTGCATTCGTAGATGTAGGGGTATTGGGCGTAAGTTGTTTAGAACCCTCACCATATAATGCAACCGGAATAAGCAACAAAATACTTACTAATAACTGTATTGGTTTAATCATAGCTTACACACAATTAGTAATCCGGGATTATTCTTATTTAAGCTTTAATACTTCAATTTTATATCTCGTTGATTACTCCTGATTATTAACTCACAATACCATTTACACAGCTGAGTTAGAATAGTTATAAATAATATTTACATTACTTAATGTATTTATCTTATATAATACCTCTTATGTATTTAAAGCCGGACGCAAATTTCAATTGGATTATTAAGTATAAACGTCTAATTTAAAGTTAAACACTTAAAATTTACTAAACTAAAATATTTACTTAAAATTGAATAATTCTTATACGGTCACTATTTATAATATATATATTACAATTTATATTTCCTGTCAAATTTCAAATTTGATTTGCATTCAGCCTCCTAAGTAGCTCTTTATTAAACAAGTTAACTATCAATGCAAAAGAATATCCCAAAAAACTGAATAGCACCTAGTGCTTAATAAACTATAGATTGCCGGGTAGTGGAATAACTGATAATCTGTTTCAGGTGAAAACACACTGAAACGGCGGCTAGGATTCCCGACAAACAAACCTTTATGGAACACTAGTTAAGATGCTATGTAATAGTGGCAACTAAATATACCGGCATTTACCGCCAAGTATGAATGTAAAGACTTGACTTACTATTATAAACAATTATAAATCTTTAATAATGACTTAGATATCCAAAAATACAAAAGAGCTTAAAAGCCCTTGGTTATAAACCAATAAAGCTATTAAGCTCTTTTAATTATAATGATAGTACTTTACTTAATAAAGTTAAGTTACCTGGTTCTTAATTACCCTATAGCCTGCATGCCAGCCTCTGCTACGGCATGATCGTCTTCTACGGTGCTTCCGGAAACGCCAATGGCTCCTATAATTTCACCGCTGCTATTTTTTAAAGGTATGCCTCCCGGAAAAGTAATTAAGCCCGCATTAGAATGTTCTATGTTGTATAAAGATCCGCCGGGCTGCGAGAGCTTGCCAATCTCACCGGTATTAATATCGAAGAAGCGGGCTGTTTTAGCTTTTTTAATTGCTATATCCACCGAACCTAACCAGGCACCATCCATTCTGTTAAAAGCAACCAAATTGGCTCCCCCATCTACTACTGCAATATTCATTTTAACAGCCATTTCCCGGGCCTTTTCTTTAGCCGCCCTTATGGCTGTTTCGGCTTGTTCCAGTGTTACATTCATATCTTTTATATTTAAGTTGGAGATTGATTTCTGGTTAGTGACTACATGGTAAACCTGCTCCTAAAGTATTTGTTTACGTCAAGCTTATTCTTTCAACTTTACTTCCCCACACGATAAACTTAGGCAAGCTCCGGCAAAATAAAATTGTACAGGCGCTCCATTAAATATGGATCGCCCGGTTTTCGGTAGCAGCTAAACAAGCTTCTTTCATAGCTTCGGTATACGTAGGGTGGGCGTGGCTCATGCGGGCAATATCTTCGGCCGAAGCCCGGAATTCCATGGCTACTACGGCTTCGGCAATTAAGTCGGCAATACGCGGCCCGATCATGTGGACGCCTAGTATTTCGTCGGTTTGCTGGTCGGCCAGTACTTTTACAAATCCGTCGGTATCCATAGAAGCTTTGGCCCGGCCGGAAGCTTTAAAGGGAAACGAACCGGATTTATAGGCCCGACCTTGCTCTTTTAACTGTTCTTCGGTGTAACCCACGCCGGCTACTTCCGGCCAGGTATATACCACTCCCGGAATCAGGTTATAATTAATGTGCGGTTTCTGGCCGGTGATATATTCGGCTACCAGCACGCCTTCTTCTTCGGCTTTATGCGCCAGCATGGCACCGCGCACTACATCGCCAATGGCAAATATACCCGGCACGTTGGTTTCCAGATGGTCGTTTACGGCAATCATACCGCGCTCGCCCATTTGCACGCCAGCATTTTCTAGGCCTAAACCTTCGGTATACGGCTTGCGGCCAATTGAAACCAGGCAGTAATCACCTTCAAAGTTCACTTCTTCGCCTTTGGTATTTTGGGCCGTTACTTTTACGCCTTCGCCGGTATTGGTAGCACCGGTTACTTTGTGTTGAAAGAAAAACTCAAATTTCAGGGTTTTCTTCAGGATGCGCTGTAATTCTTTGCCCAAGGCTTTGTCCATGGTCGGAATAATAGAATCCATGAACTCGATTACCGATACTTTGGCGCCTAAACGGGCATATACCGAACCTAATTCTAAGCCAATTACGCCCCCCCCGATAATAATCAGGTGCTTGGGTATTTCCTGCAAGTTTAAAGCTTCAGTAGAAGCAATAATACGTTGTTTATCTACGGGCAGGAAAGGTAAAATAGTGGGTTTAGAACCGGTAGCAATAATGGTTTTATCCGTTTCAATTTCCTGGGTATTACCATCGGCGCCCGTAACTTTAATGCGGTTTTTATCTACAAAAGAACCTACGCCGAAGTACGTATCAATTTTGTTTTTCTTCATTAGGAAAGTAATACCGTCGTTATTTGATTTAACCACTTCTCCTTTCCGCTTAATCATCTGGCCCAGGTTTACTTTCAGGTTTTCCAGTTCAATACCGTGCGTTTGGAAAGTATGCGCCGCATTATGAAAATGCTCGGAAGAATCCAGCAGGGCTTTGGATGGAATACAACCTACATTTAAGCAGGTACCACCTAATACATTATATTTCTCAATGATCGCGGTTTTCAAACCCAGTTGGGCGCAACGGATAGCGGCTACATAACCTCCGGGTCCGGAACCAATAACTACAACATCGTATTTCACGTCTTTCAAATTAAAAATTAGAAATTAAAAATTATGAATTTGACTTCATGGTTATAAGAATGCTGCTAATTATCCTCCTAAGCTCCAAGCAATCTTCTTGTATAGAATTAAAAGCTTTATCTGGAAAATAACCACTGTCATTTAGAAGCCTCAACCAGTAAGATGTTTCTCTAGCTTCTTTAGCAGCAATATTTAATTTATGAATGAAATCAGCTTTAGAACTTGCGGCTATGGCTTCCTCCACATTGGCTCCAATGGAAGTTCCGCTTCGCAATAGTTGCTTGGATAAAACAAACTCTTTCTGCTCTTGAGTTAAATATTTATAAGTTTTGATAGTTCTTAAAGCAAATGCATACGACTTATCAACTATAATATTCTCCTTTGCAGGATCCACAATTTCTAATTTCTAATTTCTAATTCATAATTTAGACACCTAATAATAATCTCATCGGATCTTCCAGTAACTCTTTTACCCGAACCAGGAAGCTTACTGATTCGCGGCCGTCAATAATACGGTGGTCGTAAGATAGGGCAATATACATCATCGGCCGGATTACCACTTCGTTGTTGATGGCCACCGGGCGCTGTACAATATTGTGCATACCCAAAATAGCCGATTGCGGCGCGTTAATAATCGGGGTCGACATCATGGAACCAAAAACCCCACCATTGGTGATGGTAAAGGTACCACCGGTCATTTCCTCAATCGATAATTTATTATCGCGGGCCCGACCCGCTAAACGGATTACTTCTTTTTCGATGCCATCTAAAGAAAGCGATTCGGCGTTACGAATAACCGGCACTACCAAACCTTTCGGAGCAGATACGGCAATAGACACATCGCAGAAATCGTTAAATACCATTTCGCCTTCATCAATCATGGCATTTACCGCCGGAAACTCCTGTAAAGCTACGGTACAAGCTTTTACAAAAAACGACATAAAGCCCAAGCCTACACTGTGTTTCTCTTTAAACTTATCTTTGTATTTGGCCCGGATATCCATTATCGGCTTCATATCTACCTCGTTAAAAGTAGTGAGCATAGCCGTTTCGTTTTTTACGGCTACTAAACGGCGGGCAACTGTTTTCCGCAAACTGGATAGGCGCTCGCGCCGTTGAGTACGGTTACCAGTTTGGCCACCTGTAGTTGCAGGTTGGGTAGCCGGTGTTGCCGATGGAGCAGGAGCAGCTGGTGCCGATGCTGCCGGAACTGGTTTAGCCTGGGCGTTTTGCGCATCTTCTTTGGTAATCCGGCCATCACGTCCGGTTCCGGTAATTTGATCCGGCGCAATACCTTTTTCGGCTAATATTTTACTGGCTGCCGGCGAAGGAGTACCAGCGGCATAGGCCGATGTACCACCTGTAGCAACAGCGGCAGGTTGCGCTTGCGGCTGAGCTGGTGTGGCAGCAGGTGCTGAGGCAGCAGCTCCGGCGCCACTACCGGTAGCAATGGTGCAGATAACAGCCCCAACCGGTACCGTTGAGCCTTCTTCCGCCACAATTTTTAAAGTGCCGGCCGCCTCAGCAGGCAGCTCAAAGGTAGCTTTATCCGATTCCAGTTCGCATAAAACCTCGTCCATGGCCACCTGATCACCGTCTTTTTTAAGCCATTTAGATATAGTTACCTCCGTAATAGATTCACCAACGGCCGGTATTTTAATTTCTTTGGTTGTGCCGGTACCTGCAGTTGCCTGTCCGGATGCGGCACCGGCTACCTTCTCGGCAGTTGGCGCAGTACTGGTTGGCTGCCCGGAGCCGCCGTAGCCCGATTGGGTATTAGCTTCTGGAGCAGTTGTAGGTGCGGCAGCAGAAGCAGATGCAGCGGCACCATCGCCGGAAATTTCACAAAGTACGGTACCTACTGGAATAGTTTCGCCTTCCGGCACCCGAATCTTCAGAATACCAGCGCCTTCGGCAGGCAATTCAAAAGTTGCTTTATCCGACTCCAGTTCACAGATTACCTCATCCATGGCTACCTGGTCACCGTCTTTTTTAAGCCATTTAGCAATTGTCACTTCTGTGATCGATTCGCCTACAACCGGCACTTTTACTTCAAGACCCATAGTTTTTTAATTTGGAAGGTTATAATTTGGCTGATATTCGCAAATTAGAAAATACCGCCAAAACCTTTTATTTATTTCTTAAAATTTCTTTACAAAGCCCTCCTCTAAATCCCTCCGGCGTGAAAACCATAGGTGGAGATGCACTTTTAGGGAATCAGGCTTTTTTAATTATTTAATATTTCTAAAGCAGCTTTTTAGTGGTTTAGGGTAACTTGGCAACGTCAGATTAAATGTTGAAGATATCAATGAGATAATAATCAACCTTTAACCTGACCTTTTAAACCAATTCTCCATTACTAAATACTGAATGCTTTTTCTACAATTTCGCGCTGCTGCTTGTTATGCACTTTGTTATATCCCGTAGCCGGCGAAGAACTGGCCTTACGGGCAATAACATCCTGCAATATATTTTTAAGACGTAACGCCCGCAATACATACGCCCAATAACCCATATTAGACGGTTCTTCCTGTACCCAATACACTTTCGGATTATCGTATTTGTTTAATTCAGCATCCAGTTGGGTGTGCGGGAACGGATGTAACTGCTCTATCCGGATAATGGCTACATCGGTGCGTTTATTGGTTTTCTGCTCTTCCAGTAATTCGTAATATAGTTTACCGGAGCACAACAAAACTTTATTTACTGCACTCGCATCGGCATAGGGATCACCAATTACTTCCCGGAAAGAACTATCGGTAAATTCGGAAAGCGGCGAAATACACAGCGGGTGACGCAGCATGGATTTTGGCGACATCACTACCAAAGGTTTCCGGAACGGCCAGGCCAACTGACGACGCAACAAGTGGAAGAAGTTAGCCGGTGAAGTAATGTTAGCTACCACAATATTATATTCAGCGGCCAATTGTAAGAAACGCTCCGGACGGGCATTTGAGTGCTCCGGCCCCTGTCCTTCGTAGCCGTGCGGCAATAACATAACCACACCGTTCATGCGCTGCCATTTAGATTCGGACGGCGTTACAAACTGATCAATCATGACCTGGGCACCGTTGGCAAAGTCACCGAACTGGGCTTCCCAAATAATTAAGGCATTGGGGTTGGCCATGGCATAACCAAATTCAAAACCCAGTACCCCGTACTCTGATAATAAAGAGTTATAAATGCGCAGTTTTTCCTGGGCGTTATCAATATAATTTAAGCTGTTGTACGCTTCGCTGGTTTCGGCATCGTGCAATACGGCGTGGCGGTGCGAGAAAGTACCCCGCTGTACATCCTGGCCCGATAAACGCACAATTTTGTTTTCTAACAAGATAGAACCGTAAGCCAGCAATTCTGCCGCTGCCCAGTTCAGCGTTTTTTGGTTGAAGAACATATCCTGGCGCTCTTTCAGCAGCTTTTCTATTTGCTTCAGGGGTTTAAATCCTTCCGGTATGGTGCTTAAAGCTTTTCCTACTTTCTGAATAGCTTCCTCAGAAATGCTGGTATCCGGTGATTTTTCAAAATCTTCCGGCATAGACCGGCGCAACACCTGCCATTCTTTTTCCAGGTTCTGAAAGTTGTACGGCAAAGGTTTTTGCTTAACCAGGTTCAGGCGGTCCTGCAGCATGTCGCGGAATTCCTTGTCCATGTTTTCGGCCAGTTGGGCATCTACATCACCACGACTAATTAAGGTCTTGTTATATATTTCCCGGGGGTTGGGGTGCTTGGATATTAAATTATATAATTGCGGCTGCGTAAATTTAGGTTCGTCACTTTCGTTATGGCCATGGCGACGGTAGCACACCATATCAATAAAAATATCATTGTGAAACTGCTGCCGATATTCGGTGGCAATACGAACGGCAAAAACCACAGCCTCCGGATCATCGCCGTTTACGTGCAACACCGGCGCATCTATAATTTTAGCTACATCGGTACTGTAAATAGACGAACGGGCATCTTCAAAATCAGTGGTAAAACCAACCTGGTTGTTAATTACAAAATGAATGGTACCGCCGGTTTTATACCCTTCCAGGTTCGTCATCTGGGTTACCTCGTACACAATGCCTTGTCCGGCCAAAGCCGCATCGCCGTGAATCAAGATCGGCAGAATAGACTTGTAGTCGTTGGCATACATCGAATCTATTTTGGCCCGGGTAAAACCTTCCACCACCGGGTTCACCGCTTCCAGGTGCGATGGATTAGGAGCTAATTTCAAATTAACCGTCCCGCCGGAGGGCGTTTGCACTTCACTGGAATAACCCATGTGGTATTTTACATCGCCATCCCCCATGGTTAAATCCGGTACGGCAGTACCTTCAAACTCACTGAAGATTTGCTCGTACGTTTTGCCCATGATATTGGCCAGCACGTTTAAGCGGCCACGATGCGCCATGCCAATAACCACTTCTTTTACGCCCAGTTCCGAGCCTTTATCAATAATAGCATCTAAGGCCGGAATAGTTGTTTCGCCACCTTCCAGAGAGAAACGTTTCTGGCCTAAAAACTTAGTATGTAAGAAGTTTTCAAAAACAACGGCTTCGTTTAACTTAGATAAAATGCGGGTTTTATATTCGTGCGAAGGCTGAAAATTAAGCGACTCATGTTCAACTTTTTGTTTAAACCACTCCAGCACTTCCGGATCGCGGATATACATGTATTCGAAGCCAATACTGCCTTCGTATATTTTTTTAAGAGCGGCTATAATATCGCGCAAAGTAGCCGGACCAATACCTATTACCTCACCGGTTTTAAATACAGTATCTAAATCGGCTTCTGATAAATTAAAATCAGCTAAATCCAGGCGGGCCTTGCGGTCCTTTCGAGGTCGGATCGGGTTGGTTTTAGAACGCAGGTGGCCGCGGCTGCGGTAAGCATAAATTAAGTTACGTACCTGCACTTCTTTATCGGGATCGGTTGTGGTAACTACCGGCGCCGGAGCTGCCTTGGTGTCGGTTCCATTTTGCTGACCGTTACTTTTAACACCATCAGCCGCATATTTTACTGAGAAATCATAACCTTCAAAAAACTTGCGCCAGCCAAAATCAACAGATTCCGGATCTTGTTGGTAAGTTTTATATAATTCATCAATATATGCAGCGTGGGCATTTGCGATATAAGAATAATTATCCATCAGAATTTATTTTTAAATTCAGCAAATATAATATAAAAGCTTGAATTGACTTAAACTTGAATTCGCATAAGCAAATACACTTGATTTTCACAGTATATAATATACCTCTAATTTGGTATTTTACTATAAAATTTAACTCTATTTAACTAATGCATTAAAAGATAAACGTACCTGCTACTGAAAAGATTAATAAAATTTTAATTTTCAGCTTTCCTTAATACTTGTTTTAAATAATTTAATAAAGAATGTACTTTCAGCAATAGCAAGCATCAACTACTTAGGTGGTTAAGGCTTTTAATTCATAATTAGTATTTTCAAACTGAGCATAAATGTTTCTGAATTTTAAAGAAATCAGTTATAGTGATGTATAAGAGATAAATATATTAACTCACTATATAATATATATATTTTGTTTGTAACTTGTTTTTAGTGTGCTCCATTACAAAAAGTTAAATGATGTATAAGATGACTACCCAGAGGATTATATTATTCTTGTTTCTTTTAGTCGGATTAACGGCTTGTGATAAAATCTTTAAGAAAAAATCTATTATTAATGGAGTGGTGCAGAACTGTAATAATTGTACGGTTTACTTAAAGTATTACGATTATGCACAGATGGAAGAGTTAAGTTTAAAAACAACTAAGGTACAAGAGGGCAAGTTTTCTTTTGTGATAGACCAGGACTCTATGCCCAGGCCGGGGGTTTATGCCGTAACAATGGAGTTAAACGAAGAGAATTTGTACCGACATAAGTCTTTAAAAGCTATAAGCCCCCACATTTACCTACCGGCAGACACCGTTAATTTGATAATGAATCCGGCCGGATTGCCACAAAAAAAATCCTACCCCTACCCAAACAGCAGTTCAAGTCTGAGTTTAGCAGATATAAAATCTACCTCTTCCGAGCAGTCGGAATTAAATTTTTATTTACGCATGCGGGACAGCATGGATGTAAAGTTTGATAATTACAAAAATCTCAGGACTGCTTTCTTTAATCAGGCCATTGAAAGTGGCAATAAACAAGAGGTGGATAAATGGGCGGATACGTTAAATAATTTTTTTGCTGTTGGTGGCCAGTATCGCCCGAAAGCAGCAGATGTGTTCATCCGAAAATATCCAAATTCCAAATTAGCTACTTATGCGTTGCTGGACAATCATGGCTATATGTCGGCGGCTCCTCGCTTCCGGAAATATTATCAAGCCATGTCACAGGAACAGCAAACTAGTTATGATGGCCAAGTTCTGGATAAACGGTTGGCCTCGTGGGAAAGGCGAAACACCAAATTTGCCCAACATATTATTGGCGCTGAAATAACTTATTTAACCGGCCGAACGCCACAAGGCGATACATTACAGGAAAGCAATATATTTAAGAAAAATAAATTGACTTTGGTTGACTTCTGGGCTTCGTGGTGCGACTCCTGCCGCTTGCGTACCCCGGCTTACCGGCAACTTTATAAAACCTACCAAGGCAAAGGTTTTGAAATTATCAGTGTTTCGCTGGATGTTAACGCCGGTGACTGGCAAAAAGCTATCCGGCAAGACCAAATGAATTGGTATCAGATATCGGACTTAAAAGAGAATAACGGCGATATTAAAAGGTTTCGGTTAAGAGGAATTCCGGCCAACATACTGATGAACCAGGAAGGCAAAATTGTAGCCGCCGATGTTACGCCCGAGCAGTTACAGGCAAAGTTAAAAGAGCAGTTATAGGTAGTAAAAGCAATAGCATTAAAAGGTTTATAAAATTAAAAGCCTTCTCGGTCATACTGATGCACGCTCAAATCGGATGAGGTTTTATCCACGGTGCCTTTGCCCCAAATAATACTATTTCCTTTTTTGGTATCGTACACCATGGTTTTACCAGTTTCCTGCGCTACCATAGCGTTGTCCTGGATGTGATCAGCTCCCCTACCGCCTACTATCCGGATAATGCTGCCGGTAGCTACCTGTCCCTGCACTACAAAAACATCATCGCCTCCTAAGCCGTGTACCGTAATTTCTTTGGTCTGAGCAGCGGTAAAAACGCGTTGATACATTAACCTGCCCCTACTATTAGCTTTGGTTAAGGCAAAAATCCGCACTTGTGTTTTGCCAGCAGGCAAACGGGTTATCTCAAACCGTTCTCTTTCATCCGAGCCTGCTACTACTACGTGTTTAGCTGTTACCTGGTAATAAGCATCGGCTATTTGCTTTAACTGGTTGCGTCGGCTTTTTAAAATGCGGGCCGTTTCGGCTCCTACGAGGTGGTAAACGGACGGGGGAAATCGTTTTACAGCCCGGTCGATTACATCATCGGTTAGAACAGCTTTTAATTCCTGGGCGGCTTTTCTAAAATCATGTTGGGTTAAAGCATTTAAAGCACGTTCGTCTAAAAAAGAAGCGTTAATGGTATACGCTACGGCATCCTGGGGGTGATTATTAAATTGGCCAAATTTCCGGAGCGAAAAGTTACGGGTTAAAAGCCAGGGTATTAGGCCATCCTGGTATTTGCTAAAAGCCTGGTCGCGGTCTTTCGGGATAGGTTTATACAAAACGCCGGCATTTGTGGGATACGCCGCCCAGTTCCACTGGCCTTCGTGCCGGTCCCAGTCGCCTATCAGAATATCGAACAAACGGCAACGTAGAAAAAGCTTTTGATCGATAAAATGCGAATTAAACCGAAAACGATTATCCAGCATTTCAACGCTATTCAGAATAGCCGTAGCGAAGCCAAACTGGTGAGGCGGCGGCGGGAGCTGAGAAAATTTTTCTTCGAACAAAAATAACTTATTTCCGGTTTGCTTTACCACCGGACGAAAATTTTTATCGGCAGCGGAAACAAAAAATATGCGGGGATTGGCATGAAAAATACCGGCGGCTTCTGCCAGGGGCGCAACCACCAGGGCCGCGTAAGGATTAGCCGCCGCAATCTGATCGCGGATTAAATCGGCGGCAATGGTTTTTCGCCAAAAAGGCGGCAAAACGCCCACCGGATCTTTATTTAGCGAGCGTAAAGCGTAGTTATTACTTTGTTTATCTTTTAAATTGAGGCTGGTGGTTTGCATGCCGCCACCCAGTTTACCCAGCATCAGGCCGCCGTACATCTTATTGATATCTATTACCGGTACTTTTACTGGCACCGTCCATACCGCCCGGTAATGCTGGCCTAAAAAAAATTCACCTATTTTGCTTCGGGCATATTGTGCACCGGCTTTTGCCCAAACAAACCCGGCTTCTGCCTTTCTGAATACCTGGTTATCTGCGGGCAAATGCGCGTTTCCGGAAAAGAAAAGCCCTTTTACTACCACGAGCATTGTAAAAACCCATAAGATATATTTTATAACTTTTTTAATCATGAAAGAACAGCAAAGCAATTCTCTTAACGAAAAATCAAGCTAAAGTTTTTGCCCAAGAAAAAATATTCGTTTTTAGCCGCAGATATCTTTAGCTTTAAGCAAGCGAATAGTTTTAAATTATTCTTTTTGCCGGATTGCTTTTATTTGTTTACCGGAATAAAATACCAGATTAATTTTATTGTTTTTATAATACCTGTTTATACCATCAACAAACTTCATCAGCCAGCCCGTGAAATTAAACCAAATTCATCATATAGCCATTATCTGTTCCGATTATGCTGTTTCCAAAGATTTTTACGTAAATAAGCTGGGCTTGCAGGTAGTACAGGAAATTTACCGGGCGGAGCGGGACTCGTATAAGCTGGATTTGGCGGTAAACGGTTTGTACCAGATAGAGCTGTTTTCTTTTCCAAATCCGCCGGCCCGCACAAGTGGCCCCGAAGCAGCCGGTCTGCGGCACCTGGCTTTTGCCGTTGATAATATTGCCGCTGCCGTAGCGGAACTAAATGCGCAGGGTATACTAACCGAACCCATTCGGGTAGATGAATTTACCCAAAAGCAATTTACCTTTTTTGCCGATCCGGACGGATTGCCGCTGGAATTGTACGCAGTATAATTTAGAAATTTAGCAGCCAAACTTGCTCTTTATCGTTTATCAATTTTAAGCCTCTAAAAAAGATGAATGTGAAGAGCTGATTTTTTAAGTATAAAAGGATTATTTAACTTGCAGAGGCAGAACAAAAGCAATTAAGAGTCTTTATCCCGAACATTTAAAATTAAAAATTATGGCAAACAGCGCACAGTATTCCAATATTTCACCACAAACATTTAATAGTTTAAAATCTAAATTAGCCGGCTTTGGCATTAATATGGCGGGCAGCAGCGGTCGCATCTCCGAAAAAGGAGTTTCGGCGGAGTACGCTTACGATGAAACAGCGCAAACGCTGGCTATAAAAAATGTTTCGGTTGGTTTCCCGGCCAGCATGATGTACAATTCCGATAAAATTATTTCTACCATTACGGGCGAAGTTCAAAATGCCGGCGGGCAGTTAGCTTAAATTTCTTTTCGGAGCACCATATTTTTTAGCCGTAGCTAATAGTTTTGCGTATAGCAGTTGCTACCGGTAACAAAACAGTACCGGTAATACGTACTTGTTAAAGAAAAACTATAAATTATAAAACTATGGCACCAGAACCAAGTAACAGCCTAATAAAGCCCGCAGATTTTTCCAGAACCGTGGAAAATGTAATGCACGTATTTAAAGAAGGAAACCACGAGAAATTACCCGATCTGTTGCAGGATGCCGGTAATCTTTTAATGAAGGCCAGCAAAAAATTAAGCCCTACGCAACTGGTATTAGCAGTAGCCGGGGTAGCAATTGCCGCCATTTTTGTGGTTTCCAGAATCGATGAAGATATTGATTTTCATCGGGATGCTGCTTAAGCCAATGCATCTATAAACAAAAAACCTCTGCTCCTATAAAAGAAGCAGAGGTTTTTTGTTTTATGGAGCAGGGGTTTCCGGCTTTTCCATAATAATATAATCGGCAGAGGCCCGGTTTAAAGAGCGTCTGAATGTCATGCTCATGCCCGTGTGGGTTTTCCGAATCGGTAAAGAAAATTACTTTTTGAACTTTGCCGCGCAAGATTTTAGCCGAAAGCAAAATATCTCTGCCCGATGGCCCGTGGCCAAATGCTTCCCATTTAAATTTAACAGGCTGTTTGTTTATCAGGCGAGCCGTATTAGAGGTACCAATCAGATTATATTGGCGCAGAATGGTGATATTCTGTTTTGCCCACTCCAGCAATGTGTTTTTCTTTTCGTTATGCGCAATAAGGCTATGGTTTTCATAAATTCCGGTGACAGGTTAGGGCAAACATAAAGAAAAAGTTGGCCTGAAACTTACCGGGTTATTAAAACAGTACGGTGCTGCTTCTAAAAGAAAAGTCGCTCATGTAAAGTTATAACTATACCACTTTTAAATGAATGGTTTCGAGATAAGGCTCCAGCGACGGTTTCCCGGTAAGCACCCGTATCAGGCCGATGGTTTCGAGGTCGTGCAAATACCAAACTTCCACGTAAAAAGAATGAAACCAGTAGAGGTCTATTTTGCACCAGCCTTTTATACGATAATGCATATAATGGCCGTAAGTGCGTAATACTTCTACTTGTTCGGCGGTGGTAAGGATTTTAAATTCTTCTTCAGCTAACATGTGCGTATCAGGCTTTCTCCAACATTAAATCGTTTCTGCACCTACGAAAATTAATTTAAACAGATGCTAAAAATTTCGAAACGATGCGAAGCAAAACTCCAGTGCGAAGGAGAAGGATGAATTTCTTCCCCGGCCGCATCCATAATAGTTACAGCAAAACCTTCGGTTGTATTCAGGGGTTCCGTATAATGCTTTACCTGGTAAACCCGGCCGGCTTCTATCCATTCCTCGGGTTCAAAGCTTGGTAAAGAATCATCAATGCAATAAGCATAAACCGCTATGTATTTTGGGGGTATATTTAAGTTTACCATATTTATAAAACTCCTTTCAAATATAAATGGTTTCAGACGGCTTGTTTTTCCCTTGCTTTGCTACTAGTGTATACAAAACGGCTCTTGGGCGAACGTATTATAAAGAAAATAAAAAAGGGCCATTTTTAATAGCCCTTTCTTTTATTTTTTATTTCTATAGTTTAAAATCTTTCTATCTCAATTTCACGACCTTTTTGTTGCCGGTTTTCGCTGTAAGGCAATTCTACCTGCAACTGGCCTTCGCTGTAAACGGCCCGAATTTGCTCGGTATCTACGTGAAAAGGAATTTTAACCACCCGGCTGAATAAAGGTAAAGTTAAGGCCGGCTGCGCTGGATCGCTCTCTACTGATTGCGGCAATAAACCATACACCACTAAACGGTTATATTCTACCATCACATGCATGGCCTCGGCCGATACTCCCGGCGCAGAAACGGTAACTACCATTTTATCTTTTTTGCGGTCTACCCCCACATAAGCCATACTCACGCCCCCGCCAAGGGTATTGAGCTGGTCTATCTGCTGGCTAATTCCTTTTAATAACTTTTTATTTTTTATGATATTCATCTTAGTTTCCTTCCAGTATTGATACTTAAGGTATGCAAAATGCATACCACAATAAGTTACGGTCCGCATAGCTATCTTATAGGCTTCTGATTGCCATAATGGCACCTAACAAAAAGCAAAATGTATTAAAAACCGACATAACAGCCGATAAAACATAATCTTTAAGCTTTAATATCTATTAAACTAAAGGTTAAGGGCAGGCTCTAAGACCCGGAAACAACCCCATAATTTTTGTTTGATAAACAGTACCGGTCAATATCCCCAAAGCGGCAACCTTCTAAAAAATCAACTAAAAAATTACTTTATTAACAGCTTCTTCGCTTACCTGTTGCCAGATTTTTATCAGTACATTATCAGTACAAGCCTTAAATTATCATTATCTTATTATCAGTTTTAATGCTGACAGTTATTTTCTTCGGAACTGTCTTAGCGCTTGCCGGATAATTTAAAAACATTATCCTAACTCAAAAAGTATATATACGTTAAATACAATTATCTAAGCTATACGAAAGCTTTAGCCAGAACAGGATAAGGCTGAGATGTGCTTAAACTATTGTTTCACTCAAATAATGTAAAAAAATGGAATCGAATAGAAGATATCCGGAGGATGATAACCGGAGAAATTTAGAAGAAAACCAGCGAATAGGCAAAAATATAGCGCGGGAACGTGGCAACCAGAACTGGAACGAGCAATACCGCAGCGGCAAGAGTTACCATAACCAAAACGAAGGTTTTGGCCCGGAGCAAACCCACTATGGTGCCCGGCCCGATAGCGCTTACCGCAACCCCAACATAAATTTTGGAAATCGTTCTGAGCAGAACAACCAAAATTATCAGGACAGATACAATCAGCAAAATAACCAGCGGCCTGAGAATAATCAGCGCTTCGAAAGAAACGACCAGCGTTTTAACGCATATAATCAGAACAATTTTAACCGCAACTATAACGGGTTTTCTAATCAAAACCGCAATCCGAATACCAACTATCACGAGCAGTCTTCCGGGGAACGGCACTATGATCGTGACCGGGACACCTGGCCGGAGCGCAATGAGTATAAAGACGATGATTACCGTTTCCGTAGCGGTAACCGGGGCAACTGGCATGCACCCGAAGGTTTAGGCAATCCGGATAATGACCGTTACCGCAACCAACGCGATTACCGCGACCGCGATGATTACCGGAACTACAACCAGGACCGGAACCGCAATGATAACCGGAACCAGCATGATCAGGACCGCGACCAAGGTTTTTTCGGGCGAATTGGTAACTCGATCAGCAATACTTGGAACAACTTAACCAATCCGGATGATTACCATCCGGCTAATGAAGGCCGTAATTATGGTTCGCAAAACCGCAATTCCCCTCGCGGCTACGAATCCGGACCAAGATGGTCGAATGAAAGCGAAACTGACCACCGCGCCCGGGAAAGAAAAGATTTCCGCGCCGATCTGGAATAATGTTATATCGTGTAAAAACAAAAAAGCCGGTTAAGTAACCGGCTTTTTTGTTTTACTAATTTTAAGTAGTTGCCCCTATATATATACCTTTAGCTTCATTGCAAATAGGCAGAAAGCTTCCCTCCTGTTTTAGGAGGGGCAGGGGTGGTAAAATTACCTCTAATTATTTTCGACCTATCACTTAATCTGCTGTTACCTGTTATTCTCCGAAATATCACGCATGGTTTCATCTAGCAAGGCCCGGTTTTTACGCTTTTTCACGGCCAAAGCAGCAAGACCGGCCAAGGTTACCAAGCCTACGCCCGCCATTATTTTGGGAAACGGATCAGAAATGGGAGGCGGTACTGATATAACGCCGTTTTCATCGGTCTCGGCAGCCTGGTTTACGTAACGGCCTTGCGCGGGCACCGCTCTTTCGTCAAACTCCCGCACTAATTGTTCTAACTGGTGCAGCATATCTTCGCCGTACATGGGCAATCCGTGGCCGGTAGCGGCTACCGTAGGCCGTAACAACATTAACCGTTCAATAGAACGTTTAGATGCTTCCCAGTTGGTAGTAAAATAAGTGGGCGGACCATGAATTTCCTGCTTTTGGGTTATAACCGACAGCATCGATTCCTGGTTAACCGTTATAAAGGCATCGCCCGCAATAAGCACCTTATCACTTTCCCGGAAAAAGGAAACGTGCCCACCGGTATGGCCCGGCGTATGCAGGTAAGACCAGCCAGCTAGATGCGGCACGTCGCCGTCGCTCGGCAGTTTTTTCACCCAAATACTAACATCAACCGGTTTTTTAGGATACAGGAAAGACATATAAGCCATAGCGCCACCGCCTACGCTCGGATCGGGTGGCGGATACGACGACTTACCGGTTAAATAAGGTAATTCTAATAAATGCGCGTACACCGGTACATCCCATTCGTAAGCCAAGGTGCGCAAAGCGCCCACGTGGTCGAAGTGACCGTGCGTCATGATAATAGCTTTAGGACGGGCATCTTTGCCGTATAGCTTTTCTGCGGCCCGCCGAATGCGGTTGGCTGATCTGGGTAAGCCCGTATCTACTAAAACCCACTCGTTGGGTTTGCCTTCCAAATCGCGAACGAAGTAAACATTTACCATCACGATTTGTAAACAATGTATTCCGGGCGCCACCTCAAAAAGGTCATTCTTCTTGAGATTCTCTAAAATAGAAGTTGTTTTCTGCATCCTTTTCTTTTTTAAACCGGCCCTGCATTTGTCCGGCTTTGTATAACCAAAAGATTTACCAGGTTGGTATAAACCATATAAATCGTACGAGCCGGATGCTCTATTAGTTTATTTTAATATTTATTTATCCTGCTGGTAAACGGCTACCCGTAAACGGTGGGAGATTACAAATGAATAATACCCCAGTAAAGGCCTTTTACCACTTCCGCCATTTTATCAAAGTTTAAAGTATCGATGGTATCAGTTGCCTGGTGGTAATTGGGGTTCCGATAAAATGACGTATTGGTAATCATTACGGCCGGGTAGTCGTATTTCCAGTAGTTCAAATGATCGGAAAAATCGACGCCGGGCACCGCAGCCGGAGCCGTTAACGATTCTACCGGAATCTGGCTGCCGGCTTTAATATAATCTTTTACGTGCTTCACTAATGCGCCCTGCCCCAAATTACCTACCACCGAAATAAAATTGGCTTGGTTGGGGTAAATGGCTTTGAGCGCTGCCACCGGAAATCGCTGCGAATCTTTTTCATCAGAATAATACCCGATCATTTCCAGGCAAATCATACCTTTTACTTTTACCCCGCCGGCTCGCAACGACTTGGCGTGGACGGCACTGCCCATGGCTTCGGTTTTAAAATACGGCGGTTCTTCCAGGGCAAAGGCTACAAAATCGAGGCGGTATTTTAATGCGGGTTTAAGTTCGTGCACCAGGCGCGCGATGGCCAGCAAACCGGCTACCCCGCTGGCATTATCGTCAGCGCCAGGCTGATCGCCGCACACATCGTAATGCGCGCCCACAATAATGCGCTCGCCATTTTCCGGACCCAGGCTGCAAATTATGTTTTTATATTCCTGGTTTTCTACCTTAAAAGTCTGGTACTCTACGTGCGGCGACAATTTTTTAAACTCCTGAAAAATATAGTCGGCACTTCGGTTTAAAGAGACTAAGTTAAAAGCATTTCTCGGCGGGTTCAGCCCGGTCAGAAATTGTACATCGGCGTATAGTTGCGCCTTGTTTACCGGCAAATCAGGTTTATCCATTGCTTTATTTTTGATGACAAAAGACCACGTGAACCAGCCCACAATAAAAATCAGCCCGGCGCAAATAACGGCTTTAATCATGGTCCACTCTTATAACTAATGCTACTAACCATTGCTATTTACAGGCTATTTGCAGTGCTGTCCTTGTTTTCAGACTTACGGAAAAGTAGTTATTTGTTTTACGCAGTACCTTAATATACGTATATACCCGTTTTAATTTACGTACATATTGCTTCGAACGAAACTTTTATCTGTCGTATTAAAAGCTAAACCTTTTAGCGGTATCAGAAAAATATTTTAATGGATTTAAAAAATGATATTGTAATAAATAGCTGGGAAGAACTGCAATCAGCTTTATTTCGTAATTCCTGGGACCAGGAAATTAACCGGTTCCGGTCGCCTTATATTTACCGGGGCATGTGGAACAAAAATTTTGATCTGAAAACCAGTTTGATCCGGCTGGGCGGATCTTACAGCGAACTCGAACACCATTTGTTGCGCAATTTCCGCAAATATGCCCATAAAGATGCTTCGCCGGGCAACTCGGTCTGGAATTGGCTGGCTGTTGCGCAACACCATGGCTTACCTACCCGCCTGCTCGATTTTACTTATTCGCCTTATGTGGCGCTGCACTTTTGCACCAGCGATTTTACAAATTACCACGACGATGCGGCCGTTTGGTGTGTTAATTATGTAAGATCTAACCAATTAATTCCGGAAATATTGCGTAATGCTATTCAGGACGAAGGTTCTAATGTTTTTACCCCGGAAATGATAGAACCAGTTTGCTCTTCTTTGAAAGAGCTGGATTCTTTTCAGGAAGAAGATTTTGTGCTCTTCCTGGAGCCGCCTTCGCTGGATGCCCGCATTATTCACCAATATGCCTTATTTGCCATGATGTCGAACCCCGGTGCTGTTTTAAGCGACTGGCTCCACGACCACCCCGACTTATTCTTCCGGATTATTATACCAGCACGCCTAAAATGGGAAATTCGCGATAAATTGGACCAGGCAAATATTACCGAGCGGGTTTTGTTTCCGGGACTGGCCGGCTTAAGCCAATGGCTGCGGCGGCATTATACTACAGTTTAAATAACTTTATGCCGGTATAGTGTTATAATTGGTTGTGCGAACAGTAAACTATTCCGCACAAATCTTTACGCTTCTTTTATGGTTAATTCCGTTTTATTATAAGCCGGAATTAACTTGTTTTCAGCGGCATAAACCGACGGTAAACATTTAAATTCCAGTTTAAAATAACTGGAAAATTTCTTCGGATTATTAAAGCCTACTTGATAGGCAACTTCCGATACAGAAAGATGACTTTCTTTTAATAGTTGAGCAGCCCGTTTTAAACGTATTACCCGGATAAATTCTAAAGGAGCCCGGCCCGTAATTGCCAGTAGCTTTTTGTATAAATAAGCCCGGCTCATGCCTAATTCGCGGCTTAAATCTTCTACCGAAAATTCCGGATCGGCCATAAACTTCTCAATAACCGCAATGGTGGTTTGTACCAGTTTTTCTTCGGCGGAGGTTATGGCAATATCCTGCGGCTTTACGTCTAATTTTTGCTGCAAAGCATCTTGGTACCTGGCTTGTTGCGCAATCAGGTTTTTTATACGGGAAAGTAAAATATCAAAATTAAACGGTTTGGTTATATAATCGTTGGCGCCGGTTTCATAGCCAATAATTTCCTGCTCTTGGGTGGCATTAGAAGTTAATAAAATTACCGGCAGATGAGCCGTGCGCGGATCTTTTTTCAACTTCTTACTTAATTCTATACCATCCATTACCGGCATCATCACATCACTTACTATCAGGCTGGGCATTAATGTCAAAACCAGCTTCCAGGCATCTTTACCGTTAGCGGCCTCATGAATAGTAAAGTAAGATTTAAGATGATCTTTCAGGTAAAAACGAAAGTCCTCGTTATCTTCTACTAATAAAACTACCGGTTTTTTACTTGATTTGTGCGCCTCATTTACTTTGCTTATGGTTACAGGCTGTAAAACCGGTTGCAGAGATGGAATTGGAATTGGAAGCGGCAGCACCAAAGGCGTTACTATTGCATTATCAGCGATTGGCAACTGCACGATAAAACAGCTACCTTCCTGCAACTTGCTTTTAACCCGAATAGAACCTCCGTGTTGTTTTACAAACTTTTTTGTAATAGATAAACCAATACCGCTTCCCTGATTAATCAGTATACCAGGTAATTCGCTCTGGAAAAATGGCTTGAAAATTTTATCTTTGTTTTCAGCAGGAATTCCTATCCCGGTATCAGAAACGGAAATTTGTAGTTGTTTAGGTTCATCCGCATTACCAAGAGCGCTGGTCAGTTTTAATTTAACCATTATATTACCACCCGCCTCCGTAAATTTAAAGGCATTAGAAAGTAAATTAAATAAGATTTTCTCTAGTTTATCCGGGTCAAAAAAAGTTTCTAACTGCTCTAACGGCGAGATAAAAGAAAACTGAATTTGTTTTCTTTCAGCCAAATCGGTAAAAGAGCAGGTAATGTCTTTTATAAAAGAAATTATATCGGCTTTAACCGGCTTAAAAGGAATTTCCTGTACTTCCATTTTCCGGAAATCCAAAAGTTGGTTTACCAAGTTGAGCAGGCGTTTGGCATTACGGTGTATAAGTTGCAATTGATTTTTATGTCCGGTATCCGTAACCGTTTGCATCATATTTTCTAAAGGAGCCAGAATAAGCGTGAGTGGCGTCCGGAACTCGTGGCTAACGTTGGTAAAAAACTTAACTTTCAAAACATCCAGATCGTGCAGACGTTTAACTTCTTCCCGTTCCTGTTGCAGCCGATACGTAAGACGTTCGCGGTTTTGTACCATGCGGCGTGCTACCCAAAGCGCCAGTATAAGCAAAACCCCATAAGCAATTAAAGCCGGAATTGTTTTCCAGAAGGGCGGCTGAATAATAATTTTCAGGGCAACGCCATTTTCATTCCAAACGCCGTCGTTATTAGAGCCTTTTACTCGGAATATATAAGTGCCCGGATTTAAGTTAGTAAAAGTAGCTTTGGGCGATTTACCGTCACTGCGGAGCCAATTATCGTTAAAACCTTCCAACTTATAATAAAATTGGTTTTTATCGGGGAGCAGATAATTTAACGCTGCAAAAGACAGGGAGAACATATTTTCGTGGTATTTAAGCCTGAGCTCCGGTATCTGACTAATTGGTTGGCTTATAATTACCCGGTCGCCTACTTTTTTGTTAGGCTCTACGTTTTGGTTAAATAATTGCAGGCCGGTTAATATTATTTTAGGCGCTATTTTATTAATGGCCAAGCTTTGAGGATTGAAAATATTAATTCCTTTGCCGCCGCCAAAAACAAGCTCTCCGCTCCGGGTTTTATAACCGGCATTGGTATTAAAAGAAACATCTTGTAACCCATCCGACTTATCGTAATTTTTAAAGCTGAAAGTCAGATTATCATGCTTACTATCTTTTTTAATAACTAAATTAGATAAACCATTACGTGTACTCAGCCATAAGTTATGCTGATTATCTTCCACGATGCTCATAACAGAATTATCGGGTAAGCCATCGGCTTTGCTAAAGCTTTTAAAGGTTTGGGTGCTTTTATTAAAAAGGTGAAGCCCTTCGTCGGTTCCACACCAAATAAATCCCCGGCTATCTTCCAAAAGCGTGCTCACACTATTATTGCCGGCTCCTTTCGGGTCAACGGCTTGGTTTATATAATTTGTAAAAACACCGTTTTCCCGGTTCATCTTTTCCAATCCACTGGCTGTAGCCAGCCATATATAACCAGCATTATCTTCCATAATCCGATTGATATAAAGCGAATGAATAGCTTTGGAAGAACCTGGCTTATAATGCCGGAAAGTATTTGTTTGGCGGTCTAATTGGTCAAGACCGCCGCCTAAAGTTGCGATCCAAAGGTTTTTCTGCGAGTCTTCCAATATATCCCATACGCGGTCATCGGCTAAACTGGCGGGCACCTTGGGGTCGTGCCGGTAACGGGTAAATTCTTTGCCATTGTATTTATTTAACCCGCCCATGTAAGTGCCAATCCATAGTATTTGCTCCTGATCCAGGTACAGCCCTACAATAATGTTATTGCTTAAACTTTTAGGATCGTCGGGGTTATGCAAATATTGTTTAAACTGGCCCGTTTGGCGATCGAAATACAAAAGCCCGCCGCCGTTGGTACCAATCCACAAATTGCCCTTGGCATCTTCTACAAAACGGTTTACATCGTTAAATTGTAAGCTAAAGGAATTATTAGCCTGGTGCTTGTACAAGCGAAATTTATCTGCATCAGGATGATAATAATTAACACCATCTTTAAAAGTACCTACCCACATAATGCCGGTATTATCTTTATAAAGGGCATAAATGCTATTCTGGCTTAAACTCTTTTCATCATCGGGGTTATGCAGTAAATACCTAACCGAAAAATCTTTTTTATTAATAATGTTTATGCCGCCGTGGTCAGTCGCAATCCAGATAAGGCCTTCGTTATCCTGGGCAATTGTACTTACCACATCGGTATTGAGCTGAGGTTTAACCGAATTTTTATTTATTGCGGAAAACTGTTTGCTTTGATGATTGAAATAAAATATACCTCTATAATCCGATTTAGGAGCAATCCAGCAATCGCTTGCATCGTCAATAAAAAGAACATATTCCTGCTCATTTTTCCTTAATTGGTCTCTTAAAAAGTAATTCCGGTAGGTAATCTGGTAAGAAGTGCCACTCAGTTTGGCAAGCTCGCCATTGGCGTACATCAGCCAGAAATCGCCGTATTTATCTTCTTTAAAATCAACAATTTTACTTCTGACAGATGTTAAGGATTTAGTTAGGTTAGCCACAACCTTTGTGGTTTTACCATTTTGGGTGGCATATTTAAACAATTCACCAATTGGTGTTAAAAACCAATAATTCCCCTTAAAATCTTTAGCAATACTTGTGATAGAGGTTGCAGAAATGTCGTATTTTTTCAGAACTTTTTGGGGCTGGCTGTAAAAAGTTTCTGTTTCCGGATTATAGATATTTAAAGCAGTAGCTGTCAGCACCCATAGCAAGCCATCGGGTCCTTTATAAATACTTTTTACCCGGTTATCGTTAATAGAAGTTGAATCTTTGGCATTATGCTGAAAGGTCTTAATCGCATATCCATCGTACCGGCTTAAACCCGTCATGGTGCCAAACCACATATACTCCTGACTATCCTTTAAAATACAGTTTATCTGGCTATAAGAAAGCCCGGTATTGTCTTCTACCCGAATAAATTTATAAGCTTCTTTTTGAGCAAATAAATTTAATTGGCAAATCAAAAAAAATAAAACGACCAGCAGCTTCCTACAACTCATTTTGAATAAAATTCATCATACCCCAACAAACACGAAGGATTCTTTAGTCTTTATAGCTATATTTTAAAATATTTATAAGCATTTAAAAACATTGGAATAAGTTACTATAATTTTTGCTTATTATAATAAAGGATGATAATGGACTATTACTTTGTTTAGAGTTAAAACTACTTCGCCATACAACAAAGTTATACTGGCAAATACATTTTTAATTATGTTATCAGCAAAATTAGTAAAGAGACAAACCACTTATGTACTAACCGATATAAACAAAAGCGGCTGGTTAATAACCAGCCGCTTTTGCATGTACTATTTATTACAGATAAATCGTGCCTAAAGAAATACGCAGCTTTTTTAGTAACGCTAGTAAATTATTGTATAGGCACAAAATTGTAAACTAATAAAGCGGCGCCCTCACACTCACTTTTTCGCATTACACCAAACTGCATTGAATTTTCAGTTAAAGATAATAATCGGATATCGCCCCAGTTAGCTACGCAGGCATCGCGGCTAGCATCATGAAGCGGAGTAGCATCTGTCATCGTTAACGTTTTTGTATCTACGTCCAGAAAATAGGTACCATTTTCAGTTCCTCTGCCTGGTAACATTAAATGGTTTACATTTACATAAGGTCCGTTTTTTAAACTAAATGTCATGGTGCCGTAATCACCACCCGGTATTAACCAGGTGTTTTCTTTGTAAACCGGATTCCAGTTCCAGCAATCGCCACCTTCTTCCATACAAGCACCTTCCCAACCATTTTGAGTGCCATAAAAGAAAAGTGGTCCATCAAAATAGGTAGCATTCATATCCAATACCCAAGTTTTTTCATTTCCAACCCCACCGGATAAAGCTGTCCAAAGCGGATCGTTTACATAATTCAGGTTATTTTGGGTTACAGTAATGGTTTTTGGTTCTAACTCCACAATGCCCCCGGCCGTAACAGCTGAAAATTTAATGGTATAATCTCCTTCGAAGGCGAAACGAACGGTATCTATTTGCCGGTTAGAACGACCAGTGCCATAATCCCACATAGAAATTGTTGCTGGTGTTTCATTGATCAGGATAACAGTGTTTCCTCCCGGATCGGTAGCTAAATCCTGAACTACTTTGTAGGATATTTCGGATGCTTCAAGCATTCTGCCTAATTCATGGTCATCGTCCTGACACGCTGTAGCAAAAAGCATCGAAAAAAGGAGGATGGAAAATATTGTTTTAAAGCTTTTCATCTTTTTTTACTTTTTATAGTTGAATGAAATTGAAGGCATCAGAAAAAGAATTCTATTTAAAAATAACCTAAATCTGATGCACCTTCCCTTTTTTATTTACCTGATTTTAAAACAAGTAAACCTTACTACCAGCCCGGATTTTGTTTTAATACCCCGTTTGATAAAGTTATTTGGGTATTGGGAATCTGCTGTAACCCTTGGGTTTCTATAATTTTGTCAGCTGCAATAGTTTTAGTAACCGAAGTACCACCATTTAACACAGTAGTAGTTTCGGCAATTGTAGCTGCGGCAGTACTAATTCCCTGGCGTAACAGATCCCAGTAACGGATTCCTTCGTAGGCAAACTCTAATTGACGTTCTTTCATGATATTTGCCTTGGTAACTGAAATAGTAGTGAAATTTGTTTTGTAGGCGCGTTCTCTAACAGCGTCAAAATAAGTTTGCGCATTAGGGCTTCCCAATTCTGCGGCCATCAACAATACATCGGCATACCGAATAGCTACATAATCCTGGAACTGGCCAATCATGAAGTTGGTAGCGCCATTATTTACCGCAATACTGTTACCTGCTTCGTCTACCGTGGGGGTATATTTTTTGTTATAGTAACCGGTATATTCCCGCTGCTTAGGCTGATTGGTAAAGTTAATACCTTCATCGGCAATAGATATAATGGTAGCACCCCGGCGGGTATCATTAGCACTATAGGCATTCCATAACTTTGGATTTACGGTTGCGCCTCCCCAGCCATTGCCGTACGGATAGCTGTATTGTTCCCGCATACCTAACATCACCAGCCAATGATTACCATCGGTGTTGCCATCATAATCGCTGGTATAAGTATACTTAATAGCAAAAACAGTTTCTTTATTATCTTCCCCGGCATAATTGGCAACAGATGCAGCCGGCCATAAATTAGCAAAGTCTTCTACTAAACCAAATCCGCCGTTTGCTATTACATCTTCCAGGTAAGCCAATGCTTGCGCCTGTGTTACAGTACCCACTAAATCGGCTTTGCCGTAATAACCGGTGTAATATAAATAAACCCGGGCCAATAAAGCTTCGGCAGCCCATTTGGTTACCCGGCCCCGTTCATTCGTAGGCTGGGCAGAATAAGGGGTAGCGGCTAGGTTTTCTGCGGCAAACACCAAATCCTCGGCAATTAATTTATAAACATCATCCGGATTAGCTTGCGGTACATTTTCGCGGGAAGGCTCGGTTAGTAAAGGAATATTACCCCAAAGCCGTACCATATCAAAATAGAAAAAAGCCCGCAAAAACCTGGTTTCAGCCTCGTATCTGGTCTGCAACGCCTCATTTCCACTCCAGTCAATCTGGTCCATTTTGGTTAATAAAGTATTGGCCCGCAAAATTGCCCGGTAATAAGCCGTCCAATTTCCACCGTATAAGTTTTGGTCGGAAGGGGAACGCAGAATATTAAACTCATCAATTGCCTGGTAGCCAAAACCATCAGAATTACCGGTTCCGCCAAAAGCATTATCCGAAAGAATTTCGGATGCTACCGGAAAGCTAACACCGT
>Ga0210040_10001932_pt1 | contig 30234 bp, 22 predicted proteins | sample CryGeyCG12114_NA_FD_185462 | JGI IMG/M metagenome (GOLD analysis project Ga0210040, IMG submission 185462) | Groundwater microbial communities from aquifer - Crystal Geyser CG19_WC_8/21/14_NA (SPAdes) (version 2) | ecosystem: Environmental > Aquatic > Deep subsurface > Groundwater | place: USA...
CGAGGCCGACGAAGGCGATGGGGCCGGTGACGGCGGTGGTGGCGCCGCACAGGACCACCGCGCCGAGCGAGGCGACGCCGCGGGCGAGCGCGACGCGCTCGCCCAGCCCGGCCGCGAGGTCGTCGCCCAGCGCCAGGGAGTTCAGGGAGCGCGCGGTGACGAGGCACACGAGCGCACCCGCGGCGAGGAAGGGCAGCACCTGCTGGACCGAGCCCCACGTGGCGCCGCCGACGCCGCCGACCAGCCAGGAGCGGACGCCGAGCGCGATGTCGTTGCGCGGCAGCACGACCGCCGTCGTCAAGGAGGTGAGCGCAGCGGCCGTCGCCGCCCCCGCGAGGGCGAGCTTGAGCGGCGTCGCGCCCCCACGGCCGAGGGACCCGACCGTGTAGACGAACGCCGCCGCGACGGCGGCGCCCGCGATGGCGACCCAGGCGTAGGAGCTGGCCGACGTCAGGCCGAAGAACGCGATGCCGACGACGACCGCCAGCGCGGCGCCGGTGGTGACGCCGAGGATGCTCGGGTCGGCCAGGGGGTTGCGGGTGACGCCCTGCATCACCGCGCCCGCCACCCCGAGGGCGGCGCCGGCGAGGACCGCGAGCACCGTCCGGGGCAGTCGGACGGCGACGGCGGCCTCGTCGAAGCCCTCGGCCGAGCCGCCGAGGGCCGCGAGCACGTCCTGCCAGCCCACCTCGCGGGAGCCGACGACGACCGACGTCACGACCAGGACGGCGAGGACGGCCGCGCCCAGCAGCAGCCAGAGCGGGCGTGCCCGGGCCCCGGGGCGCGCCCGCACCACGGGGGGCGCCCCGGGCGCCGCGCCCGCGGTCGTCATCGGGTCCGGTCGGCGGCCTCGGCGAGCAGCGCGACGTAGTCGTCGAGGATGTACGGGATGGCCAGCGTCGTCGGGTTGGACGCGGTCCCGAGCGGGCTGTCGCTCGGGAGCCCGACGATCGCGTCGCTCTGGACGGCCGGGATCTGCGACTGGAGCGGGTCGCCCTCCAGGGTGGCCACGAGGTCCTCGCCGCCGTAGGTGACGATGACGTCGACGTCGTCGAAGACGTCGGCCTGCTCGGCGCTGACGCTGCCGGAGAAGCTGTCGTTGCCCTCCGACGCGTCCAGCACGCTCTGCGGGCTCACCATGCCGAGGTCCTCGAAGAAGGCGACCCGGGTGTCCAGCGGCGTGTAGAAGTTCACGGTGCTGAGGTCGGTGGTGTCGACGTGCGTCATGAACATGGCGGAGGCGCCCTGGACCTGCGGGTGGGCGGCGACGGTGTCGGCGATCTGCTGCTCGAGGTCGGCGACCAGCTCCGCGCCCTCCTCCTGCATGCCGAGGCCCTGGCTGTTCAGCGCGATGGTGTCGCGCCACGACGTGCCCCAGGCCACCTCGGGGTAGGCCACGACCGGGGCGATCTCGCTGAGGGTGTCGTAGTCCTCCTGCGTCAGCCCGGAGTAGGCGGCGAGGATGACGTCGGGCTGGGTGTCGGCCACGGCCTCGAAGTCGATGCCGTCCGTCTCGTCGAACAGGACGGGCGTCTGCGCGCCCAGCTCCTCGAGCGCGTCCTCCACCCACGGCAGGACGCCGTCCCCGTCGTCGTCGCCGAAGGTCGCCTCGGCCATCCCGACGGGGACGACGCCGAGGGCGATCGGCACCTCCTGGTTGGCCCACGCCACCGTCGCGACCCGCTCGGGGCGCTCCTCGATCGTCGTGGTGCCCAGGGCGTGCTCGATGGTGACGGGCGTCCAGTCGCCGTCGGCGGTCGCGGCGGCGGTGCTCCCGCCGGCCGTCGCCTCCTCGCTCGTGGCGCCGCCGGCGGCGTCGTCGGACCCGCAGGCGGAGACGCCCAGCAGGAGGAGGGCGGCGAGCGCGCCGGCGGCGGGGCGGGCGGCAGCGGCGGGAGCGGTCATCGGGGGCCTCTCGGGTCGACGGCGTGCGAGGGCCCGCGGCGCGGACGCCGGGCGCCCGGAGGACGGCGCGGGGGCTCGCGCCCCTCACGGCGAGCGCGCCGTGATGAGGGCAGCCTAACCACACTCTGACCCGCGCTGGACCGCCCGCCGTGGGCGGTGGCGTCGGCCCGTCCGCCGGAGCGGCGTTCCCGCGGCCGGGTCCCGACGTCCTCGGCGCTCAGCTGCGGCCGAGCTCGGCCTCCGCCTCCCCCGCGGGCAGGACCAGCAGCTTGCCGGTGGTGCGGCGCGCCTCGAGGTCCTCGTGGGCCCGCGCGACGTCGTCGAGGCCGTAGCGGCCGCCGACGCGCACGGAGAGCTCGTCGCGAGCCGCCCAGCCCAGCACCGCCTCCGCGCGCTGGAGCAGCTCCTCGCGGGTGCGCGTGTACGCCCCCAGGGAGGGCCGGGTGACGTAGAGGGACCCCCGGGCGTTGAGCTCCTGCAGGTCCAGCGGCTCGACCTGGCCGCTCGCGCCGCCGAACAGCACCATCACGCCCCGCGGCCGCAGCGCGTCGAGGCCCTGGGCGAAGGTGGCCCGGCCCACGCCGTCGTAGACCGCGGCCACCCCCTCGCCGTCGGTGAGCTCGCGGGCCCTGGTCGCGAAGTCGTCGTACCCCAGCACCTCCTCGGCGCCCGCCCCGCGCGCCAGCGCCGCCTTCTCGGGCGTCGACGTCGTGGCGAGCACCCGCCCGCCGCGCAGCACGACCATCTGGGTCAGGAGCAGGCCGACCCCGCCGGCGGCCGCGTGCACCAGCACGACGTCGCCGGGCGCCACCGCGTGCGTCGACGTGCACAGGTACTGGGCGGTGAGGCCCTGGAGCATCAGCGACGCCGCCGTCTCGGCGTCCACGCCCCGGGGCACGGGGACGGCCTCGGCGACCTCGACGACCACGCGCTCGGCGCAGCTGCCGGGTGCCTGCTTCCAGGCCACCAGCTGGCCCTCGGCGAGGTCCTCCACGCCGTCGCCGAGGCCGAGCACCCGCCCGGCGCCCTCCAGACCCAGCCCGAACGGCGTCTCCCGGGGGTAGACCCCGCTGCGGTGGTAGGTGTCGATGAAGTTCACGCCCGCGGCGTCCACCTCCACGAGCACCTGCCCCGGGCCGGGGCGCGGCTCCTCGACGTCGACGACCTCCACGACCTCCGGGCCACCCGTGCGCCGGACCTGGGCTGCTCTCACGCCGCGAGCATCCCGCAGCGGTCCAGGGGGCGCCCCCCGACGACGCGCTCCGGCGACGCGGCCGCGTCGCGTCGCCCCCGAGCGGCCCCGCTGCCCGGTCCGCCCGTCAGGGGGTGCGCTCGGCGACGCCCTCGCCGTGCACCGCCCGCGCCTGGGCGACGACCTGCGCCGCGAGGTCGCGCAGCTTGGTGTTCGTGCGCTGGCTCCGGCGCGACAGCTCGGCGAAGGCCTCCTCCGGGGCGAGCCCGAGGGCGGCCACGAGCACCCCCCCTGGCCTGCTCGATGACCGCTCGGGAGCTCATCGCCTGCTGCATCTGCTCCGCCGGCTCGACGGTCGAGGTGTACAGCGCGGCGTTGGCGAGCGCCGCACCGGCGTAGCCGGCGAAGACGCGCGCCAGGTCGACGACGTCCTCGCGCAACGGGTCGCCGGCGCGCGTGAAGATGTTCAGCGCGCCGACGACCCGGTCGGCCCCGGGGACGCCGACCGAGACGACGGAGCCCACGCCGTGCCGGCGAGCGAGGGCGCTGAAGCCGGGGTAGGTCGGGTCCGCGCCCCTGTCCCGGATCCGGACCACGCCCCCCGAGCGGGCGGCGTCCGTGCACGGGCCGAAGCCGTCCTCGTACTGGCGCTCGTCGAGCAGCGCCGACACCCGGTCGGTGGAGGCCGCGCTGTGCGCGCTCCCGTCGGGGTCGACGAGCGTCACCGAGAGGGCGTCCACGTCGGGGAGCAGCTGGGTCGCCAGGTCGGAGACCTGCTGGAGCACCTGGCCGAGCGGCTGGTCGAGCGGGATCCGCCCGAGCTCGGCGAGCACGGCGTGGCGCTGGGCGCCGAGGCGGCGGGGGGCCGTCGGCGGGCGAGGAGCGCCGGCTCGACCCCCCGTCCGGGTGGTGCTCGTCGGTCGGGTGGTGCTCCTCGCTCGGGGGGTGCTGAGGCATCGTCAGGTCGTCCTGGGCCTCGTGCGCCTGTCGGCGCGGACCTGCGCCGACGCGGCCCGGCCCGAGCCCGTCGACGTCCGCAGCGGAGCTGCCTTCTCAACTCCAGGAGGGGTGCCCAGCCCCCTCACGACCGCGGGCGAGGAGAGGAAGTACCCGGTCTGGTGGCACCCGGATGCCGCGGTCGCCAGGTGGGTGGCCGTCGGGCTCGCCGATCACTCGAACAGCTCTGTTTATGCCGTATCCTCGGCGTCGGCTCGAGCACCTGCCCCCGCTGCAGCAGCCGGCGGGCCAGGGCGGGCCATCCGCAGGAGCGACATGCCACTGGCCAGCCTCCAGCCGTCCGCCGAGGTGGTGGTGCGGCTGCTCGGCGACCTGGACCTCAGCGGCCACGAGCGCTGGGGCGCCCTGCTGCGCGACGCCGCGGGTCTGCTCGCCCCGGTCGGGGATCCCGCGGTGGTTCCCGCGCCCGCCCCGAGCGCGCCCGGGGCGCGGCCCTCCCTCCTGGTGGTGGACCTGGGCGACGTCGAGTTCGCGGACTGCACCGGGCTCCAGCTGCTCGAGGAGCTGCGCGCCACCACCGCGGGCCGCCTCGTGCTCCGCCGCCCGTCGGCGGCCGTGCTGCGGCTGCTGCGGCTGACCTCCTCGGAGGGGTTCCCCGTCGACGAGGAGGGGGTGACCGGCACCGGGGCACCCCGGGCCGGCGCCGTCGGGGACGGCGCGGGACGCCGGTCGAGCGGGGTGGACGTCGCGGCCCTCCAGGCCGCCGTCGAGCGCCTCGGGGTCGACCTGGTCGCAGGGGCGACGACGGCTGACGTGCTCGAGCACCTCACCACCGCCGCCGCCCGCGTCGTCGACCTCGACGGGACCGGGGTCGTCCTGGTGGGCCCGGACGGCCGCCTGCGGCTCGCGCAGGCGCAGGGGGAGGGGGTCCTCGAGGTGGAGCTGGTGCAGGAGCGGTTCGACCTCGGGCCGTGCCGCGACAGCCACGGCAGCGGCGACGTCGTGGGCGACGCCGACCTGGCGGTGGAGGGGGCCAGGTGGCCCGCCTATCGGGCCCGGGCCGTGTCGGTGGGGCTGCGCGGCGTCACCGCCGTACCGCTGCGCGCCCGCGGTCGGGGCTGGGGAGTGCTGGACGTGTACCGGCGAGCGCCTCGGCCGCTGGACGCGGAGGAGCTGGCCGCCCTGCGCGCGCTGGCCGCGCTCGCGACGTCCTGCCTCGTCCTGGAGGCGGACCGGCGCGCGGGCGCCGGCGCGCCGGCGCACGTCGTCCCCCGGGCCTGAGGCCGACCCGGGTGGCCCGGGTCGCGCCGGCCGGCCTGGTCGAGCCCGGACAGGACCGGGAGCACCGCGGCGCCCCGGTCTCCCGCCGTGGTGACGACGGGCGGCCGGGGCGCCGCGGGGTGCGGGGTGCGGGGTGCGGGGAGATCAGTCCAGGGCGTCCTTGACCTTGCCCATGAGGCCCTCGCCGGCCTGCTTGACGGTGCCACCGGGGGTGCCGGGCTTGCCCGGGCCCTGCGAGCCGTCGTAGGTGGCGAAGAGGTTCGGGTCGGGCGCCGGGAGCACGCCGGTGTCGTCGGTCAGCGGCGGCGCGTCGGCGACGAACTCGATCTCGCCGTCGCCCAGCAGCGTCGGGCCCTGCGCCCAGCGGCCCTGGCCGGCGGTGCTGCCCGCGTTCGGGGAGTAGAACGCCTTGTTCCAGCGCTGGTCCTCCTCGTCGCCGTGGGAGTGCTCCACGATCTCGGAGTAGCCCTCCTCGATGAGCGACTCGATGCCGAGCAGCCACTGCTGCTGGTGCCAGGTGTCGCGCGCCAGGTTGAACTGCAGCATCGCCTTGACGCCCGGGTCGTCCGTCATGCCGTACAGGCGGGACGTCTGCAGCCGGCCCTGGGCCTCGGCGGCGGCGTTGGCGCGGAAGTCGGCCAGCAGGTTGCCGCTCGCGACGATGTACCCGGCGTTCCACGGGACACCCATGCTGTTGGTCGGCATCGGGCCGCCGCCGGCCACGATGGCGTGCTGCGGGTTCTGGCCGCCGAGGACGGCGGCGAGCGTCGGGTTGGCGGCGGCCGCCTTCTCCGTCGTCTCGGCGGGGGCGCCCTCGAGGAGGCGGGCGAGCATCGTCGTGAGCATCTCGACGTGCGCGATCTCCTCCGTCCCGATGTCCATGATCATGTCCTTGTACTTGCCCGGGACGCGGCAGCTCCAGCCCTGCCAGAGGTACTGCATCATCACGGTCATCTCGCCGTACTGGCCGCCCAGGATCTCCTGGAACTTCATGGCGTAGAGGGGGTCCGGCTTGGCCGGCTTGGCCTCGAACTGCAGCTCCTTGACGTGGCGGAACATCGAGCCTCCTGGGGGTCGCGCTCGGGTGCGCTTCGTCGGGCGCCACTGGGCGGGCGTCCGACCCGAGCGTGCCCCGGGAGTCGGCGGACCGCCCGTCGAGCCGTGGGGCACCGGCGCAGCCCCGACCGAGCCCGCCCCTGCGCACCCCGCCCGTCGCCCCGCCCGCCCCGTGAGGAGCAGCCGCCCCGCCGGGGCGCCCGTGCGCTTCCGCGCGGGACGCGTGAGGATGATCCGGACCGGGGGGTCCGTGGACGAGCGCCGAGGAGACGAGGGCGTGGACGAACGGCTCGACGAGCGCAGCACGGCGCCGACGCGCGGTCCCCGCGCAGCGCGCGGGGAGATCGGGCGGCGCATCACCGAGGCGGCCCTGCGGTCCTTCGCCGACCACGGCCTGGACGGCTCCAGCACCCGCTCCATCGCGCGTGACGCCGACTGCGACCCCGCGCTCGTGCGCTACTACTTCGCCAGCAAGCAGCAGCTCTTCGACCAGGTGACGCGGCGGCCGGCGGCCCTGGACGACCAGCTGGAGGCGATGGCCGAGCAGCCCCAGGAGCAGCGCGCGGCCTACCTCGCCCACCTCGTGGCGACGTGCTGGGACGACCCCTCCACCAGCGCCTACTGGCGCTCCCTGCTGCGGACGGCGGCGACCGACGTCGACGTCGCCCGCGCCGTCGAGGACGTCTGGTCGGACTTCGTGGCCCTGGGCGTCCCCCTCGCGCCGACGGGGCCCTGCGCCGACGGGGCCGACGGGTCCGCGGCGGGGGAGCCCTCCGTCGACGGGGCGGTCCCGGACGGTGCGAGCAGCAGCCGGCGGCGCAGCGTCGTCGCGCTCACGAGCATCACCGGGATGCTCGCGGCCGTGCACCTGTGGACCTCTCACCGCGCCCGCGCTCTCAGCCAGCAGGACAGGTCCGAGGCGCTCGCGCTCGTGCTGCAGGGCTGCTTCACCGCGCCGGACGTCGACTGAACGGGGCGACGGGACCCGTCGGCGCAGCTCAGGCGACGGACTTGGTGAGCACCACGAACTCCAGGTCCTCGCGCCGGGGCCGGCCGAAGCGCTCGTCGCCGTAGGGGAAGGGGCGCCGCTCCCCCGTGCGGCTCCAGCCGCGGCGCTCGTACCAGGCGACCAGCTCGGCGCGCTGCGCGATGACCGTCATCTCGAGCTGCTCCGCGGCGAGCACGTCGCGGGCGTGCGCCTCCGCCGCCCCCAGGACGTCGCGCCCGGTGCCCGCGCCCTGGTGCGCCGGGTCGACGGCGACCATGCCCACGTAGGCCCAGCGCCCGGGAGCGGCTGCCGCGGTGCGCGACCGGACGTGGCAGCAGGCGACGAGCCGCCCGTCGTCCTCGAGGACCAGGACGGTCGAACCGGTGCCCGCGACGAGAGCGGCCACCGCCTCGGCGTCCGTGCGCTGGCCGTCCAGGAGGTCGGCCTCGGTCGTCCACCCGGCGCGGCTCGCGTCCCCGCGGTAGGCGCGCTCCACCAGCGCCACGACGGCGGGGACGTCGTCCGAGCCGGCGGGGCGCATCCGTGCCACGGGTCCCGGAGCGGCGGCCGGGCCGGGCGGGGCGGGGTCCCTCACCACCCCGCGACCACGACCTTGCCGACCACGGAGCCGCTCTCGACGCGGGCGTGCGCAGCGCGCAGGGTGGCGGCGCTGATCGGGCCCGTGCGCTCGGTGAGCGTGGTGCGCAGGTGCCCCTCGTCCACCATCCGCGCCACCTCGTCGAGGATCTCGCCCTGGCGGTGCAGGTCGGCGGTCCGGTGCAGGGAGCGCGTGAACACGAGCTCCCAGTGCCAGCTGATGCTCTTGCCCTTGAGCGGCAGCAGGTCCAGGCCCTCCGGGTCGTCGACCGCGACGACCTGGCCGTACGGCCGCAGGACCTCGGCGAACAGCTCGACGTTGCCCTCCGAGTAGGCCGAGACGACGACGTCCACGCCCTCGGGGGCCACCTCGCGCACCGCGGCGGCGACGTCCCCGGTGCGGTCGACGACCGCGTGCGCCCCGAGCTCGCGCGCCCAGGCGCCGCTCTCCTCGCGGCCGGCGGTCGCCACGACCGTCATCCGGGTGAGCAGGCGCGCCATCTGCACCACCATCGAGCCCACGCCGCCGGCCGCGCCCACCACCAGCAGCACGCCGTCGCTGCCCGCGTGCAGCCGGGCGCGCTCCAGCAGCACCTCCCAGGCGGTGAGCGCCGTCAGGGGGACGGCCGCGGCCTCGGCGTCGTCCAGGGTGCGCGGCGCCCGTCCGACCAGGCGCTCGTCGACCACCTGCAGCTCCGCGTCGCTGCCCTGGCGGTCCAGGGCGCCCGCGTACCAGACGGCGTCCCCCACGGCGAAGCGCCCGACCTGCTCGCCGACGGCCACGACGACGCCGACGGCGTCGTAGCCCAGGACGCGCGGCTGACCGCCGGGGTCGGCGCTGCGGCGGACCTTGGTGTCCACCGGGTTCACCGACACCGCCCGCACCCGCACGAGGAGGTCGTGCGAGCCCGGCTCGGGCACCGGGAGCTCGACGTCGACGAGGCTGCCCTCGTCGGCGGCGGGCAGCGGCCGCGTCATGGCGACCGCGCGCATGGTCGTCGGCAGGTCGGGCGCCGACGGGGTCGCGGAGGGCTCGCTCATGGCCTCGACGCTACTGCCGCCGCGACAGCCCCCGGCCCTCGACACCGGTCCGGGTGGCGCACGTCACCCGGCGCGCGGGCGGTGCCACCCCGTCGTGGGCGCCCGGACGGGTGACCGGGGCCCGCAGCTCCTCCTCGCCCGCAGCTCCTCCTCGCCCGCAGCTCCTCCTCGCCCGCTGCTCGTCCCGGCCCGCAGCGGGTCCGCGGGCGCCGGTTCAGGCGCGGGCGCCGTCCGCCACCTCGGCGACGGCGGCGAGCAGGCGGTCGACGTCCGCCTCGTCCGTGTAGGGGGCCACCCCGGCGCGGACCATCCCCCCGGAGCCGCGCAGCCCGAGCACCTCGACGAGCTCGCGCGCATAGTAGTCGCCGTCGGAGACCGCGACGCCGCGCGAGCCGAGCCAGCGCGAGGTCTCCCGGGGGCTCGCGCCCGCCACGCGGAAGGAGACCGTCGGCGTGCGGTGCGCGGGCGCGCCGACGACCGTCACGGCGTCCGTGGCGCGCAGGCCGGAGAGCAGGCGCGCGAAGACCCGGTCCTCGCTGGCCTCGAGCGCCGCCATGGACCGGACCACGCGGGCGCGCCGGTCCTCGCCCGGCGCGCCCGGCACCAGGCTCGCCAGGAGGTCGACCGCCGCCGTGGCGCCGGGCATCAGCTCGAAGGGAGGGGTGCCGTGCTCGAAGCGCACCGGCACGTCGTCAGAGGCGGGCACGAGCTTGTCCGGCTGCAGGCCCTCGAGGAGCACGGGGTCGGCGACGACGGCGGCCATGTGCGGGCCCATCAGCTTGTACAGCGACAGCGCGTAGAGGTCGGCGCCGAGCTCGGCGACGTCGACGGGCGCGTGCGGGGTCAGGTGCACGCCGTCGACGTAGGAGGTGGCCCCGACGGCGTCCGCGGCCGCGGTGAGCGCCGCGACGTCCGGCCGGGTGCCGAGCGCGTTGCTGGCTCCGGTGACCGCCACCAGCCGCGTGCGGGGGGTGATCGAGGCGACCGGGTCCACGAGCTCGCCGGTGGCCGGGTCGACGTCGACCCACCGCACCGACGCGCCCGCGCGCCCGGCGGCCTGGACCCAGGGCCGGACGTTCGCGTCGTGGTCGAGGCGGGTGAGGACCACCTCGTCGCCCTCGGCCCACCCCTTGGCGAGCGCCCCGGCCAGGACGTAGGTGAGGTGCGTCATCGACGGGCCGAGCACCACGCCCTCCGGGACGCCGCCGACGAGGTCCGCGACCGCGTGCCGGGCGGCGTCGACCGCCGCCTCCGCGCGCCGGCTGGCCGCGTGGGGGCCCTTGCGGTTGGAGACGGCCGAGCCGAGCATCGCCGCGACGGCGTCCGCGACCGGCGCCGGCACCTGCGTGCCGCCCGGGCCGTCGAAGAACGCCAGCCCCTCGGCGAGCGCGGGCACCTGCGCGCGCAGCGCGGCGACGTCGACGGGCGGGGGGGCGGTCTGCTCGCTCACGCGGTCACCCTCGCACCGGCCACCTCCCGCAGCACGGGGGCGCGCCCCGGCACGCCCGTCGGCGTGCGCGGCCCCGGCGTCCAGCGCGACGTCGCTGCGGCGTCAGCTCTCCGGGTCCGGCGGCACCTCCGGCGGCACCACCTCGGGGCCGGCCTCGGGCGGGCGCGGCTCGTCCTGGGGGTGCAGGCGCACCGCGAGCAGCGCGACGTCGTCGTGGCCCTGCTCGGGCAGCAGCCGCTCGAGCAGGACGTCGAGCGCCTCCTCGAGCGGCCGGTCCGCGACGTCCGCGAGCTCGCGCCGCAGGCGCAGGATCCCCGTCTGCAGGCCCTGGTCGCGCCGCTCGACGAGGCCGTCGGTGTAGAGCAGCAGCGTGCTGCCGCGGTCGACGACCACCTCGCCCTCGGTGCGCTCGACGCCGGGCATGATGCCCAGCAGCAGGTCCGTGCGCCGGGCGAGCAGCTGGTGCACCGCGCCGTCGGGCGTCGCGAGCATCGGCGGCGGGTGCCCGGCGTTCGACCAGCGGATGCGGGTGAGCCCCTCCGCGCGCATCTGCGGCGTCTGCTCGATGCGCGCGACGACGGCGGTCGCCATGGTCTCCAGGAGCAGGCCCTCCATCGCCGCGTCGAGACCGGCGAGGGTCTCCCCCGGCCCCGCGCCGCTGTGGAAGGCGATCCCGCGCAGCAGCCCCCGCAGCTGGCCCATGGCCGCGGCGGCGGCGGTGTCGTGCCCCACGACGTCGCCGATGACGACGACGGTGTCCCCGTCGGGCTGCAGGAAGGCGTCGTACCAGTCGCCGCCGACGCGCGCGGCCTCGGCGGCGGGCACGTACCGGACCGCGATCTCGGTGTGGTCGGGGGCGGGCGGCGCGGTGAGCAGGCTGCGCTGGAGCTCCTCGGCGAGCGTGAGCTGCACGCGGTAGAGCCGGGCGTTGTCGAGGCCCACCCCGGCGCGCTCGGCCAGCTGCTGCAGGACGGCCAGGTCCGCCGGCCCGAGGGAGCGGCCGTCGGGGCCCCGGAAGACGGTGAGCAGACCGAGCGTCCGCCCCCGCGCCACGAGGGGGAAGACCGCGCCCCACCGCGGCGCCAGCTCGTCGAGGGCGTCGCGCGCCGCTCCCGGGCGCAGCAGCCGGGCGACGGCGTCGTGGGCCGGGTCGGGCATCACGGCGGCGCGACCGGACGCGAGGGCCCGGTCGAGGTAGCTGCTGTCGTCCAGCGCGTCCAGGCGGTTCGCCGCGTACTGGGCGACCAGCGGGCGCAGGGCCTCCTCGACGTGCCAGGTGCCCACGTCCTGCAGCACGCTGTCGTCGCGCACGAGCGTCACGACGCACCAGTCCGCCAGCACGGGCACCACGAGCTGCGCGAGCCGGGCCACCGCGGCCTCGGGGTCGAGCGTGGCCGCGAGCTCGGTGCTGACCCGGGAGAGGACGTCGCGGTGCGCGGCCTCGCGCGCCTGGCGCTCGTCCGCGGCCCGCCGCGCGGTGACGTCGGTGAAGTAGACCGACAGCCCGTCGACCACGGGGAACGCGCGCACCTCGTACCACCGGTCGACCGGGGCCGGGGAGAGGGCCTCGAAGACGGTCGGCCGCTGCGCCGCCACCGCTCCGCGGTACTCGCGCTCGACGTCGCCCCCCACCGTCCCGGGGAGCAGGTCCCACAGGACCCCGCCGAGGAGCTCCTCGCGGCGTCGCCCCAGGAGGCGCTCGGCCTCGGCGTTGACGTAGGTGAAGCGCCACTGCCGGTCGAGGGAGTAGAAGGCCGCCGACATCGACTCGAGCACGCGGCGCACGCCCGCCTCGGCGGACTGGACGTCGCTCGTGTCGTACGCGGCCCCCAGGAGGCGCGTGCCGCCGTCGCTCTCGCGGACGACCTCCCCCCGCGCGCTGATCCACCGGACCACCCCGCCGGGCAGCACGATCCGGTACTCCGACGCGAAGTCGCCGACGGCCTCGATCGCCGCCGCGACGGTCGCCATCACGCGATCGCGGTCCTCCGGGTGCACCCGGTCCTCGAAGTCCTCCAAGCGCCTGCCGAAGGTGTCCGGGTCGTAGCCGAACATCCGGATGAGCCGGTCGTCCCACGCCAGGTGGCCGGTGGCGACGTCGAGGTCGAACCCCCCGACGCCGGCGGCCTCGATGGCCAGGCCCCAGCGCAGCCGGCTGCTCTCGAGCTCGTCCGCGAGGTCGGTGCGCTGGCCCTCGGTGACGACGGCGGCGGCGACCTCGGTGAGGACGTCCACCTCGTCCTCGGTCCAGGCCCGGGGCGCCGCGCCGGTGACGGCCAGCACCCCGACCGGCTGACCCTCCGCGAGCAGCGGCACGGCCAGGACGGCACCGACCGCGCCCGCGCGCACCTCGGGCGCCTGCGCCGTGCGGGGGTCCGCGGCGGCGTCGTGGACGACGAGCGGGCCCCCGGCCGCCTCGCGCAGCAGCGGGTCGGCCTCCAGGGCGAGGGCGCTGGCGTGCAGCAGGACGTCGTCGGCGGCCAGGACCCGGCGTGCGAGCCCGGCGAGGCGCTGGCGCGCCGTCGGGGACGACGCGCCCTCCGCTCCCGCGGGCGCCGACGGCTCGGGGCGCGCGTCGTGCGGGGCGTCAGAGCCCTCCGCCACCGCGACCTCCTCCGCGCCGTCCGCACCAGCGTCCTCATCCTGCCTCACGGCCGCCGGCCCGGTCCCGCAGCGCCCGACGCACGGGCCCGCCCAGCCGGGCGGCCCCTCGCCCCGTCCGTGCGCGCCGCGGGCGGCCCGCGGTCGCCAGCTGGGGGCCGGCCCGGCTGGCGCGTCAGGGGACGGCCGGTGCAGGAGCCGTCGGCGCCGGTCCGGTGGTCCCCGGCGCGGGGACCGCCGCCGCCGCGACCAGGTGGTCGGCCACGTACCTGGCCACCGCCCCGGTGACCGGCGGGGCCCACTGGGGTGCCGTGAGCACCACCGTCCCCACGACCACCAGGCGCACGAGGGGCTCCACCGGGCCCCGGCGGCGGCGGGTGGACCGCGACCTGCGCGGCGCCGACGGGGACCGGGTCGCTGCCGGTCCACCGGGGATCCCGCGGCCCGCGGGCGGGCGGCGCCCGGGCGCCGCGGCGGCGGAGCCGGCGCCCAGCGCGGCCGTCGAGAGCTGCAGCGGGCTCGTCGGGGCGGCGAGCAGGCTCCGCAGGTGCTCGTGCACCGCGGCGCCCTCCGCCGCGCCGAGGACGGGCGGGAGGCCGAGGAGCCACGGGACCAGCTGGCCGGCGCCGACGGCGGTCGCGCCCGTGGCGGTCGTCGCCGGGTCGAGGTCCTGGCGCGTCATGCTCAGGGCGCTGCGGACGTGCCGCCGGTGGTCGGGCTCGAGGAGAGCGGCCACCGCGGCCGCCTGGGCCGCCGCGCTCTCCACCTCTCGCGTCTTCAGCCACGACCCGCAGCGCAGCACGCCGTCCCGCACGGCGGCGTCGCGGGACCAGGACTTGCTGTCCACGACGACGACGCCGCCCGGTCCCACGACGACGTGGTCGAGGTTCGCCCTCGGCCGGCCCGGCCACCGGACGTCGTGGAGCACGCGCCACGGCGTCGGCAGCGCCAGCAGCGCCGCGGCCGTGCGCCGTTCGCCCTCCGCCCCGGCCGCCCACGCCCGCTGCTGGGCCTCGCGCTGGTCGAGCCGGCGCTGCGCCGCTAGGACGTCGCGGCGGGCCTCCTCGACGAGCCCGGCCAGCCGAGCCGCCTGGGCCGCCGCCCCTGCGCCCGCCCCGGAGAGCTCGCCGCTCGTGTCCGAGCTCGTGCGCGGACGGCCGGAGACCGGCCCGGCGCCGACCCCTGCCCCGACCTGCCCTGCCCCGACCTGCGCGGTGCTCCCCCTGCTGTCCGTCGTCATCTCGCCCCCCGGACGACGACCCTGGTGCGCCGCGCGCCGTCCGGGGCGCGGAGCGGGCGCGGCCCACCCGGGCGGCCCTGCGGCGTCCCCCGCCCGGCTCAGGGCGAGCGCCCCACCGGGAGCGCGGCGTCCCCGCCCGCACCTCGACGTGGCCGGGCCGGGGGGCGCGGGCCGACGTCGTCGAGCTCCTCGACGCACCCGCGGACGGGTGTCGAGGACGGTGCTCCGCGCCCCGCGCCACCCAGGGCCGAGCGAGGGGCTGCCGGGGCTTCCGGGCAGCGGTTCCACGTGGATCATCTCGACGCCGCCGCCCGACCGGGGTGCAGCCGCCGAGCTGGGCGACGGCCGACCGGTGGGCAGCCGTCCGTGCGAGCGCCCACGAGGGCTCGTCACCGCTCGGCGGCTCGGGCCGCCCCGCGGTGGCGGGCGCGAGCCTCAGCCGCCCTGGGCCATGTCGACGAACCGGGAGTAGTGGCCCTGGAAGGCGACCGTGATGGTGTCCGTGGGCCCGTTGCGGTGCTTGGCGACGATGAGGTCGGCCTCGCCGGCGCGCGGGGACTCGCGCTCGTAGGCGTCCTCGCGGTGGAGCAGGATCACCATGTCGGCGTCCTGCTCGATGCTGCCCGACTCGCGCAGGTCGGACATCGCGGGCCGCTTGTCCGTCCGCTGCTCCGGGCCTCGGTTCAGCTGCGAGATGGCGATGACGGGCACCTCGAGCTCCTTGGCGAGCAGCTTCAGCGCACGGGAGAACTCCGAGACCTCCTGCTGGCGGCTCTCGACGCGCTTGCCCGAGCTCATGAGCTGCAGGTAGTCGATGACGACCAGCTTGAGCCCGTGCCGCTGCTTCAGCCGCCGGCACTTGGACCGGATCTCCATCAGCGACATGTTCGGCGAGTCGTCGATGAACAGCGGCGCCTCGCTCACCTTGCCCATGGTGCGGGCGAGCCGGGTCCAGTCCTCCTCGCGCATCGTGCCCTTGCGCATGTGCTGCAGAGAGACCGTCGCCTCGGCCGACAGCAGGCGCATGGTGATCTCGTTGCGGCTCATCTCGAGGGAGAAGACGACGGCTGGCAACCCGTTCTTGATGGCCGCCGAACGTGCGATGTCCAGTCCGACCGTGGACTTCCCGATCGCGGGCCTCGCCGCGATGACGATCATCTGTCCGGCGTGCAGGCCGTTGGTCAGCTGGTCGAGGTCGGCGAAGCCGGTGGGGACGCCGACCATCCCCTCGCCGCGGTGGCTGGACGCCTCGATCTCGTCGATCGTGCCCTCGATGATGTCGGCGATCGGCAGGTAGTCCTCGCTGCTGCGCCGCTCGGTGACCTTGTAGACCTCGGCCTGCGCGGAGTCGACGATGCCGTCGACGTCGCCGCCGCCGGCGGCGTAGCCCATCTGCACGATGCGGGTGCCGGCCTCGACCAGGCGGCGCAGGACGGCGCGCTCGCGGACGATCTCGGCGTAGTACCCGGCGTTGGCCGCCGTGGGCACCGAGGCGATGAGCGTGTGCAGGTAGGCGGCCCCGCCCACCCGGCCCAGGTCGCCCCGGCGGTTGAGCTCTGCGGCGACGGTGACGGCGTCGGCCGGCTCGCCGCGGCCGTAGAGGTCGGTGACGGCGTCGAAGACGCTCTCGTGGTTGGGCCGGTAGAAGTCGGTGCCGCGCAGGACCTCGACGACGTCGGCGATGGCGTCCTTGCTGAGCATCATGCCGCCGAGGACGCTCTGCTCGGCGGCGACGTCCTGCGGCGGGGTGCGGCCGAGGTCCTCCGAGGGGGGCCCTGCTGCCTCGAACCGGTCGACCTCCGCCAGGCTCACGCGCCCACCTGCCCTCTCGCGACGCTCGAGCGACCTGCCGGCGACCGGGCGAACCGGTGCGGCGGCGGGACGGACCCGTCCTGGTCCGCGCGCCGGACGCTAGGGGCGCGCACCGACAGCGTCGAACCGCGCACGCACACCCCCTGTGCACAGCGCTGTGCACTCCTGTGGACGACCCCGGCGCGCCGTCCACAGTCGGTGGACAGACCTGGGGACGACGGTGGGTCCCGGGCCCTCGCCACCCCGCCTGACCTGCTCCGACGTCGTGCACCGGGTGTGGACGCACACCCGTCGGGGAGGTGTCCGAGGGGCGGACACGAGATGTCCACCCCCGCGGCGGGCGCAGCCCCGACCGCGCCAGCCTCCTGCCACCGACCCGGCGCTGGCCCGGTGCTGGCCCGGTCGCGACGCGGTCGTGACGCGGTCCGCGCCGGGCGGTCCTGCGAGGTCGGGGGGTCCGGGCGGGTGCGAGGATCCGGCGGTGCCGCGCCTGCCCGCCCGACTGCGCCCGCGGCCGGTGGACCGGGAGGTGGCCCGCCTCGCCGTCCCCGCGCTGGCGGCGCTGCTCGCGGAGCCGCTGTTCCTCCTGGCCGACTCGGCGGTCGTCGGCTCCCTGGGCGTCGTGCCGCTGGCCGGCCTCGGCGTCGCCGGCACCGTGCTGACCACGGCCGTCGGCGTCTTCGTCTTCCTCGCCTACGCCACGACCGCCGCGGTGGCCCGGCGCCTGGGGGCGGACGACCTCCCCTCGGCCCTGCGCCAGGGCGTGGACGGCATGTGGCTGGCCCTGGGGCTCGGCCTGGCGGTCGCCGCCGCGGCGTGGCCGGCGGCGCGGCAGCTGGCGCTCGCCCTCGGCGCGAGCCCCGAGGTGGCCGACGCCGCCACCACCTACCTGAGGGCCTCGCTGCCCGGGCTGCCGGCGATGCTCGTCGTCCTGGCGGCGACGGGCGTCCTGCGGGGCCTGCAGGACACCCGCACCCCGCTCGTCGTGGCCGTGACGGGGGCGCTGGCGAACGTGCCGCTCAACGTCGTCCTGGTGCTCGGCCCCGGCCCCGTGCCCGCGCTGGGGCTGGCGGGCAGCGGTCTCGGCACCGCCGTCGCGCAGCTCGCGATGGCGACCGCGCTGGGAGTCGTCGTCGCCCGCGGGGCGCGCCGACACGGGGTCCCGCTGCGCCCCGGCGGCGCCGGCGTGCTGCGCTCCGTGCGGGACGGGCTGCCGCTCCTGGCCCGGACGCTGGTGCTGCGCGCCTCGATCGTCCTGACGACGGTCGCGGCGGCGCGCTCCGGGGACACGGCCCTCGCGGCCCACCAGGTGGTGGTGACGATCTGGTCCGCTCTCGCGCTCGGCCTCGACGCGCTCGCCATCGCCGGGCAGGCCATCACCGGCCGCACCCTGGGCGCGGGCGACGTGGCAGCCACCCGCGTCGTGCTGCGGCGGCTCGTCGGCTGGGGAGTCGTCCTCGGCGTCGGGAGCGGGCTCGTGGTGCTGGCCGGGCGCGAGCTCGTGGCCCCGCTGTTCTCCCCCGACGAGGGCGTGCGCACCGCCATCGCCGCCGCGCTCGTCGTCGTCGCCCTGGCGCAGCCGCTGGCGGCGTACGTCTTCGTCCTCGACGGCGTGCTCATCGGCGCCGGGGACGGCCGCTACCTCGCCGCCGCCGGGGTGGTCGGCCTGGCGGCCTACGCGCCGCTCGTCGTCGCCGTCGGGGTCCGGGCGCCCGGGGGCACCGCGGGCCTGGTCTGGCTCTGGGTCGCCTTCGCCGGCGGCTTCATGGCCGTGCGCGCCGCCACGCTCTGGCACCGCGCCCGCGGGGACGCCTGGGCGGTCCCCGGCGCGGCCCGCTGACGACGTCCGCCCCCAAGCCACCCCACGACCACGAAAGAGCACGAAGTCAGTCCCCAAGGCACCCCACGACGACGAAAGAGCACGAAGTCGGTCGCCAGGGCACCACACGACGACGAGAATGCTCGAAGTCGGGGGTGGGGAGGGCGGCCGAGGGGACCGGCCGGGACGGCGACGGCCCCCTCGCCGCGGGGCGAGGGGGCCGTCGGGGCGCCTGGAGCGGCGCCGTGCGGGGTGCGGGGCGCGTCAGGCCGAGGGGACGACCTCGACGTCGACGCTGGCCTGGACCTCCGGGTGCAGCCGGACGGAGACCGTGTAGCTGCCGAGGGACTTGATCGGCTGGCCGATCTCGACCTTGCGGCGGTCGACGTCCTTGCCCGTGGCCGCCCTCACCGCGTCGGCGACGTCGGCCGGGGTGATGGCGCCGAAGAGGCGCCCACCGCGACCGGCGTTCGCCGCCAGGCGGACGGGCTTCTCCTGCAGCGAGGCGCGCACGCTCTGCGCCTCCTCGACGGAGGCGATCTCGCGGACGCGCCGCGCCCGCTGGATGTCCTCGACCTGCTTCTGACCGCCCTTGGTCCAGGGCGTGGCCAGGTTGCGCGGCAGCAGGTAGTTGCGGCCGTAGCCGTCCTTGACCTGCACGACCTCGCCGGGCGCACCGAGGCCGGAGACCTCCTGCGTCAGGATGAGCTTCATCTGGTGCCCCTTCCTCAGCGCGCGGAGCTGCTGTAGGGCAGCAGCGCCATCTCGCGAGCGTTCTTGATCGCCTTCGCCACCTGGCGCTGCTGCTGGACGGAGACGCCCGTCACCCGGCGCGCGCGGATCTTGCCCCGGTCGGAGATGAACTTCCGCAGGAGCGCGGTGTCCTTGTAGTCGACGTAGGTGATCTTCGCTGCCTTGAGCGGGTTGGACTTCTTCTTGGGCTTGCGGAGGACCGGCTTGGCCATCGTGGAGCTCCTCTGCTGGAGCCCGGACCCTGCCGAGGGCCCGGGATGGGGGGTGTGGGAGGGGCCGACCCGGGACCGGCAGGTCCGGGCGGCCGGCGGTGGCGCTCGCGCGCCGCCGCGGGGGCGGCGCCGTGCCCGGTCAGGGGCCGACGCCGTGCTGGGAGGTCAGGTGCTGGTCAGAACGGCGGCTCGTCGCTCTGGCCGCCGCCCCAGCCACCGCCGCCGCCGCCGCCGGAGGACTGCTGCCCCCCGCCGGACGCCGGGGCCGTGGCCCACGGGTCGTCCTGGCCGTAGCCGCCGGAGGACTGCTGGCCCCCGCCGCCACCGCCGTAGCCGCCGCCCTGCTGGCCACCACCTTGCTGGCCACCGCCACCGCCACCGCCGCCGAAGCCACCACCACCGCCGCCGCCGCGCTGCGTGCGCTGGGCCTTGGCCGTCGCGTAGCGCAGCGACGGACCGACCTCGTCGGCCTGCAGCTCGTTGACGGTGCGGTTCTCGCCCTCCTTGGTCTGGTAGGACCGGGAGACGAGACGGCCGGTGACGATGACGCGCTGGCCCTTGCCGAGCGACTCGGCGACGTTCTCGGCCGCCTCCCGCCAGATCGAGCAGCGCATGAACAGCGTCTCGCCGTCCTTCCACTCGTTGCTCTGGCGGTCGAACTGCCGCGGCGTGGAGGCGACGGTGAAGTTGGCCACGGCCGCCCCCGAGGGGGTGAAGCGCAGCTCGGGGTCGGCGGTCAGGTTGCCGACCAGGGTGATCGTGGTCTCGCCTGCCATGGCTCCTCCTCGCGGGGTGGGCGGTGCTCGATCGACGTCGTGGTCGTCCGGACGCTAGGGCTGGGGTGCGACACCGCGCAGGCGTCGTGCACAGCCCCGGCGCACCGGCCGGGGGGACGTCAGTGCAGCTCGGGCCGCACGAGCTTGGTCCGCAGGACCGACTCGTTGAGGTTGAGCTGGCGGTCGAGCTCCTTGGCCACGTCGGGCTCGGCCTTCATGTCGACGACCGCGTAGATGCCCTCGGGCTTCTTGTCGATCTCGTAGGCCAGCCGGCGCTTGCCCCAGATGTCCACCTTGTCGATGGAGCCGCCGCCGCGGCGGACGACGTCGAGGAACTTGTCGAGCGACGGGGCGACGGTGCGCTCCTCGAGCTCGGCGTCCAGGATGATCATCATCTCGTAGTGACGCATGCCAGTACCCACCTCCTCTGGTCTTGAGCGGCCACGGTCTCTCCGTGGCAGGAGGGTGTCAGCGTCACGGCCCCGCCCCGGGCGCGCTCGGGCGCACGGGAGCAAGGACCGATCTCCACCAGGGTAGTGGACTCAGCGCACCGTCCTCGCCGGAGCCGCCCCGGCTGCGTGCGCAGGCGGTGCGTGCGCAGGGGGCGTCGGGTCGAGCCGCTCGTCCGGGTCCGGGTCCGGGTCCGGGTCCGGGTCCGGGTCCGGGTCCGGGTCGGCGACGGCGCGGCGCGCCAGCGGGAGGGCGGGGTCGTCGACCCCCAGGGACGGCTCGGAGCGCGGTGAGCGGACGACGTCGCGCTCGGGGCGCAGCGAGACGTCCGCGGCGCGGCCGGCCAGGACGAGCAGTGCCCCCAGGCGCAGCAGCACCAGGACGGCGTAGGCCCACGGGGCCAGGCCGCGGTCGGGGACGGAGGAGCTGTAGAGGTACAGCCAGGTCCCGGTGGCCGCGGCAGCCTCGACGGCCCCCCAGACCAGCAGCAGCCTCCAGTGCGGCAGCGCGAGCACGGCGAGCGGCAGCACCAGGACGGCGGCCTGCGGCGGCAGCGCCGGTGCGGTGACGAGCGCGGTGACCATGAGCAGCAGCGCGACCACGGGCACGCGCGGCGGGCGGGGCGCGCGCAGGACGAGCAGGACGACCGCGGCGACGCCGGCGACGCGCAGCGCCAGGGACGCGGCCGTCGTCGTGCCCTGCGCAAGCGGGGCGCCCAGGAGGCCGCTGAGCATCCAGGCGGAGCCGTAGCCGGGGCCGGCCACGAGGCGGGCGGTGACGGCGTCGAGCCAGACGCCGAAGTTGTCGAGCAGCACCGGGAGGCCGCCGAGGAACCACACGAGCGCCGCCGTGGCGGCGGTCCGGAGCTCCGGGTCCAGGACGGGCGGGCGGGACGCCTCCTCGCCGTCGAGGTCGTCCCCGGGGCCGGCGGCGGCCGACGGCTCCGGGCGGGCACCCCGCGCCGCCGCGTCGTCGCGGCGCCGCCGCCACCGCACGAGCAGCAGCGCCGCTCCCGCGCAGAGGCCGGCGAGCGGCGCGACGAGCGCCGCGAGCCCCAGCAGGAGCCCTGCGACCACGGCGCGCCCGCGCGCCGACGCCCACAGGCCCGCCACCGCCAGGGCGGCGGGGACCAGCTGGACGCCCACGAGGGCGCAGAACAGCACGACCGGCGAGCCGGCGAGGACCACGGCGTCGTAGGGACGACGCCCGGACAGGTGCACGACGGCCGCGACGGCGACGACCAGCGCCACCGCGCCCAGCACGACGCTGGCGTCGAAGACGTCCCGCGGGCCGGTGGCGCCGTCCGCGCCCACCAGCCGGCCGAGGCCCCACAGCAGCCAGCCGAGGCCGAAGGGCAGGTCGAGGAAGTCCCTGCTCTCCACGCGCTCGAGGTAGGGGACCACCTGGTCCAGGTGGCCGTCGGCGTACAGCGTCGGCACGTCGCTGTAGCAGGCGTGCACGTAGAGCCCCGGGGACGCCCACAGCGTCTCGCGGCAGTGCTCGCGCAGGAGCACGGCCGCGGCGAGCACGACCAGCCCGAGCGCGGAGGCGCCGGCCAGGGCGGCCCGCAGGGGGCGGCGGCTGGTGCGCACCCGGCGTCCCGCCGTCCCGCCGGCCACGGGGGCGGCCGCGCGGGCCAGCTCGTCCTCGTGCGTCGGCAGGACGACGACGGCGCCGTCCACCGGGTCGTCGTCGTGGTGGACGCCCCTGCCCGCACGGGCCGCGCCCGCCGGGTCGGGGGGAGGCGGCGGCGCGGCGGCGCTCTCGTCCGGGCTGCTCACGCGGGCGAGTCTGGCAGGCGGGCCCGTGCGAGCAGGCGCTCCCCGCCGGACCGGCAGCAGGTGGGGCGGCCGCGGGTCAGGGAGCCGCCGGGGCGCGATCGGGAGCGGGGGCGGGCGGCAGCACCGGCTCGCCGCCCCCGCGCGGCGCCGGCACGCCCGCGGCGCGGGCGCCCGAGGTCGGCTGCACCGGCTGCGTGGGCGGGTCCTGGGGCGCCGGCGGCACCGTGGCCGGGGGCTGCGTCGGCGCCGGGGCCTCCGGCGCGGTCGTCGGCTCGGGGGCCTCCGGCTCCGGCTCGGGCTCCGGCTGGGGCGCGACCGTCGGCTCGGGGGCCTGCGAGGGCTCCGGCTCCGCCGTGGCGGAGGGCTCGGGGGCGGGGGCGGGACGCGAGGAGCCGGAGGACCCGGAGCCCGACCCGGAGCCCGACCCGGAGCCCGAGGAGTCCGAGCCCGAGGAGTCCGAGCCGCGCGAGGAGGCGCGCGAGCGGCTGGTCGAGCCGATGTCCGCGCGCTCGGGGAACTCGACGACGGGCATGCCCTCCGTCGCCACGGACATGTACGCCTGCCAGATGCGGGCCGGGTAGGAGCTGCCCGTCACGGTGCGGACGTCGCTGGTCCAGGGCTCCATGCCCTCGCCGTCCTCGGACGTGCCGTAGAGGGAGACGACGGTCGCCAGCTGCGGCACGTACCCGGCGAACCACGCCGACCGAGCCCCGTTGGTCGTGCCGGTCTTGCCGGCCGTGGGCCGGTCGAGGTCGATGGTGCGGCGGACCGAGCCGTCCTCGACCACCTGCGACAGCGCGTAGGTGGCGTCCGCCATGACGTCCTCGGCGAAGACCCGCTCGCTCTGCGTCTGCCCGCGGTAGAGGAGCTCGTCGTCCCGGGTCACCTCGCCGACGACGTGCGGAGTGGTCCGCACGCCCTGAGCGGCGAAGGTCGAGTAGGCGCGCGCCATGTCGATGACGCGCGGGGACGCCGTCCCGAGGACGTTGGCGGCGTTGCCGAGCAGGCCCGAGGTGTCCTCGGGCAGACCCGCGCGGACGGCCGTCTCGACCGTGCGCTCGGGGCCGATCTCGAGGTTGAGGCCGACGTACACCGCGTTCGTGGACGTCACGGTCGCCTCGACGAGGTTCTGGCGGCCGTAGCTGCTGTCACCGAAGTTGCCGGGCGTGTACGGCGCCTGGCCGTCCCCGATGTCGAAGGTGGCGCTGTCGTTCGCGTTGAAGCGGGTGCGCAGCGAGACGCCGTCCTCGAGCGCCGCCACCAGCGTGAAGGGCTTGAAGGTCGAGCCGGCCTGGACGAACTCCTGCGTGGCGGCGTTCGTCTGGCGCTCGAGGTAGTCGGGGCCGCCGTACAGCGCGCGCACGGCGCCGTCGGCGGGGTCGATGGACACGAGCGCGGCGCGGACGTCCTCGGGCCGCCCCTCGGCGGGGAAGGCCTCCTCGTCCTGCATCGCCGCGACGGCGGCCGCCTGCATCGCCACGTCGAACGTCGTGGTGATGGTCAGGCCGCCGCCGTCCAGCTCGTCCTCGGTGAAGCCGCCGGTCGTCGTCAGCTCGTCGCGGACCGCCTGCAGGAGGTAGCCCTCGGGGCCGCCGTAGGTGCGCGGCTGCGGCGCCTCGATGGTCTCGGGGAAGATGAGCCCGCTGCGCTCGGCCGAGCTCAGCGCTCCCGTGTCCACCATGCCGTCGACGACGTAGTCCCACCGCCGCTGGGCCGCCGCGGGGTCGACCGCCGGGTCGAAGGCCGACGGCGAGGGCACGATCCCCGCCAGCAGCGCGGCCTGCGCCGTGCTCAGCTGGCCGACGTCGACGCCGAAGTAGGCGCGGGAGGCCTCCTGGATGCCGTACGCGCCGCGGCCGTAGTAGATGGTGTTGAGGTAGTCGGTGAGGATCTCGTCCTTGTCCAGCTCCTGGTCGACCTTGAGCGCGATGAACGCCTCGCGGATCTTGCGCTGCAGCGACCGCGTGTCGTCGCCGGTGTAGTAGTTCTTCACGTACTGCTGGGTGATGGTCGAGCCGCCCTGCGTGGCGCCGCCCCGCACGTTGGAGACGAACGCCCGCAGGATGCTCGTCGGCGAGACGCCGCGGTTGTCGTAGAAGCTCCGGTCCTCCGCGGCGATGATCGCGTCGCGCACGTCCTGGGGGATGTCCGCGGTCTCCACCGGGGTGCGGTTGACGTCGGCGAAGGTGCCCAGCTGCGTCGTGCCGTCGGAGTAGAAGACGGTCGTCGTGGCCTTCTGGCCCAGCTCCGTGGGCTCGGGGACCTCGGTCGTCGCGTAGCCGACGGCGAAGGCCGCCCCGCCGAGCAGGAGCCCGGCCACCAGCAGGCCGCCGAGCAGGAGCAGCGCGGTGCGCCCTCGCGAGCGACGGGGACGTCGGCGCGCGGGCCCGCCGGGTCGGGGGGCGGGCTGGGGGGGGCGGGAGCCTCGTGCCACGGGTGTCTGTCCCTCGGTCTTCCTCGTCGGCGGCGGGTCGCGTGCCGTCGCCCCGGGCCGGGGCCGGCGGGGGTGCTCGCGCGGCCCCGGCGGCGACGGGCGACCTCGTCCTCGTGAGCGGTGCGTCCGCTCGGGTGCTGGTCCGGCCGGTGGTCACCGACCGTCGCCACCACCCGTCCGGGTGATCGGCGCCGCGGGCTCCGTGCTTGAGCCCGCGGGGAGCCGGTCGACGCGCGTGGCGAGGCCCGGCTGACCCGAGAGTATGCGCCCGCGGGCTGGGCGGTTCCTGGTCGTCGGGTGCGAGGAGGGCGGGGGACGGGGCTCGCGGCCCGCCCGGCGCGCGAGGATGGCGGCGTGAGCGCCCGACCGCACCCGGGCTCCCGGCGCGCCGGGAGGCCCCTGCGCACGGCGGCCCCCTGCGCCGAGCGGGGCGGGTCGGCGGGGCTCGCGGCGCTCCCGCGCCTCCTGCGCGCGCGCGACCTGCGGCGCCTGCTGCTCGTGCGCCTGCTGTCGCAGTCCGGGGACGGCGCCTTCCAGCTCGGCCTCGCGGGGCTCTTGCTGTTCTCCCCCGAGCGCGCGCCGACGCCGCTGGCCGTCGTCGGGCTGCTGGCCCTGGTGCTGCTGCCCTACACGCTGGTGGGACCGCTCGTCGGCACCCTGCTCGACCGGTGGCGGCGGCGCTCGGTCCTCGTCGGTGCCGGGCTGCTGCGGGCCGGCGCCGTCCTCGGTGCGGCCGTGCTCGTCCTCGGCGGCTCCCCGACCCGCGACGCGCTGCTCGTGCCGGTCGTCCTGCTGGTGCTGAGCCTCAACCGCCTGGTCCTCGCGGCCCTGGGCGCCGGGCTGCCCGCCGTCGTCGCCGGTCGGGACCTGGTGCTCGCCAGCGCCGTCGTCCCCACGGTCGGCACCCTCGCGCTCGCCCTCGGCGCCGGCGCCGGCACCGCCGTGCGTCTGAGCGCCGGTCCGGCCTCCGACGGCCTCGTGCTCGCCCTCGCCGCCGCGCTCGTGGGCGCCGCCGCGCTCGCGGCCCTGCGGCTGGCGCCGCCGGCGCTGGGCGGCGGGGAACCGGCCGCCGGCTCGCCCGAGCAGCCGCCGACCGGCTCCGGCGGGGCCGGTGCGGGACCGGGACGCGCCGTCCGCGAGCTGCACGAGGGGATCCGCCACCTCGCCGAGCGCCCGGCCGCCGCCCGCGCCGTCGCCGCGCTGGGGGCCTCGCGGGTCGCCTACGGCGTGCTCCTCGTCCTCGTGGTCGTGCTCGCGCGCACCCGCTTCGCCCCCGTGGACGACCCGGACGCCGCCCTGGCCCTCACCGGGCTGGTGCTCGGGGGGGTCTCGGCCGGCGTCGCCGCCGCCGTGGCGAGCACGCCGAGCGGCGCGGCCCGCGTCGGCGCCCGGCGGTGGGGAGAGGGGTGCCTGGTGCTGGGCGCGCTCACCGCGGCGGGCCTGGCTGCCGTGCTGCCGGCCGGGCGCGTCGCGGCCCTGGTCGCCGGCGGCGCCCTGCTGGGGCTCAGCGGCCAGGGCCTGAAGGTCTGCGTCGACGCCGTCGTCCTGCGGGCGGTCGGCGAGCACCACCGCGGCCGCGTCGTCGCCGTCCACGACGCCGTGTTCAACGGGTGCTTCGTCCTGGGCGCCCTGGTGGCCGCGCTCGTCCTGCCCGCCGGGCCCTCGGACGCCGCCGTCGCGGGCCTGCTGCTGCCGCTCGCGCTCGTGCTGCTCGGCGCGGGCGCGCTGATGGTGCGCTCGCCCGACGCCGCGCGGCGCTGACGAGCCCTGGCCGCTCCGCGCCGCAGCGCTACTGCGGCGGGGACCCCGGCTGCTGGGACTCCGGCTGCTGGGACTCCGGCTGCTGGGACTCCGGCTGCTGGGACTCGGGCTGCTGGGCCCACCAGGCGAGGAGCTCGGCGCGGGCGGTGTCCTCGCCGAGGGGGCCGCGGTCGAGGCGCAGCTCGAGCAGGTGCCGGTAGGCGCGGCCGACGACGGGCCCGGGGCGGATGCCGAGCACCGCCATCACCTGCCCGCCGTCGAGGTCCGGGCGCACGGCGGCGAGCTCCTCGGCCTCCTGCAGCTCGACGATCCGCTGCTCGAGCGAGTCGTAGGCGCCCGCGAGGCGGGCCGCCTTGCGGGCGTTGCGCGTCGTGGAGTCCGAGCGGGTCAGCCGGTGCAGCCGCGGCAGCAGCGGGCCCGCGTCCGTGACGTAGCGGCGCACCGCGGAGTCGGTCCACTCCCCCCCGGAGTAGCCGTGGAAGCGCAGGTGCAGCTCGACCAGCCGCGCCACCTGCTTGGTCGTGGCGGTGTCGAAGCGCAGGGCCCTCATCCGCTTCGCCGTCATCTTGGCGCCGACCACCTCGTGGTGGTGGAAGCTCACGCCGCCCCCGGGCTCGAACCGGCGCGTCGCCGGCTTGCCGACGTCGTGCAGCAGCGCCGCCAGCCGCAGCACCAGGTCGGGGCCGGGGACCTCGCCGCCCGGCGCGTCCTCGAGCGCGATCGCCTGCTCGAGGACGGTGAGGGTGTGCTCGTAGACGTCCTTGTGGTGGTGGTGCTCGTCGACCTCCAGCTGCAGCGCGGGCAGCTCGGGCAGGACCTCCTCGGCGAGGCCGGTGCCGACGAGGAGCTCCAGCCCCTCCCGCGGGTGCGCCCCGAGCAGCAGCTTCTCCAGCTCCACCCGCACGCGCTCGGCCGAGACGATGCCGATGGTCGGCGCCCGCGCCGTCATCGCCTCGACGACGGCCGGAGCCACGCGCAGCCCGAGCGTCGAGGCGAAGCGCGCCGCCCGCATCATCCGCAGCGGGTCGTCGGCGAAGGACTCCTCCGGCGAGCGCGGCGTGTGCAGGACCCGGTGGGCGAGGTCGCGGAGGCCGCCGCACGGGTCGACGAACGCGCCGTCGGGCAGCCGCACGGCCATGGCGTTGACCGTGAAGTCGCGGCGCACCAGGTCCTCGTGGAGGGAGTCGCCGAACTCGACGACCGGCTTGCGGGTCTGCCGGTCGTAGAGGTCGCTGCGGTACGTCGTCACCTCGACGACGACGTCCCCCCTGCGGGCGCCGATGGTGCCGAAGGCGGCGCCGACGTCCCACGTCGCGTCGCCCCAGGCCGCGAGCAGCCGGGCGGTCTCCCCGGGGCGGGCGCTGGTGGTGAGGTCGAGGTCGACGTCCGCCGGACCCGTCAGGCGCCCGAGCAGGGCGTCGCGGACGGGGCCGCCGACGAGCGCGAGCTCGTGCCCGGCACCGGCGAAGACCCGGCCCAGCTCCACGGCGCGGGGGGCGAAGTCGAGCAGCGCGGCGACGGCCTCGTCGCGCGCACCGGCCACGGCTGCGCCCACGCCGCCCCCGGGGGAGGGACGGGGGGCGTCGTCGGGAGCCGGCTCGAGCACCTGCAGAGGGTGCCAGACGAGGACGCGAGACCAGGACGGCCGACGAGGGCGCCGGACGGGGCGTGCCGGACGGGGCGTGCCGGACGAGGAGGGCAGACGGGGGCGCCGGAGCGGCGGCGACGAGGCGGACGCGGTGGTCCGGCGCCCCGCTCCCGGGCGGCGCCGGCCCCGGGGCGAGCTCGCGCCACCGACCCCGGCGGGGGCCGTGTCCCAGGTCGGTCACGACTGGCGCCCGCCCCCCACGAGGCACCGGGGAGGCGCAGGTCCCGTCGTTACAGTGCTGGCATGCCCGCCTCCTCCGGCCGTCCGCTGCCGCGGGCGCGTGCGCCGCGGGACGACCTGACGGGCACGGAGCAGCAGGACCCCGACGGCCACGGCCGAGGTCGCCGGGACGTGGGCCACCAGGACGTGGGCCACCAGGACGTCGGGGCCGACGTCGCCGCGACGGCCGAGCGCTCCGGCGTCGCTGCACCCGCCCCGGGCCGCCGGCGCAGCGGCGCCCGCACCGACCGGACGCCGGTGCCCGTCCGGGCTCGAGCGGGCCGTGCGCGCGGGACCACCGTGGAGGAGACCTCCGCCGGGGGGCTCGTCGTGCGCGAGGCCGACGGCGTGGCGCAGGTGGCGCTCATCGCCCGCATCAACCGGGCCGGCCGGCTCGAGTGGTGCCTGCCGAAGGGCCACCTCGAGGGTGAGGAGACCCCCGTCGAGGCCGCGGTGCGGGAGATCGCCGAGGAGACCGGCATCGTCGGGGACCCGGTGCGGCCGCTGGGGACCATCGACTACTGGTTCACCGCGGAAGGACGGCGCATCCACAAGACGGTGCACCACTTCCTGCTCCGCGCGACCGGCGGCCGTCTCGGGGTGGAGGGGGACCCCGACGCCGAGGCCGTCGAGGCCGCCTGGGTGCCCGCTCCCGAGCTCGAGCGCCGCCTCGCCTTCCCCAACGAGCGCCGCATCGCGCGAGCGGCCGGGGACCTGCTCGGCGACGGTGGCTGAGCGGGCGGCCGGTCGCGTCGGCGCCGCCCTCGTCGCCCTCGGCGCGGGTGCTGCGACGGCGCTCGGGGGCCTCCTCCCGGCGCACGCGACCTCCGCTCCCCCACCGGTCCCCTCGCCGGCCCCGACGCCCGCCGCCCCGCCGGACGCCCCCGCTCCGGCCGACGCCCCCGACGACGTCACGGTCGAGATCACCGAGCTGCGCGGCACCCCGCTCGGTCCGGACGACACGCTGGTCGTCGGCGTGCGCGTCGTCAACGGGACGGACGAGCCGGTCGAGGGGCTCACCGCCGAGCTCCGCCTGCAGCGCGAGCTCCTCGCGACGCGCGACGCCGTGGCGGCGTGGAGCACGGCCCCAGCGGACGCCGCCGCCGGCGCCGTCCTGCTCGGGACGCCGCTCCTGCGCCCGCTGGCGCCCGGCACCGCGCGCGAGGTGGTGCTGAGCGCCCCCGCCGGCGAGCTCGGCCTCCCGGACCCGGCCTCCGGGTGGGGACCGCGGGGGCTCGCGGTCGACGTCGTCGACGCCGCGGGGTCGCGCCTCGACGCCGACCGCGGCCTCGTCGTCTGGTACCCCACCGGCAGCGCCGACCTCCCGGGCGCCGACGACCCGGTGCGGGTGAGCGTCGTCGTCCCGCTGACGGGTGCCGCGCCGGACGTGGCGACCGCCCTCGTGCCGGACGAGACCATGACCCGCCTCGTGGACGGCGACGAGGCCGGCTCGCGCCTGGGGCGCCTGGGGCGCCTGCTCGCCGTGGCCGAGCGACCCGGGACGACCTGGGCCCTGGACCCCCTGCTGCTCGACTCCTCGCAGCCGGCCCCCGCCGACGCGGGCGGGGCCCTGGCAGCCGAGGACCAGCCCCCCGCGGACGGCGCCGGTGCGCAGCCCGCCGGCGCCGCCGCCGCCGAGGGCGGGGACGCCGCCCCGGAGGAGCCCGCCGACCCGCCGGCGGAACCGGGCGGCCCGCACGTCGGGACGGGCGCGGCCGCCCCGACCGAGGGCGTCGCGGCCTGGCGCTCGGCCCTCCTGGAGGCGGCCCCCGACCACGAGGTGCTGGCGCTCCCGCGCGGTGACACCGACCTGCTGTCGGTGGCGGACGCCGGGCGACCCGCGCTGTGGACCGGCGGGCTCGAGCAGGCGGCGGCCTCCCTCGAGCGCGCCGGGCTGCCGCTGGCCGCGCCGTCCGGCACCGCCCCGGGCGTGCGCGCCGACGTCGTGTGGCCGGCGCGCGGGGAGCTCGACGCAGACGCTGCCGACCTGGCCGCCAGCGGCGGGGCCCGCGGCGTCGTCGTCGCCGAGACGCTGCTGGGCGGGGGCGCGCCGGACGTCGTGACCGAGCCGCCGGCGGACGGCGTCGTGGCGCTCGCCCAGGACGGGTCGGAGCAGGACGGGTCGGGCAAGGACGGGTCGGGCCAGGACGGGTCGGGCCAGGACGGGTCCGGCGAGGGCGAGGGGGATGGCGAGGGCGGTCTGGCCGGCCTGGTCGTGGACGAGAGGCTGTCGGCGGTGCTGGCGGCGGCCGGCGCCCCCG
>Ga0210040_10001933_pt1 | contig 30205 bp, 16 predicted proteins | sample CryGeyCG12114_NA_FD_185462 | JGI IMG/M metagenome (GOLD analysis project Ga0210040, IMG submission 185462) | Groundwater microbial communities from aquifer - Crystal Geyser CG19_WC_8/21/14_NA (SPAdes) (version 2) | ecosystem: Environmental > Aquatic > Deep subsurface > Groundwater | place: USA...
CGTAGTAGAAAGGCGTATAGCCATTGGGTTGATAGCCCAGGTGTTTCCCGTTTAACCATACATCCGATTCCATGTAAACGCCATCGAAGTGCACTTTAATAATTTTATGCTTATCAGCAGGGGTCAAGGAAAAATGCTTCCGGTACCAGCCGATGCCGCCTAGCACATGGCCGGTGGAAGGACCTCCCTCGCTTTTCTTGGTAAAAGGGCCAATCTGATCTTTTGTATCTTCTCCCGGCAAGTCTTCTATACTGTAGTCGTGCGGCAGGTCTACTACTCTCCACTTCGAGTCGTTAAAGCTAACAGCTTCTGCTCCGGCAATACTGTCCCGAACAAACTGCCAGCCTAAATCCATGTCCCTATGCCGACTGGAAGCGGAAAGAGTAGTGTTGCCCGCTTCTGAGTTCCCGCCTATTATAGAGCTTACTTTTTGGGTGCAGGACTGGATAAAGCCTGATGCAATAAGAAATACAAAACATGTAATCCAGTATTTCATAGTTTATTTTTTAACTTATGTTATTAACTAATTACATTCCTAAATTGACACGGATGCATTTATCTATAACTGATTTACTTTAACGCTATAAACTGCCCGTGATTTTATCTTAGATTATATTGCTTATAACCGCAAAAGCAAACAAATCCTGCGCATGTTAAGAAGGTTATCTTCTAATAATCTGCTTGCCACTGGTTAGCGGTATCTTCTGATTATTCCATACAAATTCACCGGTTAATCCGGCTGGCAAGGTAATTTCTGCCGCAATGCCAGTGGCTCCTTTTCGCTTTAATTTTACCTGGATTTCTCCTTGTGGGTGCGGCATTTTGCCAGCGGCATCTTGCAAAGAACCCAAATGCGGCTCAATTCTGACCGATTTAAAACCAGGCGCCGCTGGTTCAATACCGCAAACAGTTGCCAAGAAATCAATTAAAGGACTGGCACTCCAGGCATGGCAATCGGAGCGGGTACTGGGGGTATCTTCTTCCGGAAAGGTAGTTAGGCCATCGGCTAACATGCTTTTCCAAGTGCTGGTGTTGTCGAGGTACTGATTGCCCATACCTGCCTTTTTCAGGGCATTCATCAAGTAAAACTTGTAATAAATAGTACACTGAGCCAAACTTTTATCGGCCAAAACTTTTTGCATTAAGGCAGCTTGCTGGTCGGCAGGAATAGCATCGGTTAGAATAGCCATTACATTTGCATGCTGGCTAAACTGTAACTTTTCGGGTGTATCGGCAAATAGTTGTTGTTCCTGATCAAAGCAATGCTCATAAACGGCTTTCCGGATAGTGTTCGCCAGATTCTGATAGTGCAAGGCTTCATTTGGTTTGCCGTGATATCGAAAAAGTTCAGCGGCTCGGTCGAGGGCATACACATATTGCAGGGAGATAATGGCAGTGCCGTTCTCATCTTCAGCACCTTTAGGAACGCCCCGGTTAAATTGAGGTGCCCAATCCACAAAGTTCCACCAGCCTAACTTGCTCAACAAACTCTTTTCATTCAGATGGTTCTTAAACCAGGTTAACGTTCCTTCAATTCCAGGCAAGAAATTTCGAACAAAAGCATCATCCTGCCGGAAGGTATGGTAATCGTGTATCATATCTACCCAATACAGCGCGAATGGGGGAATCATCTGAACCTGATCGGTGGGGTAACGGCTTTGGGTAAGCCCTTCGGGCACCCGGGAATAATTATACTGCTGTAGCGCATTGCGCATCAGCCGGTCATCCCCCGATACATGAAGGGAAATCAAGGCTTGGATACGGGTATCGCCGACATATTGCAATTGCTCGTAGTAAGGCGTGTCGTAATATGTTTCGTTCGCACAGAGCCGGGCCGTACGCCAGGCCACATCCCAAATTTGCTTATGGCTTGGGTCGTTAGAACTAAAGGCCGCATTTTCTTTGAAAGGATAAGCCGTAAACATACCGTAAAAGTCATTGATGGTAAGCGGTTCGGCCTGGGTTTTTATGGTTAATTCCAAGTAACGGTACGTGCGGTACCAAAGGGGGCGGAATAACCTTTTTTTCCCGCCATCCGGCTGAAAGGCATCGTGGTAGCCAAACAGCGTCTTGTTCGCTGTTTCGTTGCGATTGCCTTTTTTCTTATTATTGTTAAACAGGCTTTCGGCATAACCTATATCCACGGAGCTGCCCTTGCCGCCACTGACCCACAATTCCGGGTAGGCAGTAGTAAGGTGCGACTGATCCAGCAAAATAGTGGCTTGGGTGTTGGCCGGAATAACCAAAGACTGTTTCCCTTTTAAGAAGCTATCATCGGCCTTCACTCCCGTTGTTCTTACCAGCTTGGGTATCCGCTGCAGTTTCTCTTCCATCATCGGAATCGTGCGGGGAAGCAGGCTACCTTCGGCTTCGCCGTGGCCATAAGCATAATTAACGGGTATGGCCGCCCCTGCCTGCCTGGGCGTAAGCCAATGCTGGTCATTATAATCGGGTGCTTCCCAACCCCACGGATATTTCGCAGCATAAAGGCTATCGCAGGCGCCGGTGGCATAGTATTGGTTTAATACCATCTGCGAGGTAACCGGGTAAGGGCGGAAACCAGTATTTTGGATTACTTTCCAGTTTTTTCTACTGGTATTGACAATCGTTTCTTTTTCGGTATTTCCCTGCAGCAAAAAGCCGGTGGCGCCCATGGTCATTTGGGCCATAGGACGAAAATCTCCCATATTCCAGACCTGGGCAGCCAGCGTGTTTTTCCCTGCCTTCAGAAAGGGAGCTAGGTCATACGTTTCGTACTGCCAGTGCATTTTGTCACCCCGGGCAGGGCCAGATCCGATGGACTGGCCATTTACGAACAGGCGGTAGCGATTATCTGCCGTAACATGTACCAGAAATGAGTTGGGTTTGGCGGGTAATTCGAAGGAATGGCGGAAATGAAAAACGCCATACGCTCCTTTAGATGCGGTAGGATGCGTTATCCAACTAGCAAGCCACTGTTTCGTCAATAAATCCGGGTTAACCGGCAAGCCAGACTGGGCCTTAACCAGGGAAAACAAGAGCAGAAGTAAGATAGTAAGGATGGGAGAATATCTATTCATTATGTTTAAAGGTGTTTTAAAAAATTTATGGCGGAAGGTAGCAGGGAGAAGTAGCTGACAGGGAATTTTATATAGGGTTTTGCAGATTTTTTTCTAACAGATCAAGGCTTAAAAATTTAGCCAGCTTTGTCCAGGAGTTCCAGGGTTTATAGCGCCAGAAAGCAACTCTTTCTTTGTAATCCGGGATCTGACTTCTTATTATCTATTAGAATCATTTCCTATTTCTGATATTTTCTGAATACCTGTTTAGATAAATTGATTACTTGAAGCTTTCACTAATGAAATGTAAAGCATCTGGCAGTCCTGTGCGCCAGTATTGCCATTCGTGCCCGCCATTTCTTACTCTATATTCATGTGGTATGCTTAAATCCCGCAGAGCAATATGTAATAAAGCATTTCCTTTATAAAGACGATCATCATCACCGCAATCCAGGTAAATCCGAACCGCTTTCTTTTGCTCTTCCGGTATATAATTAACTAAGTAAAGAATACTATTTTTATTCCAGAAGTCAGTAATACGCTGGTCTACATTTGTATTTTCACCCATTGCTGTGCGGTAGCGCCTTGCATATTCGTCCGGGGGCAATTCTTTAATTTGTTCATCCGTGCGAACAGCAGCACTCATAGCCGCACAGGCCGAGAAATGTTCCGGATAATGAACAGCATATAATAAAGAGCCAAAACCACCCATAGAAAGACCAGCAAGGGCCCGGTATTTTTTTTCAGGGCGGCAACGATACTGCTGTTCTATATAAGGAATTAGCTCTTTCATAAAGTAATCTTCAAATTGATACTTACCCTTTACATTGTTCATGTAATAAGTCGCCTCGGCATCCGGCATAATAATAATCATGGGTTCGGCTTTGCCTACCTTAATAGCTTCATCCACAATTATTTGCATGTTACCCTCCTTAATCCAATCGGTTTGATTCCCATTTCCGCCGTGCAACAGATATAGAACCGGATAGCTGCGTTTCGTGGATTCATATCCTGGGGGTAGATAAAGGGCAAACTTTTTATCCTTATTTAAAATTTTGCTTTTATGGATCAGGCTATCAAACACCTTGCTTTCCTGCGCCTGTAAACAATAAGGAATAAGTAAAATGATAAATAAAAAGCGGTACTTGTTCATAACATTGAATATAAGCCTTGACTAAAAACGTGCTATCATTCCTATAGTAATTTGTTTATTTCTATTTCCCAGAAGACAAACTTTATATTAGATTTAACAATTACAATTTACTCCCCAAGGCAGGCGGAGCCACCATTAAGTCCTCAATAACTTTTTTTACTTCGGCTGGCTTCTGTAATATTAAAAACCCATGGTCTTTATCGGCATCGCGCTTCCATTCGTTTTTGCCAGTTTCATCAAAATAATTGTAACCATTAGTTTCTACTGCCCAATAATCCTGCGGACCCCGGATAGCATAAAGCATAGCCGTTTGATCCCAACTCTGGCGATCTTTGGTTACTTTATCTACAAACGGGTGATTTTCATAAGATGCTCTTACCGGATTATTTTCCGGAGTTTCGGTGAGCAGGCGGCTACCCGTCCGAACCGCTTTTCCTATTTCGTTGCCACTGTAAACAATGGGCGTAGGCCAGGTTTCCGCGACGAGCTTCGCCGCATCCGGCGCTATTTTAATATTCCATTCCTGGTCTTTCGGAAAGCCGGCGCCCATTACTGATAACAGTTGTACTTTTTGTTTTACCAAATCCCGGCCGCTTAATTTGCTGTATTGGTCGGGGCCAGTTTTCAATAAATCAGCTAGTAATCTTTCAGGGCCAACCGCTACGATCACGACACTTTTGTTTTTTTGTTTGGCTAATATTTCGCGGTATAAGGCAATGGCATCCGGGGCATCTTTGCCGTGTTTTAAATCGTGCGGAAAGTTCTGGGCCAGCTTGGTATTATAATGGTCGTATAATTGGCCCAGGTATTGAAAACTACCTTTGTAGGTACCAATGGGAATATCCGGGCGGCCATAATAGGTATTAATCACATCCATGGCCGGTGCTCCCATGGGGTCCTGCATCGGGAACATAACAGCTAATATTTCGGCTTCGCCGTTATCGGCAAATTTATGCAGCAACGCCATTACGGCGGCATCGTCGCAGTCCTGCCCAATATCACTGTCCAGAATAACTTTAGTTGGTTTACTCTTGTTAGATGCATTAATAGCATTTTGTTGGCAACTACTAAAAAGCAGGCTGCTGCCTAAAAGAGATAAAAGCAATAATTTAGTATGCTTCATTTTTAAATTATTAACACAATTATTATACAACTTAACCTAGGTTATTTAAATACTTGCTGGTCCCATCAGCTTTAATCATAGCGGCTTGGTTTTGATTCAGGTTTGTTTTTCGGGTTGATTAATGGTGTAACCTTCCCAAACTTTTTTTCACCTGGATAAAGTATTAATGCGCTTTTAGCATTTGCCTAATTTTTATTAATTTCCTAGCGCCACTCCATTTTAGTTAAGGCAAAAGGCGTACTAGCCAAGTGTTGCAGGGGCATGTATTTACATCGACCGAGAAGCAATAATCAGCCCTATGCCAATAGCAAAAAATAGCAGCATTAAATTAAGTAGTTTACTCGTGCCCGGCGGCGCTGCTTTAAATTCGCGCCAGATATAAATACCCCAAAGCGCCGCCACAATGGTAGCGCCTTGTCCTAAACCATAAGAAATAGCCGGTCCGGCTTTGCCCGATGCTATAATATTAAACGACATGCCAATGCACCAGATAACCCCACCCAGAATACCCATTAAATGGCTACGTCCGCTGCCTTTAAAGTAATCTGCGTACGAAACGGGCGCACCTTCCAGCGGCACCTTCATCAAAATGGTATTCAGAATAAAATTACTTAAAAAGATACCCACCGCAAAGAACACTACGGCGGTATAAGGCGTCAGGAAACCCGCTTCTGGTTGGGCAAAATCTTTAGCCATTGAACTGGCCACAAAGCCGTAAAACAAACCCATTAAACAACCACTAATTACTGCCAGCAACAAGCCTTTGGTAGATACTTTTTGAGCCGTACGGGTTAAGCGCCGGTAAGCGGCAGCATTTAAAATAATGGCTAATGCTATTAAGCCCACACCGCTAAACAAAACCGTGGCATTACCAATCGGGTTATCCGAATAATTATCTATTACTCCTAAAATTAAGGCAATCCCGATGCCTACCGGAAAGGCAACCGACATACCCGCAATAGAAATTGCGGCTGTTAATAAAATATTAGCAATATTAAAAACTGCTCCGCCAATCAGGGCCGACCGGATGTTAGCGGAATCTGCTTGCGCGATGTCGTCCAGAAAATTGCGGCCCTGGTCGCCGGTGCTGCCTAAAGTAAAAGCAAAAAGAATGGATAGAATTAAAATACCGATTACATAATCCCAGTAAAATAATTCGAAGCGCCAGCTTTTATCGGCTAATTTTTGGGTATTGGCCCAGGAGCCCCAGCAAATCATGGTAACAAAGCAAAAAGCAACAGCCGGTCCGTAATTTTCTAGTATAAACATGTAGAGTAACGTGATTTAATAATAGTAAGCTTTTGGTGGATTATTTATTTAAGCGCAAATTCTGCAAATCAGTCGGCGTAAACTATTTGTAGCCTTCCTTTAGATTAACATTGTTTAAACGGGCAGTATGTTTTTGTTTTGGCAAATGGCATTAACAGGCTAATCTGGGGTAGCGACTATTCCTACTTTATAGCCATATCGTCCATTAACCGGGCAATTTCTTCGTAATTAGCTCCCGGTTTAAATTGCACATATTCATGTCTGCTATCTTTATCCAGAAGCCATTTATTGCTACCATCTTCATAAACCTGACAGTAACCGGTTTTAACCGTGTCAAAATATTTGTTAGCCTCTTCTTTTAGTAAAAATACCACCACCTGGTCCCAACTGGCCCGCCCCTGAAAGTTGTTGTATAATTGGTAAGCCCGGTACACCGGACTAGTAGGAGTAAGCTTGCTTTTTAAATAGTCGCCGCCGGTTTTTATTTTATCTCCAACTTCCCAACCCGCAAATATCACCGGCTTTTTCCACTCCTGCAGGCAATAAACCGTTGATCCCGGATCTGGCCGGTAAAAATTTGCTTCTTTTCCTTCCGGAAATTGGCCGCCCATACATAACCATTTGGCGACTTTTCTATTAACCAGTTCTTTGCCGCTTAAAGGAGAATATTTATCGCCATTTGATTTTAACAGGTTTTGTAAATTGGTAAGGTGCCCAATGGTAATAATGATTACCGAAGAATCCGGGCTTTTGCTAAGTAATTTTCTATAAAGAGCGGTGGCATCTTGCTCTTTTTCGTTTGATTTAAGCCGATGCGGAAATTCTGCGGCAATTTGCCGGGTATACTTGGAGTTACCCCTTAAATTTTGCTGGTTTTTTAGCACACCAATAGGTAAGCGCGAACGACCAAAGTATTTATTTATAGCAGAGGTGCATTCGGCGGCATACGTATCATCACTGGTAACAATTACGCCTAAAAAATCTATTTTCTTTTGGTCGGCTAAGGTATGCAACATCGCCAATGCTTCTACATCGTCTACATCTGAGTCAATATCTGCATCCAGAATAACCTTATTCTGAGCAAAACTTACATGACTCAAGAATAAAATAACGTATAAAAAAATAACAGCTTTCCTCATAATAAATTATAACCTTTGGTAAATTTTGATATTAGCTTGCTACTAAAAGCTACTTTTTTGGCGCATTCTTTTCGCTGCGGACAATGGAGTAAAGTGGCTTGGATAAGCAAACAGTAAGTAGGAGGTTGCTAATTAAAAAATAGCGCTCCATTGGTTAAAAATCAATAATTTTAATTAAGGAAAAAAGACACTTTCAACTGATGTACTGGGGTTTGCGGGATAGAACAAAGTTGCGTACTTCTATTAGAAATACCTGACTTTCTTTTAAGCAATCCTCTTTATCTCCGTCTTATCGATTACCTACCAGTGAAAGCGCTCCTTAAATAATTACTGGCATCTGTACACGATAGTAGCTTAGCCTTAAAGCTAAGCCATAGCTTATAATAGGTTTGTTCTTCATCCGTAATTAAGCATCTATGGTGGATAACTTTGTGTTTTTGCAGTGAAATTTATAACTAAATTGGGTAAATAACATTAATAAAGATTTAGAGAGGGTATGCTTTCGATCTCTTTGCGGTAAGGTATGGAGGCCTGCGCGCCCATGCGCGTAACCGATATAGATGCCGCTTTGCAGGCAAAAGAAACAGCTTCTTCTAATGGTCTATCTTCTGACAAGGCTACGGTTAGAGCACCATTAAAACAATCTCCGGCAGCAGTAGTATCAGCAGCGGTAACTTGGGGAGCCGGAATTAACCCGGAAATTGAACCAGCGTGTAGGTAGGCACCCTTGGCTCCTAAAGTAATAATAACGTTCGTTACCCCTAGTTCTTGCAACTTATAAGCCGCTTTTTGGGCAGAATCCGTATCGATTACCCTAATCCCGGTTAGTAATTCGGCTTCCGTTTCGTTGGGTGTAATTAAATATAAAAGAGAAAATATATCGGCTGGAAGCGTTTGGGCGGGAGCTGGATTTAATACTACCTTAAGGCCCCTTTTATAACTTTCCCGAATTACATAGTCGACGGTAGGTAAAGGAATTTCTAATTGGAGCAAGACAATAGTATCCTTATCCATTGATTCCAAGGCCGTTTCTATATCACTTGGCTTTAATTGACTATTAGAGCCAGGAGCAACAGATATACAATTCTCTCCTTTCCCATCAACATTAATAAGCGCAACCCCAGAGGGTTGCTCAGCATCTATAGTTACATATTTAGTTTCAATTTTTTCTCGCTGAAACTGTTGTAAAGCCTGGCGGCCAAATATGTCATTCCCAATTTTGGTTATAAAAGTAACATTCCCTCCTAAACGGGCAGCCGTTACTGCTTGGTTAGCTCCTTTACCGCCAGGATTCATGAAAAACTTTCCTCCTAATACCGTTTCGCCTGGCAAGGGAAATTTATCAGCTTTTATAACCATATCGGTATTGGAACTGCCTACTACTATAATTTTTGCTCCCATTTTATTTATCAGGTATGTGTGAAAACTAAAGTATTTATTTTAATAATGGTCTTAATAAAAAAACCAAGTAGTGTTGCTTAGCTGAATTCTAAAAATATCTAATTAATAGCTCTTTATTAAAGCAAATAATCTATAATTTAGACATTCCTAACAATAAAAATCATTATTATAATAACTATTTTGCTTTATTTTGGCTTATAATTCTAACATTTCTATGGCTCATATTGAACACCTAACCGCCTTAATAAAATCTTTATCTAAATCGGAGAAGCGTTATTTTAAATGGTGCTACCCTTGGCAGGCGGGTGAAAAAATTTATAGTGACTTATATAATATAATCGAAAAAGGGAATTGTAACAGTCAAGATTTAAGCAGCAAATTAGAACAGACTTTCCCCGATGTAGTTTTAGAGCCGGCTTACCGGCATTTATATAAGATGCTGATGCGCAGTTTGCGGAACTACGAAGCCGATAAATCAGTGGAAAACAAATTGATAAATTTACTGGGAGATGTAAAAATACTCTTCAACAAAGGGATATTTGCGTTATGTTTTTCTGAAATAGAAAAAGCAAAGAAGTTAGCTTTACAATATGAAAAATTTAACTATTACCTCCTTTTTGCCCGCCTGGAACTGCAATACCTGACCAACCTGGAATTTCCGGGGACAGAAGAAGTTGATTTGGTGCAAAAGCAGGAAAAAATCACGGAGCTTTTATATAATGAACTATTTATTAATCGCCACGCTTCGCTTTATGAATTATTAACTTATAGGTATTTTAAGCAAGGCAATGCGCGTAGCGAAACTGAAATAGCCAAGCTAAATGATTTGCTTTTAGAAGAGTTTCAGGTTAATGCCACTAAAAAATATAATTCTTTCGATTCGGATAAACTGCACCTTCACTTTCAGTCGACCTACTTTTTAATGACCGGTAACCCGGAGCAGAGCCTGCAAATTTTTAAAGAACTCAATGCCCATTTTCAAAAGAATAAATTGCTGTGGGCAGATTCGCCGGTTTATTATATTTATTTACTTCACGGCATTTTAACCAATTTACAGCTTACAAAACGGTATGCCAATATGTCTTACTTCTTGGAAGAACTGCAGCAGGTGCAACTAAATGCCAATAGTTTGCATCTCTTGAAACAGCACCTAATTTATTTTCATCAAATTGGTTTTCTAATCGCGCAAGCACATTTTAATAACGCCCTGGCGTTAGCACAAGAATACGAAGAAAAATTCTTGACCAAAAAAGCAGTAATACCACCTAATGCGGCAGCGGCTATGCACTTCCGGCTGGCAATCGTTTACTTTAGTATACAAGATTATCACAAATCTTTGCAATTAGTTAATGCTATTTTAAATGCTTCGGGTGCCTTTATTTCGTCTCAATTATATGTACTAGGCCGGTTGTTGCATTTGCTAATTCACTTAGAACTGCAAAACGAAGATTACCTGCATTACGAAATAAAATCAGTGGAGCGCAAACTAAGAGCGGGCAAAAAGTTATTTACCCTTGAAAAAATAACCCTCCAGTTTCTGAAAAAATGGGTAAGCACGCAAGACCGAACCAAAGCCCTGCATTACTATGCCGATGCCTTGGCAGAACTGGAAGAAAACGCTTTTGAAAACCAGCTACTCCAGCAATTCCCCTTTCGGGTTTGGGCCAAAGCACGTTTGCAGAAAGTGCCTTTATTAGCCGTAGAACCGCTATAACTTACCGCTGGAAGTTTTTAGACAGAAAGAAGATGGGTGAATCAGGAGATCAAATAAACACTTTTAAATTTTATTAAATTATTGTTTTAAGTTTTATTGCTAAAGTTGATTTTGTGTTGATACATAATCCATGACTTCCTGAAATGTACTCACCCAGATATCTTTTCTATGCTGAGCCAAATATTTTAATAGCAGTTCGTGCGCTTCTGCCGAAACTTTAATATAATCGCCTCCTACCCCGTGAAACATTAAAACGGCCATACCATTGGCATCTTCTGCTTTCTTCACAAATTCAATCAACCCGGCTCCGTCCGGGCTATCCGATATACCCCAACTGGGCACTTGTAAAACATTCAGGCTTTTAAAATTTGTTATAATAGAATTTTTATCACCGCCGGTGCGGGCGTATTTAATTAACCCAGATTGACGCAAGGCTTCCGTATAATTTTTTCCACCTACTACCGAACCACTACAAGGGTACGCGTACGTTCTGGACTTTCTTCCATCAACAGCATGCAAGATTTTATTCATCATGTTAATTTCATTTATCATCGCCTTTACATTGTAATTCTCCACGTATAGGCGCGGATCATTTTTATAAGATTTTTCGGAGCAAGGATGGTAAAGGCTATGGTTAGCCATTTCATGCCCTCTTTTGCTAACCGCTTGCCAAAGCGTAATATCATCTTCGGATAAGTTGCCAGTTAAGAAGAAAGTACCCCTTAATTTATATTTATTTAATTGAGGAATAGCAGGGTTTAGTTGGGAAGCAGTACCATCGTCGTAAGTTAGCACAATAGCTGCCTTTTTCCCTTTTGGCCATTTAAAAGTTTTCTGAGCAAATGAAATCTGGGCAAAAAGAAGCAGTATAGCTATAAATAGAATTTTCATGAACTATTCTGGTTAACTAATATATTTAAAAATAAGTATCAATTGATTACTACTAAATTAGTTGTGGATGTTTGTTCTAACATTTAGAATTGTTATTTATTTAAATTTCTGTATCGTAGCATTGCCTCTACATAATAATAATCAGCATAATTAAGCGGAACATCTACTTCGCCTCTATGAGGAAAGCTGCCCACACTGTGCTTTAAAAGAAAACCACCGTTTTCCCCATAAGAGGCTCTAAAAGCTGGAGAAGACAAAGAATGCAGCATTTTTTCAGCCGTAGAAAGATACTTTTTACTGGGTTCTCCCTTTGTATAGCCGCTTAATTCAATCAGGGCAGAACTGATAATGGCTCCGGCGGAGGCATCGCGAGGTGTTGTAGGGCCAGCTGGGGCATCAAAATCCCAATAAGGAATTTTATCTGCCGGCATAGTAGGATGATTCAAAATAAAGTTCGCGATATTTTCAGCTTGTTTCAGGTACTTCGGATCTTTTGTTTCGCGGTACATTAGCGTGAATCCGTATAAACCCCAGGCTTGCCCCCTGGCCCAGGCCGATTCATCAGCCAATCCTTGCTGCGTTCTCCTTTTTTGTACGCTTCCGGTAGTAGGGTTATAATTTACTACGTGGTAAGAACTGTAATCAGGCCGGAAATGATTTTTCATGGTGGTGTTCGCATGATCCAGCGCAATTTTATAAAAAGAAGAATCGCCACTGACTTTTGTGGCCCATAATAATAGTTCCAGATTCATCATATTATCAATGATCACCAAATAATCGGATGAATCTGAATTGGCCTGACCCGGGTTCCAGGAACGGATGCAACCTACTTGGGGATTAAATCTGCTGGATAAGGATCGGGCACTGTTTAGCATAATATCTTTATAGGTTGGCTTAGGCTGAATTTTATTGGCGTTTCCAAAGCTACAGTACATCATAAATCCTAAATCGTGGGTGCTGGTATTAAACTGCTCTTTCTCTAATAACTTTAACCTTTGCAGCGCTTCATTTAACAATTCCACTTTTTTAGAATATCCATATAAATAAAAAAGTGTGCCCGGATAAAAACCGCTTACCCAATCATCTGAAGGTGTAGCTTTTAACTTTCCTTTTTCAAACGACCGGGGAAGGGTAGTTTCAGGTGCTTGCTTCATCAGAAACTGGTATTGTTCTGATGATTCTTGCAGGCTTGTATTAATTAGGGGAAGTAAATTAGACTTAGAAATTTTAACCTTTTGGGCATTGGCACCTTGAATTAGCAATAGAAATATTAATAGCAAAACACTTTTAAAAAGTAATGATCTTCTTTTATTCATGAATGAAAGATATTTAATTATTATAGCTCGTTTATTTACTTAAAAGGCCTCGCCCCTGCTTAATTCACGTGCAGGGCACGCAGTTGGTAGGGATATAGGTTTAAAGTGACTTTGCTTCCTGCGGTCTGTAGTACTTTACCGGTAGTAGCATCGGTTACCTTGCCGGGCGGCAGGGCGATCTGTACGTTTTTCTTGTTGGTCATGCCGGTGTTAATTACGGCGAAGTATGTCCCGTATTTATCCGTGTTGATGGAACGTACAATAACCTCGCTATCGTTGGCGGCACCGCTGAGCCGCACGCTGGGCAGGGCCGGTAAGGAGAGGAAAGCGGTATTGAAGTTGCGAACGTACTCCGGGAAGCCACGGCCGAGGTTCAGGCCCAACAAATAGCCAAGATGGGTCGGATCACCATTGGCCATGGCTATGGCTTCCGCCATCATGCAGTAAGGGCCGGCCCGCTCCACATCTACCACGAAGTACCCAAGTTTATCCTTCCCATTCGCGTCAAACATCATGTTTTCGTTGAGCGAATGGTGCCGAACCATTGTCAGCCCGGTCTTGGTACGAAAAAGGTCCATCGTCTGCGGGTTGGATACCGAATAGAGAGTACTAAACGTGTGGGTGAGCATCACGCCTTCAACATTTTGGTAGTTTCGGGGGTCGGGCTGTGGTCCGGCGTGCTGTACCTCCCAGCCGCCCCAGGTGCTAATCGGTGAGGTGAGGGCCTGCAGGTACAATTGCTGATCAACGACCTGCTGCACCGTTATAGGTTTAATGTTTTTGTCTTGGGAATGGTTGCTGTTTTCCAGGTAATTATTCCACAAGCGCAGGTTGTCCGTCACGAGGTTCAAGCCTTTTAAGGGAACGCCAGGCTCGGTCGCGTCAGCAGTGAAGAGCACGACCGCATCATCAATGCCGTTAACCCGCAAGTAGTCACGCATAGCCACCAGGAAGTCCTGCCGTTTACCAAACCACCAATCCTTGTACCGAGCCAGTAGGGCCGCATTACGTATCAGATCCTGGCGGGAGATGGTTTGGCCTTGGTTCGCTTCCGTAGCAAAACGTTTACGGGTGGCATCACCAAAGCCCATGGGCAGTTGCATACGCGGCCGTAGCCAGATGCCGGCGAAGTTCGCCTTATCTTTGAGCCCGATTACCGTGATGTCCAGCATCTTCTTAAAATCGGCGTAGGTGTCCGGGTCCGTGATGTCGGCGTTGGCGTTTTCAATCCAGCTGGTTTTTGTAAAGGCATCATCGCGCGTCAGCGGCTTGGCCCGTCGCTCATTGCCAAGCCCCTGCTTGCCCTTACTGCCGGCGTATTCATAATACGGCAGAACACGGAAGCCCCGGTTGCCCATAATCTCCACAATCTGGTTCCACCAATCGGCCGATGGCGCATCGTAGTTGGCCCATTGGTCGCCGCCACCCGCGGAGGTGTTCCAATTCTGCACGGCACCGAATTCCAGCAAGTCTTTGGTGTAGGTGTTTATGCCCAGGAAATCCATCTGATTGGCTTTGAAGCGGAACCAGTCGATTGGGTCATCCAGGCCGCGCGTTGTTTTATCAGCAGCGCCGTTCACGACACCGTCTGACATTTCCTCCCGCCAGAAGATATTTCGATGGGGTAACTCAGTCGGCGGAAGGTTTATTTTGGCTTTGAGTGCCTCCGGATCGGGCACTTCGTAAAGCCGGATGGCAGAGACGGCAGCCCCCTGCGACAGGGGCAGGTTTTCGGCAGAGAACTGGGAAATGGTAACGGGAAAGCCATCTTTTATTGTTAACGGTCTTCCGCCGGAACCGCGGATATACTTTACATTCGGGAAACGGTCATGCAGGTTGAAGAGGTGTCGCCACTTTTCAACTTTGCCGGACAGCGGCAGGTTCAGAGACTCATTATTGTTGCTGACGTACTTGGGATGGAAAGCGTCACCCACTGTTGTACCAGTATGGAAACCAAGAGCAGATTCGTTACCGGCGTTCTGGACAATTAGGCTACGCGGCACATCTTCCGGGTATTCCACCTCAAGAATGTAAGTGCCGCCGGCCCTGAGCTGCATGTTTCGGCCCAGGCGGAACGTCATGTATGCTGCCTCCCCGGGCGTCTTGTTAAGCACGCGGGTAGGTTTACCGAAGATCGTCTTTATCACGCTGGCACCAGCGGGGCTTTCGGCAAACAGGTGGCTGGTGTCTGCCTCCGTAAATACGATCTCGTCAATCAGTTTTGCATGGCCGAGCGCTTCGCCCAAGTCCACCAGCGACGGGCGAAGCGGAGTGTTTGTTTTAACTGAAGAACAACAGGTGAACAAGCAGGCAAATACAAGTAAACAGGTGTATTTCATTTTTTATTATTATAAAGCAATAACTCAACTTAATCAGAACTGAATTTAAAGCCTGACATATAAAAAATCACGCTTCTAGCGTAAAGCCTTATTTACTATTTAGCACCTTAGATCAGTGTCTATCAAAGTTAGATTTCCAGTTTACCGCATCCGGTCTACCTGTATAAATACCGGCAGTTCTGATACATCTACTTGCACAGCGCCCCCGCTTATTGCCAGCTTCTTAGAAATGCCGTTTTGCTCTCCAACTTTCATCGTTACCAGCGTAGCCGTAGCAGGCGTGCCATCTAAAGCCAACTTGTAGCCATTCACTTTGGTACCTTTCGAAGTGGGGCTCCACAATACATATATACCTTTGCTGCTGTTAGGCTCTTTAAACTTATAGATTTTCACGTTACTTCCGGAAGCTTTTTCATCATTGTGGTATACCATACCGGAAAGTTGGTTACGTAAGGTATAAACGTAGTACCAGGACGGTTTTGGCTCATGATTTCCCTTAGGGCCTATAAGACCAGTACTTGAAAACTGCACCTTGCTGTTTGGGTCACTATCCTGAAGTACATACATGGCTACGCGGTCCATGCCGGCAGCCAAACACTCCAGGAAACCCCGCACCAGCCACTGCCCTTGCATTTCTTTGCTTGGCGCAGCCTGCGGGGTAACCGGATTAGTGTCCCAGCCAAACTCGGTCATCCAAACTTCCTTTTCCGGGGCATACTTGTTTCGGAACTCGACCACCTCCTGCATTATCTCCCGCATGCCGTCCTGCTCAGGACTGATGCCGGTCCTCATCTCTGCTTGGCCTCCGCTCTCGTTGCAGTAGTGGTGCACTGTTAGTACGTCGAAGACGAACTTCCTGTCCTTGCGGTTGTGCTCGAACCAGAACTTCATGGCTCGCATGTAGTCAGGGTTGGGTAGAGCCACGCCGCTCATCACCAGCTTGGCATTCGGGTCGGCGTTCTTAATGCCCTTATCAGTCCCCATCGTCGATTCATGCCCGTCGTAGTCGGCGCTCGACATGGCCGCGTACTCATAGGGACTGAAGTAGTCGCTCCTACCACTCCACCATCGGTCTTGCTCGTTCCAGTTCTCGAAGTACTCCAGATAGCCCAGGCCAGACTTTCGCTCCTGGTTCGGAGCCAACTTTAGCTTACTGTCAGCCACTTTGGTGCTGCCATAGCGGGCCGCGTACTGGTACAAAAAATCGGCATGAGCGGCGTAAGAGGCAGGGTTGCCAGGGTCCGCCCCCTCCGGAACAGGCTTGCCGCTGGACCGTTTATCTGGCTCTCCGTTTAACCAGGGTACGGTACTTTCTATACACGTAAAAACCAGTATACTAGCTTCTTTCATCTCCCGGTAATATTTGTCGAAATCGATGCCATCCGGTTGGTTAGGATTCCATATTGAAACTTTATTCTTTGGATTATTTGCCCTAATGCTGCCGGGGCTAAACTGAATCTGATTGTGCGGATAACCAGGATAGCCTTGCGTAAAGGCGCCCTCGTTGTAGTACCAGTTGTGGTACTCCCGCACAATACCGGCTACTTTCACCTTATCCATTGGGTCAAAATAGTGGGAATTAATACCAATGGCGTTTTCAAGGAGGGGTTGTGCTGATTTTACAGCTGCCACTTCCGGTTCTGGGGCCGGGCCTATGGGATAGCCGTAGAGAATTACTTCCCGCAGGTCTGCGTCTGTCTCCTTGGAGATTTGGATATAGCGGGTGCGAATGTTACCTGTCTGGTGTTTCTGCCAAACATTGCTGCCCGCCATGGGGTCGGTTAGCAGCCTTGTCCAGCGAAAAGGAATGCCGTAGTTGATGTGCACGTTGCCTGCCAGCCCGTCGCCGTCATAGAGGTGAATGCCGGAAATAATATGCTCCCGTCCCAAGTCGATAACTGCGTTGGCAGGAAGAAACCATTCTACCTTCCCTTCTCGCACTTTCACCGACCAACTGGTAGCAGGCGTTCCGCCGGGTGCTTCCTCCGCCGCGCCTTGTTCATCAACCAACTGCCTGGCATTACCTTTGGCCACCTCATTTATCACCATATCTGGTAATAGTATTAGCTTGCGTGCTGTACCTACTTCTTTATCGGTTTGCCCTTCCACTCCGCCTGAGGTGCCCCGGCACGAAACAGCCAGAAACAATATCGGAATTAATAGTCTCCAGACACCAATAGAGAAGCAAGAACTTTTTAGGGGGGAATCTTTCATTAACTTTTAATTATCATTTGCTGGTATGCGAAATAAAAGGGCGTATTTTTTACTGTATCCGGGATAACTCCACAAACACTGACCGTTCTGATGTCTTGCCCAGTACCTTCGCTAAAAGTAAACCTAACTTATTTCCCTATCATTCTGCTGCTAATCGTACGCGCAATTCCCCCTGCTCTTTTGTGAACAGGTAAGCGGGCATTCTAATTTCTATGCGCTTTAGGTTTTCTATTTGCCTATCTAGTTTTAAGGGAGCCGGATCTAAAGAAATAATTGATATACCAAGCTCCGGATGAGACAGGTTCTCCAGTTTTAGCTGTTTGCCATCTTGTTTTAAAACAGCTCCTCCTTTTACAATTTCCACATCGGCGGTGGTCATTAATTGCCAGGTTATATTCTGAGTATTCTCATTAAACTTAAATTTGTCTTCAAGCAAGAGAGAATGGTCATTTTCTTTAATAAACCGGCGGGTTGCGCTCCCGATATCTTTACCTAAAACTTTAGACAGATCAACAGTAATCTCTGGTTGATTACCATTTTTAAAATCAACAATGGGGGCAAAGCCATTTACTACGTGCTTCGCATTATTGACGGTGAGCGTACTATGTCCAAAATTATTTTTAGTGAGCAAGGTCCAGCGCTCGCATTCCTGGCACCCCGACCAAAGATCGAACCCAGCTTGTTCCAGAATATTATAATTTTGGTTGCCGGGATCAATTGCCCAACGTACCCCATCCAGTTCAAACACAAATGAGCCTGCATCCATGTTGCCATGGCTTACGGCCCCCCGCCCGCCTTTACCGCCCAAGTAAAACTGCCGCGCATTATTTTCCGGACTACGGAAAAAGAAAACCGGGTTGCCTCCTTCCCCTTTCCAGGCTAAAGGAAGTTGTTTATCCTGCTTATCCTTAAACTGAGATATCCAGATAAGCCCGGCGCCTGCCCATCCTTCCAGTTTGCCCATTTTTTCCGGGTCTCTTAAAAACCGTTCTTTTTCAAAGTAATTTTTATTCCCGGTTTTGGCCGCAAACCAAGCCAGGGTGAAATCACCATTTTCATTTCTTTTATCACTGCAATCCGCAAAATTAAAGTACCCGTCAGAAGGAGCTAGGCTTAATACCTGTACATCGGCACTTTTCAGGAAAGCCGGGTATTTCGCTATACCGAAATCGGTTCCGAAGGCACTTTCCAGTAAGGAAGAGGTTAAAACAGAATACGTAGTGCCATAGCTCCAGTAAGAAGATCCTTCCGGGTACACCCCATCCGGACCGTATTGCTTTAATGCGTACGGCAAGCCATCCAGCGACCGGCTAAGCGTTTTAGCGGCCACTTCCGGGTCTAGGTCGGCAATCGCAACGGCCGCGGCTATCATGCCTCCATTGCAGACTTGGTTCCAGTTATTAGTGTGATTTACAAAGAATGCGTTTTCTTTAGAAAAGGAAGGATTAATGCCTTTTTGAATAAGAGCATTTTTTGCCTGCTTCACGGTCGATTTAGGCAGATCGTTACCGGCCCAGTCAATACCCAGGGCTACCGCCATAGACATTTCCGCCACGTCAAGGTAATGGGAAGGGTTCCAATCCTGAAAATTCGAAACGGCTGTTAATTCATCCTTTATTCGTTTTAATATAGCAGAGTCTTTTTCCATCCGGTAAACCAAACCCAGTATATTCATCCGATAAAACATTTCCCGGGAAGTTGCCAGCAGCCTCCGGCCTACTACATTTCGCTCTAATAACGGTTTCGTCTGAATTTCCTTGGCATTCAACTGAATAGCCTTGTACACATTTTGAACAACCGGATCGGTTTTTATTTTTCTTTTTAGATTAGTTTCAACAGAAGGGGTAAGAATGAGCCGGGGGCTATTTTTGCGGAGATGTTTTTTAAGGTATTGGACGGTTATGGGGTTTTCCAGCTTTACCAGTTCTTCCTCTTCTTTTATTGGTTCTAAAACTTCCAAACCAGAATTAGCAACAGAAATTATGGGAATGAACAAGACAAAACTCAATACAATTAAATACTGGATAAATTTAAGTTTCATGATTTATTCATTAAGGATTACAAGAAAGGTTCTGAAACAAGTAAAGAACTATAAATAAACACTCCTGTAGCCATTATTGGTCTATAGCCTTTATCAATTAGGTTATGAGGAAAAGAAAGGCGCGCGTTCCTGCATCGGAATTAATGCCGTCTTCCAAAAACTCATTGATTCCGTCACTCCGCAGGGCTTTATCCTAAAGCTGTTTTTCTTTTTGCTTGCCCACCCGCAACAAGTGCTTATGATTACGACATGCTTTATAAAGAAAAACCGTAACCTCTTGTTACGGTTTTTCTTTATATCAACCTGAGTTCTTAATGTCCTCTTATTATGTTGGAGAGAAGCTTAGTTCCAACCAGGGTTTTGTTTGATATTTGGATTTTGAGCTAAAGTATTCAAGGGAATAGGCCATAAATAGTGCTTATTTTCATCAAACACGGGCGTTGCAAAATCCGAACCTTTATACACATCAATGTACGTTTTACCGGAAGCGGGGTCAACGGATGTTTTAACTACTGCGCCGGGATAGCGGGCGATGGCGGCCTCATTCCAACGTATGCCCAAGGTTGGAGTGACTAGTTTTTTCCCTTGCTTCCAGCGTCTCAAATCATCGTACCGGAATCCTTCTCCAAACAATTCGATTCTCCGCTCGCGCCGGATTTCAACAATTAAGGCCGATACTCCATCACTGGCGTAACGGGGGTCCATCGGAACGTCCATATTCAGAGGAGGCATAGCAACGCGGCTCCGCAATTTGTTGATACTAAGGTCCAAATCTCCCTGCGTTATAGTACCTAGTTCGGCTTTGGCTTCCGCATAGTTTAACAAAGCTTCCCCAAATCTTAAAATAATGGCTGGAGACTCACCGGTGTTATATGATTTGCCTATTATATCAGCCGGATTATAGAATTTGATAATATGATAACCGGTAGCGGCAGGATTTGATCCCATACCCGGCAAGCGAGGATAGGTAGTGGTATTGCCATTATAATACCGATATTTCTCTTTATCTGCCGGATGCAGCACCGTTTGTCTTAACCTCGGGTCTCGGTTTACGAACACATCCTCAATCTGCTCATCGCCTTGGTATAAGGGAGATAAGGTAATAGGTAGCCCATCAGTAGCTAAATAGTCTTCTACCAAACTTTTCGTGGCACTGGCAATTTCATGAAAAGGTGTCTGTGCGTTGTTGGTATTTATACCCACTTGGTATTTCCGATAGTACATCACTTCCGAATTTCCGGTCAGGTTGACGGTGCGGTGATAAGCATTGTAATCGTTTTGGGGGTTGTTGGTGGAGTACAACTTGTAAGGACCGGTATCCATTAATTCTTTGGCTGCTTTGGCAGCTTCTTCCAGCCACATGTTGGCATTTGCACCGCCGTGGTATTTCCGCCAGGTACCTTCAAATAAACAAACCCGAGATTTTACTAACAAGGCATTCCATCTGTTCAACCGGCCCGGGGAACCCCCATCATTCCAATTATTCGGAAGTTTTTCTGTGGCAAAGTTCAGGTCTTCCAGCACTTTGGTCATAGCCTCTTCTCTGGGGGTGCGGGCAGCATATAATTCTTCGGAATCAATATTCAGTTCGGTCTCTACCCAAGGCACATCCCCGTATTTTGATACTTTATCGGCATAAAACCACCCCCTTAAAAGTCTTGCTTCGCCGGCATACCTATCTATTGTGGCCTGAGGAATACTTGCCTTATTGTAATTAGCCAGGCCTACATTGATGGCCCGGACAAAATCCCAACCTCTATAGCCAAACCTATCCGGATTGGTAGGAATAGTTTGCTTACCAGCCCTTATTTGTTGATAAAAGGTATGCCGGTTATCGATGGACGCTATATTATCCGTCATCTCGTCCTCGCTCCAGATACTACTCCAATCGGTATTACCCATATGGCCTCGTAGAATAGGAACATTTTCGTCATTTAAGGCCAGATTATAAAGGCTATTATTGTACACCACTAAGTCATTCTCCGTGTTCCAGAAAGTCTCCCCACTTATTTGGTCCAAAGGGTATTTTTCTAGGAAATCGTCGTTGCAACTATTCAGAAGAAAAGCCGCCGAAAAAATTATACTGTATTTACTTATATATTTAATTAGATTCTTTTTCATTTAAATATCAGTTTTCATTTTAAAGTAATTACTAGAAGGATATGTTAGCTCCCAAAGTGAATATGCGTTGCATAGGGTATTCAATATTCCCGGTAGAAATGGTCTCTGGATCAAGTGGCTTCCGGATTTTTGAGAATTCCCACAAATTCATCCCGGTAGCATAAATTTGCGCTCTTCCCATACCAACTTTACTTGTTAGCATCTCCGGCAGATCGTAGCTTAAGTTAATGTTTTTCAATCTGATATAACCAGCTTGTTGTAAAAAACGGGATTGGGTTTGGATATTCTTTCCTTGCGCGTATTCCGGGGCGGCAAAATAAGCATCCCGGTTCGTTTCGCTCCAGGAATCAGCTATGTAATATTTTTCCACGTGCCCGGCATTAAAAGGAAAGAACCAGGTCCATCTACCATTTGACGGGGCATAGTCTTTGCTCCAGATACCTTGGAAAAAAGCAGTCAGCCTAACGTTTTTATAAGAGATACCGCTGTTAATGCCAAACGTATATCTGGGCGTGGTATTCCCGATTATTTCTCTATCGCCCGGATTTGCTAGGGTATTGCCACCCGGGCTTATAATCTTATCACCATTTAAGTCCGCGTACTGCATATCTCCCGGCCGCCAGTTCGTGCCCAGCCTTGATTGATCAGGTGCGCTGGCAATTTCATCTGCCGTCTGGAAAATGCCGACAGTTCGGTATCCCCAAATTTCCCCAATTTTCTGGCCTACATAATTCTGTCCAATAACCCCGGAAGGGTTTTCATATTTCGTGATTTCAGATGTAGCATCAGACAAAGCAAGGGTAAAATCATAATTCCAATCATTCCTGATCTTATCCCGCCAGGTTAAGGCCAATTCCCAACCTTTCGTTCTCAAATCAGCCTTATTTTCCCGAGGAGAAGTGGCACCCAGAATAGCAGGATAGGGTACACTCATCAACATATCTTTGGTATCTCTGGTAAAAACATCAAAGGAGAAATCAAGTTTGTTCCGCAGCACCGCAACATCTAAACCAAGATTTTGAGAAATTACCTTTTCCCAGGTTAAAAAAGGGCTAACCAGCCCTGCTGGATTTACATAAGGTATGGTAGAATTGGCGAACATATAGTTTGATTGGCCAGCCCCCATAGTGGCTATATAGGGATAATAATTACTACCGAGATTTTGATTACCTAGAGCACCGTAGGAAGCCCGGAGTTTCAGATTATTTAACCATCCACTCGCTCCGGCCATAAACTTTTCATTGTCAATCCGCCAGCCGGCGGAGAAGGATGGGAAGAACCCGAACCGGGACTCGGAAGGGAACCGGGAGGTGCCATCGTACCGGCCGGCTGCTTCAAAAAGGTATTTTTCTTTATAATTATAGTTAAGCCGGTAAAAAGCACCTCGTAAAGCTACGTGCGAACTGCCCCCAAAGGTCTGCTGAACGCCGGTAGTGGCATTTAGATCTCCTACTGTGGGCGTAATAAGCGCTCGGGCCTGGGCCCTTATTAATTTGTTTTTGCCTGCCTCCTGATTAAAGCCAATCATAGCGGTAAAGTTATGGTTGGTTAATGGTTGGAACTTGTAGGTCGCATGAGCATTAAGCACATAATACTGGTTAAAATTATTTTCTTCATTAATATAATCGTCGCCACTAATACCCTTGCTGAGCATATTAGCTTGGGTAAGATTGGTAGAAACAACGTCAATTTCGCTGGCCACATCCGTATAATTGCGGTTGTAAATGTTGTAGTTAAAATCTCCTCTGATAGTCAGGTTTTTTATGGGCGTCAGGGTTATGCCCTGGGTCAGCCGGATATCGTTGTTAGAAAAGGTGGCCCGGCCTCCATTCTCCAGGTAAGGAAAGAAGTTAACGCCCCCGCCGTCGGTATACATGCCAATGTATTGAGCATATTTTTCCCGGTCGCCTGGCTCAATATAATAGGGCAGATCCGGGAACTGAATCGGCACTATAGGATTAACCCTGGCCAAGGAATTGATATTGACGTCCCAGGAGTAAAAGTGCGGCTTATCGCTATTTTGGGAATTGAACATGATTCTTTCGTCTAAACTCAACCAATTATTAACTTTGAAATCAGCCTTCATCAAAATATTGTAGCGCTTGAATTTTTCGTTTTTATCTGATTGTAAATAGCCGTCTTTATTAAAGTGCCCCAGCGAAACAAAGAATTTAGATTTATCTGATCCTCCTGAAATGGTCACATCATGCTGTTGCGTGGGCGCAAAGTCGGTCATTATTTTATCTTGGTAGTCGTTAAAGCCAACATAAATGAGATTCCCATTATCCACTATCCACTCCGGTCCGGTACCCTCCGAAAAGGCTTTTGTACCGGCTACCATAAAAGCATTGTAAGCGTCTCTGCCATTGCTTCGTTGTTGTGCTATATTCCGGGCAGTTACAAACTCATACGGGTCCGTTACTACATCCATGTTAAAAATAGGCTTGGCCAAGGACCATTGGGTTCTTAAATCAACCTTGATCTTGCCGCTCTTTCCACTTTTAGTAGTAACCAAAACCACCCCAAAGGCCGCCCGGGCACCATAAACGGCCGCAGCTGCGGCATCTTTTAGCACACTAACACTTTCAATATCATTCGGGTTGATCAGATTCAAATCCATCGGCACCCCATCCACCAGAATTAAGGGGCCACCGCCATTGATCGAGGTATAACCTCTAACGTTAAATTCTATTGGTTGGGCCGGGTCACCGTTACGAGGGGCAATGTTCAGGTTGGGAATTACCCCCTGCAAACCTTCCCCTGCTGAAGCAATGGCCCGGTTTTCGAGCCGTTCAGCTGATGCCACGCCCACGGCACCCGTTAGGTTCACTTTTTCCTGCGTACCATACCCCACCACTACTACTTCCCCCAACGCCTTGGCATCAGTTGCCAGAGAAACATTAATAGTGGTGCGGTTATTAATAGGCACCTCCTGGGTTTGGAAACCTATAAAAGATACAACTAATGTTCCGTTTGCATTGGGTACGTTAAGCACATAATTGCCGCTGGCATCCGTTGCCGTACCCGTAGTGGTGCCTTTTAATAATACCGTAACACCGGGCAAGGCTTCCCCGGTTTCGCCATTAACTTTACCACTAACGGTTATACCCTGCGCCCAAACACTTGTAACAAATGTTAGAAAGACAGGTATCAGATATAAATACTTCATTTTTTTTCGTACTAGTACTCCCATAATTTTTTAGATATAGATGAATAATTCAGTTTAGGTGGATGATTCATCTAATTTAAATACATATAAAATTTTAAGTGTTATGTACTGTTAGGTTAACTCCCTCAATAAGAATTAACCGCTAATATAAAATTGTTAAACATTCCATATTTATATAAAACTCATATTAATAAATATCCATATTCTATTTAAGTTATTTAAGGATTATCTTATAATTATATAAAATTATTATCTTTAAAAATTTACGAATTCTTAATAATTTTAAAGCTTTTAGAAAGAACCATACATTTAGAGTATGATTAAAAGATCAGGTAAGTAACTAGCGAGTATAATAACAAAATCTATTTGTGTAAAGCACAAGGAAGCAGCAGTAGTTTCATCATACTTTTGCTTAGTTTACGAAAGAAGTGGAACTAGGCAAAGCCTCTTTTTACCTACAACCTTCTTACTATGTTTATTAGTCAATGAGCCCTGTTATAGGTGCAATATGCCTGTTAGTGATTCAGAAAACGCTTGAAAAGAACGTCTATAATAAAGTAGGAAGGTCAACTATTCTCGACAAATTAATAACACTGCCTTAATTACAAATAGTCAACTCGCATCCTTTTGTTCCGAAATATTTTCTTTCCCTGTATGTTATAAAGTAGCGTCTTGCTTATCCCCATTGATAACATAACTTTTTCAAGTATTTTGTACTATTTCTTTAATCAAGTAAGATTGATGATAGTATTCCATTCCGATCAGAAAACAAGTACTAATTAATTGTAAATATTAAAGATAAAAAGGCAAGTAAACCTGTTCAAGATCAGCCACTTTGCATTATATAAAGAAGGAGAAATTCCATAATTCAGTAGCGAATAGCTTCAATAATATTTATGAACGTTTGCAGTAACATAACCAAGTCCGTGTTTAAAGAAGTACTGCAAATCAGCGCTGTTTACCTGTTCTGCAATCAGTTTTTTACCTTTTTAATAAAAAAGATTTTAAAGCACTGTACTGAATATTAAGCTAAGTCTGCTAAATAGGGCAGTTTAAAAAAAAATACAATAAAGCTTTTGTATTAAAGAAGAGCTTTTAAAATTATAAAAACTAGAGTAGGTCCCAAACTTCGGACAGCTTCTAATTTAGTTTAAATTAAATTAAGCAATCATATTATAGATACTTTCAGGAGTTTTGTAGTCCAGAGAATGGTATAGCCGCTCCTGATTATAAAAATGGGAATACTGCTTTAGTTCTTGCTACAGTTTCTAACAAGTTACTGGTCTATGCAGGTAAAGGCATTAATGTTTGACACTCCTCCTAAGTCTCTCTATGAAGATGTGATCAATGAATCCTCCTTTACCATCAATATCAAATTGTATGCTATGCAGCTTTAGAATAGCAGCAAAAGCATCGCTTGTAAACTAATTTTCTGCAAAAACGCCTGTTTCCAGGCAGATATTTGATTTGAATGTAGCTCATGTTTCTATGACAACTTTAAAAGAGTTTGCTACTCTTATAAAGCTTCAATGGCTACTTCAGCCTGGAGCACTGCTGAAAATCACCAACTCTTTTGCATAAGAAGATAATTTGTTGATTTTACGTTTAAATCGCTGTTCTATTTTTCAGGGTCCACTATAATATAAACTTCTATTGGGTTTAGATAAACATTTTTCAATTAACAAAACTTTATTTTAAAATATTCTATATATCGCTTGCATTTTAAAATTAATGCAATATTTTTACTGTAATAAAATACTTTATTGATAAATTTTAAATTACAGCAATTATATTATCATTATTTCAAACCTAATTATTAATCATATACTTAAACCTGTTAAATGCCTATGCTTAGAAGCTTACTCCGTATATTATCTTATTCTTCTTAAAAATATAAATTATAGAATCTGTGCCTATTTAAAATGTAGGCAGAGATTTTATAATTTATATTTTTAATTAATACCCTCCCTATTAATACCCCATACTTTCTTTACTAAAGCCTTACTGTTAATAAAAGACTTTTATTATTACCAAGTAAAATTTTATACACTTACTCTCAACCACATTCACTACAAATTATGTTGAAAAAATTACAAAATTCTCCTAGGCAACTAATCCGCTTATGTCTGCTTGGTATTCAAATCCTTTATTTAAGCAGTTGCCAACCCGACGATGAACACTTTGAAATGCCGGCAGAAATGTCTGCCCGAGTTTATGGGCAGTTAGCTGCTGACCCAGATTACAGTACGTTTGTTAAAGGTGTAGATAAAGCCGGCCTTAAAGATATTTTAGAGCGTTCGGGGTTATATACAGCTTTTGCTCCTACCAATGCAGCTTGGGAAGAATTCTTGAAGGCTAATAATTACAGTTCCATCGAAAGCATCCCGGATACCATCTTGGTTCCTTTAATCAATTACCATTTTATGGAGCCTATGAAGTTTTCTTTTGACTTTAAAGAGCCTACCCGCTACACCACTCGCGCCAACAAGCACCTGAGCCTCGACAACCAGGGAGGGAAATTTACGGTTAATGGTGTAGAAGTAATTACAGAAAAAATGAACGGCGAAGCCATGAATGGCGCTATTCATGGTATTGGCACAGTTCTAATTGCGCCACCTACCCTGGAAGATGCTTTAAGCAAACGGACTGACCTGAAAAACTTCCGCGAACTTCTAAAAACTTTTACTTTAAGACGCTTCGATGCCCGGTCTTCCCTTGATAATGACGGTGACGGAGATATTGATTCTGTTTTTGTAGAAGAGAGCTTAATAACGGGTTTCTGGTGGCGTAACCAAGTAGATTTGCTTACTGCCTTTGCGCCAACTGACGCGGCATTCGAGCAATTCTTTCAGGTAAATGGTTATGCGAATTTCAGCGAAGTGCCTAGAAATGTATTGGAGCTTCTTATAAATTATCATTTTATAGCTCTAAGTGGTAAAAAGATAAATGACTTAGGTAGTAATGAAAAGACCATTGGCAATGAAATGCTTACCCTATCTGCCGCCGATGTGGTTACACCAGATATTCGTTTAAATAATGGCTACTTACACGTTATTGATAAAGTTTTACTTCCGCCCAGCTTAAGTACTTTAACTGGTTTGATTTATTTAAATCGCGATAAAGATTTAACTAGTTTCTCGGCAGCTGTAAAACAAGCAGCCATGGCGCAAGAATTATCGGATGCGACTAAACAATTTACTGTTTTTGCCCCCACTGATGATGCCTTTAAAGCCTCTAATGTTGATGTTACAAAAGCTACCGCTGCCGATTTAGCTAAGATTGTTCGCTATCACATCTTAAGATCAAAACAAATGGCCGCAGCACTTAATGGCACATACGAAACGCATTTGGATCCTCAGAAAAAGGTTACCGTTGCCGGTACAATGATAACCGGGATTAAAAATAGTGCTACCATTACTCAAACCGATAAAGTAGCAAATAATGGTGTGCTACATAAAATCAATATGGTACTAATGCCTGAATAATAATTAAGATTTATTTCCCGATATGATAAACATTTATATAAAATAACATTTAGTATATGTATAAAATTAAACAATATGTAGGCACTATACTACTGGTATTCCTAACAGTTTGTGCCTCGCAACAATACTCATTTGCCCAAAACACCGGAGGCACCCAAGTGCGAGGAAAAGTAACATCTGAGCAAGGGGAAGCCTTAGTTGGTGTTACCGTAGTTGTAAAAGGCACTACCAATGGGGCAGTTACCGATGTAGAAGGAAATTACTCCTTACAAGTAGCAAATTCAAACGTCTCTTTGGTGTTTTCATTTATTGGGTTTATTGCCAAGGAAGTTTCTTTACAAGGTAAAACTACCCTGAATGTGTCTTTAGCTACGGATGCTAAAGCGCTAGAAGAAGTAGTAGTGGTGGGTTACGGAGAGCAATCCCGTAGAAACTTGACGGGGGCAATTTCCTCGGTAAGTGGAAAGGATATCGACGAGGTACCGGTACCCAGCGTAGACGCTATGATTCAGGGCCGCGCACCTGGCGTGCAGGTTACAATGGCTTCTGGTGCACCTGGGGCTGGGGTACAAGTTAAAATCCGGGGTAATACCTCCATTAACGCGGGTAACGACCCGCTTTATGTTATCGATGGCGTTCCGGTTCGGAACCAGTCGTTTGCTGATGCTATTACCGGTGAAGGTAGTCAAAATCCCATGGCAGATATTAATCCGAATGATATTGCTTCAATCGAAATTCTGAAAGATGCGTCAGCAGCTGCCATTTATGGTGCTAGGGCTGCCAATGGAGTAGTGCTGATTACTACCAAACGTGGTTCTAAAGGAGCTACTAAATTTACCTTAACCAATTACACCGGTATACAAGAAGCCCCCAGACAAATTCCGTTACTGAATGGTGACCAGGCTAAAACTTTGCTTTTAGAAATGGAGGCTAATATTGGCAACCCTGCTGCCGCGCCGGAACTAAGAGATGACCCTACTCGGGCAGATTTTGAACTATTCAACAATAATACTAACTGGCAGGATGGAGTTTTACAACGTGCGTTAATCCAGAATTATAATTTAAGCATGCAAGGCGGCGAATCCAAAACCCGTTATGCTTTCAGTTTAGGTTATTTCGACCAGGAAGGGGTAATTATTGAGAGTCAATACAAACGTTTCACTTCGCGTTTTAACTTGGATTACGAGGTTTCTGATAAAATCAGATTCGGTAACAGCATCAGCTTTACCCGGGCTGCCGGTAATCGCCAATATAACAAAGATGCTTATGAAACGGCGCTGCAAAAATTACCTTATTTCCCAACCTACATGCAGGATACTTTAGGTAACGACATACCAGGCTTATATTATACCGGCGACTGGCGAGGCAATCCTTTGCCAATGGCCAGAACCCTAAAGAACGACACCTACAACAACCGGGTAATTGGTAATCTGTTTGCCGAATGGGATATAATACCGCACTTAACCTTTCGGACTAGTTTTGGCGCCGACTACAGTGGTTATCGGGAAAAGACCTTCCGGCCAAGAGAAGCAATTGTGAACAGTTTCCGGGAAGCCAGCGAGCAATTTACTGAAGATTTGTCGTGGTTGAACGAGAACATTTTAACATATAGCCGAACGCTTAATACCAAGCACAACGTAACCGCCTTGGTTGGTTATACCCAACAGGAAAGTAAATGGGATCGTTTACAAGCCAGAGGCCGCAATGCCCCTTCTGATTTAATTTCTACTTTAAACGCCAGTGCCCAAATTGATGCAGCTACATCTAATATATCCCGTTGGGGCATCAGCTC
>Ga0210040_10001934_pt1 | contig 30202 bp, 27 predicted proteins | sample CryGeyCG12114_NA_FD_185462 | JGI IMG/M metagenome (GOLD analysis project Ga0210040, IMG submission 185462) | Groundwater microbial communities from aquifer - Crystal Geyser CG19_WC_8/21/14_NA (SPAdes) (version 2) | ecosystem: Environmental > Aquatic > Deep subsurface > Groundwater | place: USA...
GTCCTGGTTGGCGCGGAAGGCCCCGGACTGCCACAGCATGGCGTCCACGAGGGTGGTCTTGCCGTGGTCGACGTGGGCCACGATGGCGACGTTGCGCAGATCGCTGCGTACGGGCATGGCGGTGGTGCTCCCTGTTCAGACGTGGGGTGCGGACCAGAGCAAGCCGGTCCTGCAGGCCCGCGACGGCGTCGTTCGGGCAACCACCGAAGTCTAGCCGGGACCTGGGGCCGGTGCCTCACGCGCACGGCACACCTGCGCCCGTAGGCTGGAGGACCGCACCGAGCAGGAGGCCGAATGGCGAACGACTGGCTCAAGGACTCGTTCCGCCACGAGTACGACGCCCAGTCCGAGGCGATCGGTCGCTTCAACCTCGCCGTGTTCGGCAAGACCGGGGTCGGCAAGTCGACGCTGGTGAACGCCATCTTCGGCGAGGACGTCGCGAAGGTGGGCATCGGGGAGCCGGTGACCCAGGGCAGCCACCTCTACGTGGACAAGGTCGGGAGCCTCGGCATCGTCGACACCCAGGGCCTGGAGATCGGCACCGACGACCGGAAGATCATCGACGAGCTGCGCAAGATGGTCCTGCGCACCCGGAAGATGCCGCTGAGCGAGCAGCTCCACGTGGCCTGGTACTGCGTGCGTGGCATGGACCGGCGCTTCGAGGACACCGAGGCCGAGTTCGTGCGGGCGCTCGACGAGCTCGGGCTGCCGGTGGTGATCGTGATGACCCAGGTGCCGCGCAACGAGTCCGGCTTCCACCCCGACGCCGTCGCCCTCGCCGAGCTGGTCCGCCAGCGTCAGCTGCCGGTGGTGCCGGGCAGCCCGTACCTCACCTACGCCACGCCGGACACCTTCACCGGGCAGCGGGCGTACGGGCTGCGAGAGGTCCTCGATGCCACCTTTCGCGTCGCGCCGGGAGGCGTCCACGGAGCGCTCGTCGCCGCACAGGAGATCGATCATTCCCGGAAGGCGGCCGAGGCCCAGAGGGTGATCGCGGCCGCGGCGAGCAGCGCGGCCGCCAGCGCCGCGGTCCCCGTGCCGTTCTCCGACGCCGTGATGCTCGTGCCGATCCAGCTCGGCATGATGGCCAAGATCGCCCAGCTCTACAAGATCAAGTTCGACCGGGCCGCACTCATGGCGATCGCCTCGACCACGGCGGCCACCCAGGCCGGGCGGGCGACCGCGACCGGCCTGCTCAAGCTGATCCCGGGCGCCGGGTCGATCGCGGGCGGGCTGATCGGTGCCGGGGTCGCGACGACCTACACGTACGCGATGGGCCAGGCCTGGCTCACGGTCTGCCAGCGGGCGGCCACCGGGTCGTTCGGCCGGGTGGGCGAGGCGCTCGACACCGACGCGGTCCGCGAGGCGTTCAGCTCCGAGCTCAAGTCCCGGCTCAAGGTCCGGGGCTCGCAGAAGTCGGCCTGACCCGGCCCCGTTAGGCTCAGCAGGGTGACGATTCCCGACGTCCGGGGTCTGCTCGACGACGAGCCTCCGCACGACCAGGCCGTGTTCGCCACGCGCCTGAAGCGCTACTGGCCCGACCTCCTCACCGGCCTGACCGGGGCCTACCCGGCGCACGCGGTGGAGATGGCGAACCACCTCGTCGAGATCGCCGCGGACAACTTCCGGCGCCGCCCCGCGGACCTGCGGCTCCTCGACCTCCAGCGCCACGCCGACCCGCAGTGGTTCGGCCACCAGGGGATGCTCGGCTACGCGACGTACGCCGACCTGTTCGGCGGGACCCTCGCCGGCGTGGGGGAGCGGGTGGACTACCTCTCCGAGCTCGGCGTCACCTACCTGCACCTGATGCCGCTGCTCCGCCCGCGGCCCGGGCAGAACGACGGCGGCTACGCGGTCATGGACTACCGCGCGGTCCGCGAGGACCTCGGCACGGTCGAGGACCTGCGCGACCTCGCGACCACGCTCCGCGGCCGCGGCATCTCCCTGACCCTCGACCTGGTGCTGAACCACGTCGCGGCCGAGCACGCCTGGGCGGTCGCCGCGCGCAGCGGCGACAGCTACTACCGGCGCTACTTCCACCTGTACGCCGACCGCGAGCTCCCGGACGCCTACGAGCGCACCCTGCCCGAGGTCTTCCCCGACACCGCGCCGGGCAGCTTCACCTTCGACGAGGAGTCGTCGTCCTGGGTCTGGACCACCTTCTCGAAGTTCCAGTGGGACCTCAACTGGCACAACCCCGACGTCTTCTACGAGTTCGCCGACCTGATCCTGTGGCTGGCGAACCTCGGCGTCGAGTGCCTGCGGCTGGACGCCATCGCCTTCATCTTCAAGCGCATGGGCACCTCCTGCCAGAACCAGCCCGAGGTCCACGCCATCACCCAGGCCCTGCGCGCGGTCGCCCGGATCGCGGCGCCCGCCCTCGTCTTCAAGGCCGAGGCGATCGTGGGGCCGGCCGACCTGGCGCCCTACCTCGGGGTCGGCAAGCACGCCGGCAAGGTCAGCGACATGGCCTACCAGAACTCGCTGATGGTGCAGATCTGGTCGGCGCTCGCGGCCAAGGACACCCGGCTGTTCTGCGCGGCCATGAACCGCTTCCCGTCCAAGCCGGTCACGACGGTCTGGAACACCTACCTGCGCTGCCACGACGACATCGGCTGGGCGGTCGACGACGCCGACGCGGCCTCGGTCGGCCTGGACGGGTCGGCGCACCGCCGCTTCCTGGCCGACTTCTACGCCGGCGTCTACCCGATGAGCGACGCGCGCGGGCTGGTGTTCCAGGAGAACCTCGAGACGGGCGACCGGCGCATCAGCGGCACCGCGGCCTCGCTGATCGGCCTGGAGGCCGCGCTGGCCACCGGCGACGAGGCCCGGGTCGAGACCGCCGTGCGCAAGCTGCTGCTGGCGTACGCGGTCGTGCTCGGCTACGGGGGCCTGCCGCTGCTCTACATGGGCGACGAGCTCGGCCTGCTCAACGACCACCACTTCGACGCGGATCCCGACCACGTCGACGACAACCGCTGGGTGCACCGGCCGAGGATGCCGTGGGACGTCGCCGAGCGCCGGCACCACCCGGGCACGCTCGAGCACCGGGTGTTCACCGGCCTGCGCCACCTGGTCGAGGTGCGTTCCACGCTGCCCGCGCTCGAGGCGTCGGTCGAGACCGAGGTGCTCGACCCGGTGAACCCGGCCGTGCTGGTCTGCCTGCGTCGCGCCCCGACCCAGACGATGGTCGCGGTCCACAACGTGACCGCGCAGCCCCAGAGCCTGCCGCGCTGGGTCCTGCCGGTCGGGAGCTGGGCCGAGGACGCGCTGACCCGGGAGACCCCGTTGGACGACGGTCCGTTGCACCTGGGTCCGTACGAGGTCCGCTGGTTCGTGGCGCCGACGTGAGCGCGGCCGAGGTCGTCGAGGAGGCCCTGCGCACCCTCGGCCTGCCCTGGGAACGGCGCGGGGACACGTTCACCGTGTCGCTGCCGGGGGAGCACAAGCTGGTCACCGAGTGCGCGCTGGAGGTGGGCGCGCACAGCGTCCAGGTGCGGGCGTTCGTGGCCCGGGCGCCCGAGCAGGACGCCGACCGGGTCCACCGCTGGCTGCTCGAGCGCAACCTCCGTCTCGGTGGGGTCGCCTTCTGCGTCGACCACCTCGGCGACGTCCACCTGGTCGGGCGCCTGCCGGTCACGGGCCTGGCGGTGGACACCGTGGACCAGCTGCTCGGCGTGGTCGCCGACGCGGCGGACACGAGCTTCGACCCGATCGTGGCGATGGGCTTCGCGGACAGCATCCGGCGGGAGTGGGTCTGGCGCCGCGCCCGCGGGGAGTCGACGGCCAACCTGGCCGCGTTCCGCCAGCTGGACCCGGACCAGCACGGCCCCTGAGCCTGTCGAAGGGCCTCGAAGAGGTCGGTGCACCCTGTGCTCGCGTCGACGAACGTCAACCCCTGCGGGACCCGTCGACAGGCTCGGGGAACGTTCTTCTCGGCGACTAGGCGTCGAGTCGCGCGGCCACGTCCGCCGGGAAGCCGCCGGTGGCCCTCGGCCACCCCGTCGACCTGCACCCACGGCCCGTTCCACTCGTCCGAGATCACGCAGACGCTGACCTCGGGGCGCTGCTCCGCGTTCGTGACCTTGGCCCGCGACGGGTAGGACGAGACGACCAGGCGGCCCTGCGCGTCCACGCCCCCGCTCACGGGGGACAGCTGCGGCCGGCCGTCGCGCCGGGCGGTGGCGAGCAGGAAGCGGTGCCGTGGACGGACGAAGTCGAGCAGCTCGGCGAGCGGCACGGACGTGGTGGTGGCGATGGAGCGGGGCACTGTTCCTCCTGCGTGTCCTCCTGCGGGCGGACACTACTCGGGCGGATCCGGGGTGCCGGACCGCCTCTACTAGGTTGGTCGCATGACCTCGACCCTGATCCTGCTCCGGCACGGCGAGAGCGAGTGGAACGCCAAGAACCTCTTCACCGGGTGGGTCGACGTCGACCTGAACGCCAAGGGCGAGGCCGAGGCGAAGCGCGGTGGCGAGCTGCTGGTCGAGGCCGGTCTGCTGCCCGACGTGGTCCACACCTCGCTGCTGCTCCGGGCGATCCGCACCGCTCAGATCGCGCTCGTGGAGGCGGAGCGGCACTGGGTGCCGACGCGGCGCTCGTGGCGGCTGAACGAGCGCCACTACGGCGCCCTGCAGGGCAAGGACAAGGCCGAGACGCTCGCTCAGTTCGGTGCGGAGCAGTTCATGGTCTGGCGCCGCTCGTACGACGTGCCCCCGCCCCCGATCCCGCGGGACGACCCCTACGCGAACTTCTCCGACCCGCGCTACGCGAGCCTGCCGCCGGACGCGCGACCCGCGACCGAGTGCCTCAAGGACGTGCTGCTGCGGGCGCTGCCCTACTGGTACGACGCGATCGTCCCGGACCTGCAGGCCGGTCGGGTCACGCTGGTCGCCGCGCACGGCAACTCGCTCCGCGCGATCGTCAAGCACCTCGACCACATCGGCGACGCCGAGGTCGTGAGCCTCAACATCCCCACCGGCATCCCGCTGGTCTACGAGCTCGACGACGACCTGCAGCCGACCGGGCCGGGCCGCTACCTCGACCCCGAGGCCGCGGCCGCGTCGATCGAGGCGGTCAAGAACCAGGGCAAGAAGTAGGACTGCTCCGTCGGGCCCCGCGAGGGCGCCGGGCCCGACGGGCCGGCCTCAGGGCTGGGGCCAGAAGTCTTCCTCCGGGAACTGCCCGGTGACGACGTAGATGATCCGTCGGCCCATCGAGGCGGCGTGGTCGGCGATGCGCTCGTAGTAGCGGCCGAGCAGGGCGACGTCCACGGCCGCCTCGACGCCGTCGGACCAGTCGTCGCTGAGCAGCATCCGGAACTGCGTGCGCCGCAGCTCGTCCATCTCCTCGTCGCGGGAGCGCAGCTCCTGGGCGACCTGGATGTCGCGGTCGTTGAGGGTCTGGCCGGCGGTGACGACCATCTTCTCCGCGACGTCGCCCATCCGGACGAAGTTGGAGCGCAGCGAGGCCGGCACGGCGACCTCGGGGTAGCGCAGCCGGGCGATCTTGGCCACGTGCGCAGCGAGGTCGCCCATCCGCTCCAGCTCGGTCACCATCCGGAGCGTCGTGACGACGGTGCGCAGCTCGCCGGCGACCGGGGCCTGCCGGGCGAGGAGCGAGAAGGCCCGGGCCTCGACCTCGCGCTGCTTGGCGTCGATGGCCTCGTCCTGGCTGATGACGATCTCGGCGAGCTGCAGGTCGGCCTCGAGGAGGGCGGTGGTGGCGGTCCGGACGGCGCCCGACACGGTCTGGCACATCTGCACCAGGTCGGCGAGGATGTCGTCCAGCTGTTCGCGGTAGTTCTCGCGCATGGTCGGTCTTTGTCCCATCTCAGGAAGTCGTCTGCGTCAGCCACCCTAAGGCGGCCCTCTACTGCTGACCCACCCCCGCGTGAACGCTGCGTGAACGGGTCCGGAACGGCTGGTGACCGCTGGTCCCCACGGGGCTGCGGAGGCACGGGGCCGAGGTCTCGTACGCCTAGGATCGCACCGTGAACCCACTCGGGGCCGCCGCCGTGCTGGTCGCGGGGATCCTCCTCGGCGCCCTCGTCGCCTGGCTGTTCCTGCGCCGGCCGCCCGCCGAGGAGCCGCCCACCTTCGACGACCCGCCGCCGGTCGTGCCCGAGGGCGTCTCGGAGATCCTGTCCGTGCTCAGCTCCTCGGCGGTCGTGGTCGGCCCGCACGACGAGGTCCTCGAGGCCACCCGCGCCGCCCGTTCGCTCGGGCTCGCCCGGGGCACCCGGGTCGGTGTCCCCGAGCTGCTCGACCTCGTCCGGCAGGCGCGCCGCGACGGCAGGACCCGTGTCCACGACCTCGAGCTGAGCCGCGGACCGAGCGACGCCACGCTCTACCTCAGCGCCCGCGTGGCGGCGCTGCCCGACGGGCTCGTCGTGATCCTCGCCGACGACCTGACCGCCTCCTACCGCGTCGAGGCGACCCGTCGTGACTTCGTCGCGAACGTCAGCCACGAGCTCAAGACCCCGATCGGGGCCATCTCGCTGCTTGCGGAGGCGGTCGAGGACGCCGCTGACGACCCGGACGCCGTCCGCCGCTTCGCCGGGCGGATGGGGGTCGAGTCGGGCCGGCTGGCCGACCTGGTCAGCCAGATCATCGACCTCTCGCGGCTCCAGGCGGACGACCCGCTCGCCGAGCCGCAGGTCGTCGACATCGACGAGGTCCTGCGCGACGCGGTCGACCGCTGCCGGGTGGACGCCGAGCAGCGCGGGGTCACGCTCACCCTGGCCAGCACCCACGGGGTCCGGGTCCTCGGCAACGCACGCCAGCTCAGCACCGCCGTCGGCAACCTGGTCGAGAACGCCGTGGTCTACTCCGACCCCGGTGCGCGCGTGGTGGTGGCCGCGCACGTCCGCTCGCACAGCGACGACGACGACGTGGAGATCACGGTGTCCGACACGGGCATCGGCATCTCCGCCGCCGACGCGGAACGCATCTTCGAGCGCTTCTACCGGGTCGACTACGGCCGCAGCCGGGCCAACGGCGGGACGGGGCTCGGCCTGAGCATCGTCAAGCACATCGCCGCCAGCCACGGAGGCCGCGTCGGCGTCTGGAGCCAGGTCGGCCGCGGGTCGACCTTCACGATCACCCTCCCGGCCCACCTCGCGCAGGTGCGGGCCGCGGACCGCCAGGGCCACGAGGCCCATCCCCAGGAGGACGCCGTGCAGCAGGACGCCCAACGACAGACCATGCAGGACCACGCCGACAAGGTGCGCTCGTGACCCGCGTGCTGGTGGTGGAGGACGAGCTGTCCTACCGCGAGACGCTCGCCTACATGCTCGGGCGGGAGGGCTTCGAGGTCATCGAGGCCGCCGACGGCACCGAGGGCCTGGCCGCGTACGACCGCTCGGGCGCGGACATCGTGCTGCTCGACCTGATGATGCCCGGCCTGCCCGGCACCGAGGTCTGCCGCCAGCTGCGCCAGCGGGGTCCCGTGCCCGTGATCATGCTGACCGCGCGCGACTCCGAGATCGACAAGGTCGTGGGCCTCGAGCTGGGGGCCGACGACTACGTCACCAAGCCGTTCAGCCACCGCGAGCTCGTGGCCCGGATCCGGGCGGTGCTCCGCCGTGGTCAGGACGTGGAGCTCGTCCCGGACGTCGTGGAGGCCGGCGGGGTCCGGATGGACGTCGAGCGCCACCAGGTCGCGGTCGACGGTCAGCCCGTCCGCCTGGCGCTCAAGGAGTTCGAGCTGCTGGAGATGCTGCTGCGCAACGCCGGCCGCGTCATGACCCGGGGCCAGCTGATCGACCGCATCTGGGGCGCCGACTACGTCGGCGACACCAAGACCCTCGACGTCCACGTGAAGCGCCTCCGCGCCAAGCTCGAGACCGACCCGGGCAACCCCGAGCACCTGCTCACCGTCCGGGGCCTGGGCTACAAGTTCGAAGCCTGACTTCTGTCCTCGCTCCGCTCGGACGGGGATCGGGCCCTGACCCGGTCCCTTCACTCTCTCGCTCGCCGCCGAAGAACGGGTCTGCTCGCTCGGTCGTCCAGGCACCGGCGCCCGATCCGGTGAGGGCTGGGTCTCAAGCGCCAGGACCCTCTGCGTGTCTGCTCGACCTTGTGCCGTCTGCTCGTGCTGCAACGCGCGCAGACTGTCGAAGATCGAGCAGACGTGCCGTGACGAGCCGCTCCGCATGCTCCATCGCTGAGCGGAGCGGAGTCAGAGCTACGGCGTGGGTGACGGCTCTGCGGTGACCGAGGGCGACGCGGACGGGGCCGCCGACGGGGTGATGTCGGAGTAGGGCGGGAGGTTGCCGTCCACGACGGTGGTGCGCATCGTGATGCTGCCGGCCGTGGCGAACTGCAGCGTCAGGTCGGCGTCGAGACCGGCCGCGAGGCCGGAGGCGCCGGTGACGGTGATGAACGGGTCGATGTCGGTGAGCACGACCTGCGAGTTGTTCGCGAGCACCACCGGGGTGGACACCGTCGCGGTGAAGGGCGCGCCCTTGCTGCTGTCGGCCCGGTAGGGCACGCCGGAGACGCCCGTGAGGCTGTCGTTGCCCAGCATCGACAGGCTGGCGGAGATGATGCCCTCGCCCGGGCTGCGGCTGATCACGAGCAGGTTGCGCACGTGGATGACCGACTCGGGCTTCGTCAGGTCCCCGACGTCGAAGTTGATGCCTTCTGACGGCGTGTAGGGCCGCAGCGTCTGGGCGTCCATGCCGCAGGCCGCCGCGGGCAGGACCGCCACGAGGGCGGCGGCCGCGAGGGCAGCCCGGACCCGGCCCGTGCGCGCGGGCCTGGGTCGGCGGGCGCGGTACGCGGTGGCAGTCACGGTGGACCCCTGTCTCGTCGTCATCGGTGCGGTCGTGCAGCTGCGGGCCCCGGCTTGGCGGCCAGGGGCAGCCTAGCGACAACGGCGCGCGAGGTGCAGGTGCGACCCGGCCTGCTTGCCACCGGCGGCCCCCGCTGTGCCGCGCGGCCCATAGGAAGCACAGGTTTGTCAACCCCCGGTCGCCGCCTAAACTGGCTCTGACCAGCGCGAACGCCGTCGGGACGACCCTGTGAGCGTGCTAAACTTGGCTGTCGGACAATCGGGGTACTGGAGGAACATGTCTTTCACAGTCGGCGAAACGGTGGTCTACCCAAATCACGGTGCAGCCGTGATCGAGGACATCGAGACGCGGCAGATCAAGGGCGAGGACAGGCTTTACCTCGTGCTCCGCATCGTGGGCCAGACCGACCTGATCGTGCGGGTGCCGGCGTGCAACCTCGATCTCGTCGGTGTGCGTGACGTGGTCGACGCGGACGGCCTGGAGCGGGTCTTCAGCGTGCTGCGCGCTCCGCACACCGAGGAGCCGACCAACTGGTCGCGCCGCTACAAGGCCAACCTCGAGAAGCTGCACTCGGGCAACGTGCTCAAGGTCGCCGAGGTCGTCCGCGACCTGTGGCGCCGTGAGCGCGAGCGTGGCCTCTCGGCCGGCGAGAAGCGCATGCTGGCCAAGGCTCGTCAGATCCTCGTCTCCGAGCTCGCGCTGGCCGAGCACGTGGAGGAGACCCGCGCCGAGGTCCTGCTCGACGAGGTCCTCGCGTCCTAGTCAGCGCTCGAGCAGGTCGGTCCTGATGGACCTCATGGACGTCCGTACCGGTATCGGTACGGACGTCCATCGTTTGGTGGCCGGGCGGCCCATGACGGTCGCCGGGCTGACGTTCGACGACCCGTACGGGCCCGAGGGCCACTCCGACGGTGACGTCGTGGCTCACGCGGCCTGCGACGCCCTGCTGGTCGCGGTCGGTCTCGGCGACCTCGGCTCGAACTACGGCACGAGCGCGCCCGAGTGGAGCGGCGTCGGGGGCGTGGCCTTCCTCGTCGAGACCGTCCGCCGGCTGCGCGCGGCGGGCTGGGCACCCGTGAACGTCGCCGTGCAGCTGGTCGGGAACCGTCCCAGGCTCGGAGCGCGGCGGGCCGAGGCCGAGGCGGTGCTCAGCGCTGCGGTCGGTGCGCCCGTGACCCTCTCCGCCACGACGACCGACGGGCTGGGCCTCACCGGCCGGGGCGAGGGGATCGCCGCGCTCGCGACGGCCCTGGTCCACCGGGCGCCAGCGTCGACCTGAGCGACCTCGGGCCAGGCCTCCTTCGGACCCGGCTGAGGACACGGCCGGATCGGCTGACGGGGCCTCGTGCGTCCTAGCGGACCCGGCTGGCCGGCGCCGTGAACGTGTTGCACGCCCCGACGCTGCCGTTGCCCAGGCCCGTGTCGCCCCAGAAGACCCGGGAACGGGCGAGGCCGTGGTTGCCGACGATGGCCGCGTTGCCGGTCACCGAGTCGTCGCCCACCGCCTTGTACGTGCTCTCGATGCCCTGCAGGTCGCCCTGGGCGATCCCGAGCGACTGGGACACCGAGCGGATGTACATGCCGGAGAAGCAGTCGGCCTGGGTCTCCAGCCGCCGGCTGTAGAGCAGGTCCGTCTGCTCGTCGTTGGAGTTCTGCCCGAGGGCCTTGGCCGAGATCAGGATGCCCGTGCGCGCCTGCAGCGCGTGCCCGAACTCGTGCGCGATGACGACGTCGACCGCCCACTTGTCCTGCGCGATGATCGGGAGCTCGTTGTCCAGCCGGTTGGAGTAGTAGACCTGCTGGTCGGCCGCGCAGTAGAAGGCGTTGACGCCCGTCGAGCCGCACTTGGTGGTCGTCTTGGCGCCGTAGATGGTGACGCTCGGGCGCACGATGATGAGCCCGGCGCCGGTGACCGGTGGCTCCCACACCCGGACGAGGCACTCCATGGACGCGTCCAGGTGCTGCTTGAGCTGCGCGTCCGACGCGGAGGCCACGTCGATGGGCTCGGCGTCGCAGCGCACCGGCGCCGGCGCCGTCTGGCCGTAGAAGGGGCTGCTGGTGATGACCTGCTGGGCCTCCTCGTACGTCTCCGGCACCGGCAGCGGCGGCGGGCTGAGGTCGGGCGGCGGCACCTTGTAGTCGTTGTTCTGGTAGGCGGAGTCGGAGCTGCCGCTGCTCGTGCCGAGGCCGGTGCCGACGAAGCCGAGGAGCGAGAGGCCGGCGATCACGATCAGGGCGAGCAGCAGGAGCCGGCCGCCCCCGCCCCGCCGCTTCGGTCGCTGGGGGGCACCGCCGAACCCGGGTCCGCCGCGCGGCGCGTACCCGGGCGGCGGCTGGCCGTACGGGTTGTACGCAGGCTGGCCGTAGCCCTGCTGGCCGAACCCGCCGGAGGGGTAGCCCTGCTGCCACGGGGCCTGGGTGGGCCGGCCGTACTGCTGCCCGCCCCACTGCTGGTTGCTCACGCAGGCACCCTAATGCGCTCCGGGTGCTGCCCAGGGGCCCGAAGTGATGAAAGGATCGCGCCCGTGCACCCCGAACTCACCGCCAGCTGGGCTCCGCCCCGCCGCCTCGTCGTGCTGGTCGCCCTGCTGCTGCTCGCCCTGGCGATCGTCGCCGGGCCCGCGGCACGGACCGCGCACGCCGCGGGGACGGCCTCCACGGTCGTCGCCGCGGGCAACGTGGCGAAGGACGGCACCCTGAAGATGACGGAGACGATCACCTTCGAGGGTGCCGCGCCGGCCTCGGTGACGCAGAAGTTCGAGACCGTGCAGAACGCGGTCGGCGACCGTCAGTACAAGACGACGGTCAGCGACGTCACCGCCACCGCCGGCGGTACGGCCGTGACCCCGCAGGTCAGCACGGACGGCCGCTACACGACGGTGACCGTCGCGACGAACGGCGCACCCGAGCTGGTGGTCGCCTACACCGTCCGCGGGGCGGTCGTCACCGTGCCGGACGGCACCGCGCTGCAGTGGCGCATGCTGCAGGGCCTGGACGTGTCGGTGACCTCCTTCCGCGCGACCGTCCTGATCCCCGGCACGTTCACCTACGTCCGCTGCACGGCGGGCGCACCGAACTCGACGACGCCCTGCCTCTCGGCGTCCGCGGGCACCGAGGACGCGACGACGCCCACGTTCACCGACGGCCCGCGCGGCGAGGGGGAGACCGTCGGCGTCGACATCGGCTTCCCGCCCGGTGAGGTGACCGCCAACGAGCAGATCGACTACCGCTGGACCGTCGGTCGCGCCTTCTCGCCCGACCCGCTGCCGCTGGGCATCGCCGTCGGCCTGCTCGTGCTCGGCGGGCTGGCCCTGCTGCTGGCGCACCGCCGCCGGGGAGCCGACGCCGCGTACAAGGGCGAGGCGGCACCGGTCGCGGAGTTCGTGCCCGTGGCCGCCGGCGAGGCCGAGTTCCGGGTGGTCGGCGACGTCCGGCCCGGGCACGTCGGCACGGTCGCCGACGAGCGCGTCGACCCGATCGACGTCACGGCGACCCTGGTCGACCTCGCCGTGCGGGGGCACCTGCTGATCACCGAGCTGCCCAGGTCGAGCACCTACTCCCGCACGGACTGGACCCTCACCCGGATCGGCGCCGGGACCGGGCTGCGGCCCTTCGAGCTGGCGCTGCTCGAGGGGATCGCCCCGGACGGCGAGCCGGTGCGCGTCTCCGAGATCGGCGGCCGGGTCGGGCAGTCGATCGGCCGCGTCCAGGACGCCCTCTACGACGAGGTCGTCGCCAACGGCTGGTTCGCCCGCCGTCCCGACGTGGTGCGCAGCCGCTTCACCCAGCTCGCGCTGGGCGCCCTCGCCCTCGCCGTCGTCGTCACCGTCCTGCTGGCCGCGTTCACCACGTTCGGGCTGATCGGGCTCGCGCTGGTGCTGCTCGGGCTGGGGCTGGTGTTCGTCGCGCAGGAGATGCCCTCGCGCACCCCGAAGGGGGTGGCCCTGCTGCACGGGCTGGGCGCGCTGCGCTCGCTGCTGCTGACGCAGCCCACCCACCAGATGCCCAGGGGTCGCGCGGTGGAGGAGCTGTCGGAGGTGCTCCCGTACGCGATCGTGCTGGGCGGGACCGAGCGCTGGCTCGACGCCCTGGTGGCCACCGACACCGACGACGCCCCCGACTCCGACGACCTCAGCTGGTACCACGGCCCCCGCGACTGGCACCTGCGCGACCTGCCCGACTCGCTGCGCAACTTCACGACCACCGTCTCGGGAACCCTCTTCACTCGATGAGAGCAGCAGCGACGAGGATCTGGCACCGAAGTCGGTGCCAGGTCCTCGTCGCCGAGATGGGGGAGCGTGCATGACGACGACCAGATGGTTGTTCGGGGACCAGCTCGGCAGCTATTTCCTCGACGGTGACGACCAGGACGTGCTCCTGGTCGAGTCGCGGGCCGTGTTCCGGCGGCGGGCCTTCCACCGGCAGAAGGCGCACCTCGTGCTGTCGGCGATGCGGCACCGGGCCGCCGAGCTCGGCGAGCGGTGCACGTACCTGGTGGCCGACACCTACCGGGAGGCGCTGGAGCAGGTCGACGAGCCGCTGAGCGTGGTGCAGCCGACGACCTGGGCGGCGGTGCACCTGGTCGACACCCTGGCCGGTGAACGGGACGTCGAGCGGCTGCCGGCGCGCGGCTACGTGACGGGGCGGGAGGACTTCACGCGCTGGGCGCAGGGCCGCGGGCGTCGTCGCCTGCTCATGGAGGACTTCTACCGTGACGCCCGCAGCCGGAACGACGTGCTGATGCGCGGGTCGGAACCCGTCCTGGGGCGCTGGAACTTCGACGCCGAGAACCGCGAGCCGCCGCCCCGGACCGGACGGCTCGACGTGCTCGACCCCTGGTGGCCGGAGGAGGACGAGATCGACGCGGCAGTGCGGGCCGACCTCGACCAGATGGTGGCCGACGGGATCGTGTTCGTCGGCGAGGACGGGCCGCGCCGCTTCGCCGCCACGCAGGAGGAGGCCCGGCTCGCGCTCGACCACTTCGTCGAGCACCGGCTGCCGACCTTCGGCCGCTTCGAGGACGCCATGCTGGCCGGCGACCGGTGGATGGCGCACTCGCTGATCTCCGCCCCGCTGAACCTCGGGCTGCTCGACCCGCTGGAGGTCGTGCGGGCGGTGGAGGAGGCGTACACCGCCGGCGACGCCCCGATCGCCGCGGTCGAGGGCTTCGTCCGGCAGGTGATGGGCTGGCGCGACTACATCTGGAACCTCTACTGGTACCTCGGCGAGGACTACCGGAACGAGAACGCGCTGAACGCCCGGACGCCGATCCCGGCCTGGTTTCAAGAGCTGGACCCGACCGGCACGGACGCCCGCTGCCTGTCGTGGGCGCTGAGCTCGGTCCGTGAGGTCGGCTGGGCGCACCACATCCCGCGGCTGATGGTCCTCGGGAACTACGCGCAGCAGCGCGGCTGGGACCCCCAGGAGCTCACGGACTGGTTCCACCGCAGCTTCGTCGACGGCTACGACTGGGTCATGGTCCCGAACATCGTCGGCATGTCCCAGTACGCCGACGACGGCGTCCTCGCCACGAAGCCGTACGTCGGGGGCGGCAGCTACATCAACAAGATGAGCGACTTCTGCGGCGACTGCGTCTACGACCCCAAGCAGCGGACGGGGGAGAGGGCCTGCCCGTTCACCGCCGGCTACTGGGGCTTCCTGAACCGTCACCGCGAGCACCTGTCCGGCAACTTCCGGATGGGTCAGATGGTCCGCGGCCTGGACCGCCTGAAGGACCTCGACCAGCTGCTCGAGGAGCACCCGGACCTGAGGTAAGGCCCCACGCCTGCTGCAGGTTTCGCACGTCAACGTGCCAGACCCTCACTGGGCACGGCAGATCTGCCGTGCTCAGTGAGGGTTTCGTGCGGTCAGTCCGCCCTGCTCACGCGTCGATCGAGCTCATGTCCGGGTACCGCTCGCCGACGGCGGCGGGGACGGCCTCGTCGAGGCGGGCGAGGTCGGCGGCGCTGAGCTCGACCGCTGCGGCGGCGACGTTCTCCTCCAGGTAGCGGACGCGCTTGGTGCCCGGGATCGGGACGACGTCGGAGCCCTGGGCGAGGACCCAGGCCAGGGCGACCTGTCCCGCCGTGGCCCCCAGCCCCTCGGCGACGCCCTTGACCGCGTCGACGATCGCCAGGTTGGCCTGCAGGGCGTCGCCGGCGAAGCGCGGGTTGTGGCGGCGGAAGTCGTCGGGGTCGAGGTCGTCGGTGCTCGTGATCGTGCCGGTGAGGAAGCCGCGCCCGAGCGGGGAGTAGGGCACCAGGCCGATGCCGAGCTCGCGCAGCACGGGCAGGATCTCGGTCTCGAGGTCGCGCGTCCACAGCGAGTACTCGGTCTGCAGCGCGGTGACCGGGTGGGTCGCGTGCGCGCGCCGGATGGTGTCCGCGGACGCCTCGCTCAGGCCGAGGTGGCGGACCTTGCCTGCGGCGACCAGCTCGCCCATGGCGCCGACGGTCTCCTCGATCGGGACCGACTTGTCGACGCGGTGCTGGTAGTAGAGGTCGATGTGGTCGACGCCGAGGCGCTGCAGGCTCGCGTCGCAGGCGGAGCGGACGTAGGCGGGGCTGCCGTCGATGCGACGGTTCCGGGGGTTGTCGAGGTCGCGCACGTTGCCGAACTTCGTGGCCAGGACGACCTCGTCGCGGCGGCCGGCGATGGCCCGCCCCACCAGCTGCTCGTTGGTGAACGGGCCGTACATGTCGGCCGTGTCGAGAAAGCTCACGCCCAGGTCGAGCGCGCGGTGGATGGTCCGCACGGCCTCGGGCTCGTCAGCGGTGCCGTAGAACTCGGACATGCCCATGCAGCCCAGGCCGAGGGTGGAGACGGTCAGTGCGGCGTCGCCGGTACCGAGGACGCGGGTGCCGAGGGTGGAGGGAGAGGTGGTCATGGACCCAGCCTGCTCCCTGTCTCCACCCACCTCCCGACCTGTTCATCGCAGCAGGTCGGCGAACGGGCCGCGGATCCCAAGAATTGCCTCTAGGGTTCTCAGCGTCTGCTCTCGGGGGCCCGCAGGCGTGGTCCCCCGCACTGATCGGCCTCGGCGCCGACAGGTCGGGCCTTCGTGGCCGAGGGCGGTCGCACGGACCCGTGACGAGGACGAGGACGACATGACCCAGCACCCGCTGACCCATCCCTGGCGGGTGGCGCGCGTCGCCTCCGCGGCTCTCGCGCTCACCGCGGCGGCCCTGACCGTGTCGGGCCCGGCCTCGGGGTACGGGGCCCCACAGGCCGCGCCCCTCGCCGCGTCCGTCCAGACCGCCGCGCCCTGCCTGACCAAGCCGTCCGGGGAGCGCGTGCGCGCCGACAGCCCCCTGAACGGTGCGGACCCGAACGACGTGACCCCCGCCCAGACCCAGCAGGTCGAGGCCAGGCTGGCGGCGAGCGCCCGGCAGCGCGGGCTGAGCGCCGGGCGGGCGCTGGGCAAGACGAAGATCGACGTCTACGTCCACGTGATCACCACCGACAAGGGCAAGGGCGGCGTCAGCAGCTCGCGGATCAAGAAGCAGATCGCGGTGCTGAACAAGGCCTACGCGGGCAAGACCTCGAGCAAGTCGAAGAAGACGGTCTTCTCGTTCAAGCTGAAGCACGTCGACAAGACGAAGAGCTCCGCCTGGTACGACTGGTCGAGCCCGGAGGTGGACGCCACCGACGACGTGAACGCGAAGACGGCCCTGCACAAGGGCAAGCTCGACGACCTCAACCTCTACATCACCTCGCTCCAGGACGGGCTGCTCGGCTACTCGTCGTTCCCGTTCGACGGGATCCTGGACCTGGACGGCGTGGTCGTGCTGAACGACAGCCTGCCGGGCGGCTCGGCCACCGGCTACGACCGTGGTGACAGCGCGACCCACGAGGTCGGGCACTGGCTCGGGCTGTACCACACCTTCGAGAACGGCTGCTCGAACCCCGGCGACGAGGTCGACGACACCCCCTACCAGGCCGACGGCGCCAACGTCTTCTCCTGCAGCAGCAAGCTCGACACCTGCCTCACCGAGGGCAAGGACCCGGTGCACAACTTCATGAGCTACGGCGACGACAAGTGCCTCACCCGCTTCACCAAGGGCCAGGCGACGCGGATGGCCCTGATGTGGCAGACCTTCCGGGCCCCGGGCGCGGGCAGCTGATGGTCCGGCCCTGCCTGTCCTGAGCGATCGCCAGGCTCAGGACAGGTCGACGCCCTCCAGGGGGACACCGCGGCTCAGGGGCCGCGGTGCTCCCGCTCGTACGCCTCGATCGCCCGGCGCAGCGCGTCGACCTCGGCGCTGATCCCGTCCGTCAGGTCGGGCGCCCGCCGGGGCCGGGGCTCCCAGTCGCCGAGCCAGGCGTACGAGGCCATCGTCAGCAGGAGCACGGCGAACGCCACCATCACGATGCTCGTGAACGTGGTCGCCTCCATCAGTGCTCCCCGTCGGTGAGCACTCTCAGAGCTCCAGGCCGGGGTACAGCGGGTGGTGCTCGAGCAGCTCCGCCGAGGCCGCCTTGGTCCGCTCGGCCACGCCGTCGGCGAGGACGTACTTCGCCTTGCCCGGGGCCCCGGCCGCCGTGGTCACCGGGGTGGTGCTCTCGAGGACGTCGACCATGAGCTCGGCGACCCGGTCGAACTCGGCCGCGCCGAAGCCGCGCGTGGTGAGGGCGGGGGTGCCGACCCGGACGCCGGAGGTGTACCAGGCGCCGTTCGGGTCGGCGGGGACCGCGTTGCGGTTGGTGACGATGCCCGCGTCGAGCAGGGCCGACTCGGCCTGCCGCCCGGTCAGCCCGAACGCGCTCACGTCGATCAGGACGAGGTGGTTGTCGGTGCCGCCGGTGACGAGCCGGGCACCGCGGGAGAGCAGCCCCTCGGCCAGCGTCTGGGCGTTGTCCGCGACCGACTGGGCGTACGTGCGGAACGACGCGGTGCGCGCCTCGGCGAAGGCCACGGCCTTGGCGGCCATGATGTTGCCGAGCGGGCCGCCCAGCACCATCGGGCAGCCCCGGTCGACGCTCGGGGCGTACTCCTTCGTCGCGAGCACCATGCCGCCGCGCGGGCCGCGCAGCGACTTGTGGGTGGTGGTCGTGACGATGTGGGCGTACGGGACGGGGTCCTCGACGCCGGTGAAGACCTTCCCCGCGACGAGCCCGGCGAAGTGGGCCATGTCGACCATGAACGTGGCGCCGACCTCGTCGGCGATCTCGCGCATCCGGGCGAAGTCGACGCGGCGGGGGTAGGCCGAGTAGCCGGCGATGAGGATGAGCGGCTTGAACTCCTGCGCCGCCGCGCGCACCGCGTCGTAGTCGATGCGCTGGGTCTCGGGGTCGGTGCCGTACGAGCGCTGGTGGAACATCTTGCCGGAGATGTTCGGCCGGAAGCCGTGGGTCAGGTGACCGCCCGCGTCGAGCGACATGCCCAGCGCGCGCTGGTTGCCGAACTTGTGCCGCAGCGCCTCCCACTGCGCCTCGGACATGTCGTTGACGTTCTTGAGGCCGAGCTCGGCCAGCTCGGGCGACTCGATCCGGTGGGCGAGGATCGACCAGAAGGCCACGAGGTTGGCGTCGATGCCGGAGTGCGGCTGGACGTACGCGTGCTCCGCGCCGAACAGCTCGCGGGCGTGCTCGGCGGCGATCGACTCGATCTCGTCGATGTTCTGGCAGCCGGCGTAGAAGCGGTGCCCGACGGTGCCCTCGGCGTACTTGTCCGAGAGCCAGGTGCCCATGGTGAGCAGCACGGCGGGGGAGGCGTAGTTCTCCGAGGCGATCAGCTTGAGCGACGCGCGCTGGTCGGCGAGCTCGGCCCGGGTCGCGTCGGCGATCCGCGGCTCGACCGAGGCGATCACGTCCAGCGCGGAGCGGTAGGCCTGCGAGGCCGCGCCGCTCAGGTCGGTCCCCGCCGTCGCGGTCGGGACGACGGTGGGCGAGGTGATGGTGTCGGTCACGGGCGTGCTCCAGCGGTAGGGCGGGGTGATCGGGGTGGGCCCAATCTAGCCCGCCCGCGCGGTCGCGGACCCTGCTTCCCGCCCCGTCTGGCGGAGCGTGCGCTCAGGCGGTCCGGCGCTGCCGGGAGATCTCGTACAGCGCGATGCCGGCGGCGACACCCGCGTTGAGCGACTCGACGGTGGTGGCGATCGGGATGGAGGCCATGCTGTCGCAGGCTTCGCGGACGAGCCGGGACAGGCCGGAACCTTCGCTGCCGACCACCAGGACCAGCGGGCCGGAGATGCCCTCGGTCGCGGGCAGGTCCGTGTCGGACTCGCCGTCCAGCCCGACGAGCCGGAGGCCGGCGTCGGAGTAGGCCCGCAGGGTCCGGTTGAGGTTGGTCGCGCGGGCGACCGGGAGCCGGGCGGCGGCACCGGCCGAGGTCTTCCAGGCGGCGGCGGTCATGCCGGCGGAGCGACGTTCCGGGATGAGCACCCCGTGGGCCCCGAACGCGGCGGCCGAGCGGATGACCGCGCCGAGGTTGCGCGGGTCGGTGATCGAGTCGAGGGCGACGATCAACGGCTCGGTGCCGGAGTCGAGCGCGGCCGCGAGCAGGTCGTCGGGGTGGGCGTAGGTGTACTCGGGCAGCTGCAGCGCGAGGCCCTGGTGGATCGCGCCCGCCGTCATCCGGTCGAGCTCGACGCGGGTGACCTGCAGCATCGGCGTGCTGCGGTCGGCGGCGAGCTTGAACACCTCGCGCAGCCGGTCGTCGCGCTCCGCGCCCTCCGCGACGTACGCCGACTTGACCGGGATCCCCGCCTCCATGGCCTCGAGGACGGCATTGCGCCCGACGACCCACTCGGGCCCGGAACCGGGTCGGCCGGTGCGCTTGACGGGGGCGCTGCCGCGTCCCGTCGAGGGACCGTCGTCGCCCGCGGCCCGCTTGTGCGCGACGTGGTACGGACGGTCCTCGGCCTTGGGGGTCGGCCCGCGGCCCTCGAGGCCACGGCGCACGCGCCCGCCGGAGCCGGCCGTGTTCCCCTTGCCCTTGCGCCGGACGGCGCCCTTGCGCTGGCTGTTTCCGGGCATCAGACGTTCTCCGAGCTAGTGGTGGTGGCGTGCTTGAGCGACCATTCGGCGCCCTGGGGTGTGTCCGCCACCTCGACGCCGACCTCGGTCAGCAGGTCGCGCAGCGCGTCGGCGGTGGCGAAGTCGCGGTCCTGACGAGCCTGCGCCCGCTGCCGCAGCACGGCACCGACCAGCCCGTCGACCACGCCCTCCAGCCGGCCGTCCGGGGCCGACCCCTGCCACGCCGGGTCCTCGAGGTCGAGCCCGAGGACGCCGAGCATCCCCCGGACCTCGGACAGGGCGGTCGCGACCGTCTCCTTGTCCTCGGCGTTCAGGGCGTTGTTGCCGTGCCGGACGGCGGTGTAGAGGACCGCGACCGCGCCGGGCGTCCCGAGGTCCTCGTTCATGGCGGCGGCGAAGGCGTCGGGGACGACGGGGTCCACGAACCCGGCCAGCGCCGTCGCCCGCTGCACGAAGGTGTCGATCCGGTCGAGGGCGGCGGTCGCCTCGGCCAGCGAGGTGTCGCTGAACTCGATCGCCGAGCGGTAGTGCGGAGCGGCGAGGTAGAAGCGGACGGCGCGCGGCGGGTAGGCCCGCACGACCTCGCTCACCAGCGCCCCGTTGCCGAGCGACTTGCTCATCTTCTCGCCCGCGGCGGTCACCCAGCCGTTGTGCATCCAGTAGCGGGCGAACTGCTGACCGGCCGCGGTGGACTGGGCGAGCTCGTTCTCGTGGTGCGGGAAGCGCAGGTCGAGCCCGCCGCCGTGGATGTCGAACGCGGTGCCGAGGTACTTCGCGGCCATCGCCGAGCACTCGAGGTGCCAGCCCGGGCGCCCGCGGCCCCACGGCGTCCACCAGGACGCGGTCTCGGGCTCGCCGGCCTTGTAGCCCTTCCACAGCGCGAAGTCGCGGGAGTCACGCTTGCCGCGCGGGTCGGCGTCGGCGGCGGGCTCCATGTCGGCGACCGCCTGGTGCGAGAGCTCTCCGTACGCCGGCCAGGACAGCACGTCGAAGTAGACGTCGCCCGAGCCGTCCTCCGCCGCGTACGCGTGGCCGCGCTCCACGAGGGTCTTGATCAGCTCGATCATCTCGGGGACGTGGCCGGTCGCGCGCGGCTCGTAGGTGGGGGGCAGGCAGCCGAGGGCGTCGTACGCGGCGTGCAGCTCGCGCTCGAAGCGGTAGGCCAGCGCCCACCACGGCTCGCCGTTCGCGGCGGCCTTGGCCAGGATCTTGTCGTCGATGTCCGTGACGTTGGCGACCACGGTGACCTCGAGGCCGAGGTGGGTCAGCCAGCGGCGCAGGACGTCGAAGACGACCTCCTTGCGGATGTGGCCGACGTGCGGCGCCGACTGCACGGTCAGGCCGCAGTGGTAGATCGAGACCTTGCCCGGCTCGACGGGCTCCAGGTCGCGCACCGAGCCGCTCCGGGTGTCGTAGACGCGGAAGCCGCCCGCCCCTTGGGCAGGGGTGTGCCCGTCGTCGACCTGCTCCTCACCCGTCAGCACCGCGGAAGTCTAGCGGGAACGACCCCCGCCCCCCCGTCCTCGTGCCCTGAGCCCCTCCGTCCTCGTGCTCTGAGCCTGTCGAAGGGTCACACCTGCTCGGGCGCCTGGCTCATCAGCCGGCGCATCGCTTCGACGCCCTCGCGCAACGCCTTCTGGTCCTTGCGCGACAGCGAGGAGATCATGGGGAGCACGCTGGTGCCCAGGCTGTGACGCATCGCGGCCAGCCGCTGGTCCCCCGCGTCCGTGAGGCCGATCATCCAGGCGCGGGCGTCGGTCGGGTCGGCCGTACGGGTGACGAGCTGCTCGGCCTCGAGCTTTTTCACGTGGTTGGTGATCGTGGGCTGCGAGCAGTTCTCCGCCACCGCCAGGTCGCTGATCCGCACCGCGCCGTGGTCGCGGATCCGGGCCAGCAGCCGGACCGCCGCGAGGCTGAGCCCGAAGTCGGCGTCCCGCGGCACCCAGCGCACCACCCGCGCCGCCGTGGTGACCACGTCCTCACCCAAGGCGAGCAGGTCATCGTCCATCGCCACACCCTAACGGGGGTACGCGCGCCTGTCGCCGCCCGGCGCGACCAGGGACGAACGCCTGATCCTCGAGACCCAGAACCGCCTCGGGCTCAGCCCTTGCCGGCGCGGGCCCGCAGCGCGGCGATGTCCAGGAACCCGGCCGGCACGTCCCCCGCGTCGTCCTCGGCCGCGGCCTCGTCGTCCTCCCAGGGGTCGTACGGCGCGGTCTCCTCGTCGTCGTAGCCCTGCGACGGGTCGTACGGGTTGGCCAGCGGCCCCATCGACGCCATCGAGGAGAGCGCGATCTTCTCGTCGGGGAGGCTGCCCAGCACGGTGCGCATGTAGCTCTGCGTGGCCTCCTCGAGCGGCACCTCGCGGCCGGCCCGCTCGCTGGCGAACCAGCGGTGCTCGAGGACCTCGTGGAAGACCTCGGCCGGCTCCAGCTTGCCGCGCAGGTCGGACGGCACGGAGTTCACCACGGGCTCGAAGCGGTCGGTCAGCCACTGGTGGGCGACGATCGACTCGTCGGCCCCCTGCTGGTCGGTCAGCGCGCGGAAGTAGTCGAGGTCGTTGAGCAGGCGGCGCGCCTGGTTCTCCTCGGTGTCGAGGCCGGTCAGGCGCAGCAGGCGGCGCTGGTGGTGCCCCGCGTCGACCACCTTGGGCTGGATCCGGATCGTCGAGCCGGCGAAGTCGGTGGTGATGTCCAGCTCGGCGACGTCGAAGCCCAGCGCGTTCAGCCGGCGTACGCGGCTGTCGATGCGGTGCATCTCGTTGCCGGAGAACTCCTCGACCTCGGTCAGCTCGCCCCACAGCTCGCGGTAGCGGCTCTCGATCGTCTCGACCAGGACCTGCGGGTCCAGCGCCTCGTCGAGCAGCCCGCCGGCCTCGAGGTCGAGGAACTCCCCGAAGAGGTTGGTCCGCGCGATCTGCAGGTCGTGCTCGCGCTGCCCGTTGGTCAGCTTGTCGTGGAGCTCACCGGTCTCCGCGTCGACCAGGTACGCCGCGAACGAGCCCGCGTCGCGCCGGAACAGCGTGTTCGACAGCGAGACGTCGCCCCACAGGAAGCCGATCAGGTGCAGCCGGGCGATGAGGACGACCATCGCGTCGACGAGCCGGTTGACCGTGTCCTGCCGGACCCCGCGGGTGAACAGGGAGCGGTAGGGCAGGGAGAACTGCAGGTGGCGCGTCACGAGCACGGGGTCGAGCGGCAGGCCCTGGGGGTCGACGCGGCCGACCACCACGCCGACGGCCTCGACCGACGGGGTGTCGAGCCGCTCGAGGTCGCGCAGCAGGGAGAACTCGTGGCGTGCGAGGTGCTCGATGACCTCCTTGACCGCGTACACCTCGCGGCCGACCCGGACGAAGCGCACGACGTGGCGGGAGATGCCGCGCGGCAGCGCGACGAGGATGTCGGTCGGCCACTCCGCCAGCGGTGTGCTCCAGGGGAGGGTGATCAGACGGGTGTCGGGCTTGACCGACAGGAAGCGGGGCACGTCCTCATCCTCCCAGCAGTGGTGGGGCCGACGGGGGTGGAGCCGGCGGAGACGGCACGACGCCCCCCTCCCGTGCGGGAGGGGGGCGTCGCGATCAGCCCGGTCGGCTCAGCGGGCGTTGTCCGGGGAGATCCGGTCGCCGCTGGACTTGGAGAACACGTGGACGTGCTCCGGGTCGATCCGCAGCCGGACCGTCGTCCCGCGCTGCGGCGGCGTACGGCCGGAGATGCGGGCGGTGATCTGGTTGGCGGTCAGCCGCTCGTCCTCGTGCAGCCCGGCCACCGTCCCGTAGAGGAAGGCGTCCGCGCCGAGCTCCTCGACGACCGCGACGTCGATCCCGATGCCGTCGTTGCCCTCACCGAGGGTGAAGTTCTCCGGGCGGATGCCCAGCATCAGGTTCTGCTCGTTCGAGGCCCGGGCGAGGGTCTCGCGCGGCACCGGCACCACGTAGTCACCGATGTGGATGCCGTCCGCCGCGACCTTGCCCTCGATCAGGTTCATCGCCGGGGAGCCGATGAAGCCCGCGACGAAGAGGTTCCGGGGCTTGTCGTAGAGGTTGAGCGGCGTGTCGCACTGCTGCAGCAGGCCGTCCTTGAGCACGGCGACGCGGTCGCCCATCGTCATGGCCTCGACCTGGTCGTGGGTCACGTAGACGGTGGTGACCCCGAGCCGGGTCTGCAGCGCGGCGATCTGCGTACGGGTGGAGACGCGCAGCTTGGCGTCGAGGTTCGACAGCGGCTCGTCCATGAGGAAGACCTGGGGCGACCGCACGATGGCGCGACCCATGGCGACGCGCTGACGCTGACCACCCGAGAGGGCCTTCGGCTTGCGGTTGAGGAAGTCCTCCAGGCCCAGCAGCCTGGCGGCCTCGGCCACGCGCGTCTGGCGTTCCGTCTTGCTGACGCCCGCCATCTTGAGCGCGAAGCCCATGTTGTCCCCGACGGTCATGTGCGGGTAGAGCGCGTAGTTCTGGAACACCATCGCGATGTCCCGGTCCTTCGGCGGCAGGTCCGTCACGTCGCGGTCGCCGATGTAGATGGAGCCGGCGTTGATCTCCTCGAGGCCGGCCAGCATCCGCAGCGAGGTGGACTTGCCACACCCCGACGGGCCGACGAGGACCATGAACTCGCCGTCGCCGATCTCGAGGTTCAGCTTGTCGACGCTGGGGTGGTCCGCCCCGGGGTAGACGCGGGTCGCGTCCTTGAAGTTGACTGTGGCCACGCCACACTTCCTTTCCACGGGCAGGTACGTGCCCGACGATCCGTAGTGGAAAAACGCGTAGCGCCATACGCAGCGCTGCGCAAGACGGACTGTAACGCAGTGCGCGGCATGTGGGCAGTCTCGGCGCCGCTGCCGCCCCGGCGCCGCTGGCCGGGCCCGGGCTGCTGGTTTCGCACGTGGACGTGCAAGACCCTCACCGACCGTGGCAGACCTCGTGCGGCCAGTGCCAGGTTCGTACGGTCAGTGGTCAGCGAGCCGGTGGCTCACCGCAGCTGGATCAGCTGGCTGCCGTCGTCGGTGCCGAAGTCGTCGACCACGGCGGTGACCTCGAGGCCGTCGAGGGTGACGTTCCCGCCGTAGTTCGTGAGGAACGCGGTGTCCGCGGCGTCTCGCCCGGTGGCGACGCGCAGCAGGCTCTGCCGGGGGGCGAGCCGTGTGGCGTCGACGACGTACCAGCCGCCCGGGGTGCTGTCCGTCGGCTCGAGGTAGGCCTCGCACACCGCGTGGTACTCCATCGGGCTCAGCCCCGGCGCGAAGACGGCGGCGAGCCGGGCGGGGACGTTCATGGCGCGGAGCAGCGCGATGCACAGGTGCGCGTAGTCGCGGCAGACGCCCTGGCGGCCGAGGAAGGTGCGGACGGCGCCGTCGGTCGGCAGGCTCGACCCCGGGACGTACGTGAGGGTGTCCGACACCCAGGTGGCGACGGCGTCGAGCAGGGCGGCGCCGCGGACCCCGGTGAACTCGGCGCCCGCGGTCGGCGCCAGGGTGTCGGACTCGCAGTAGCGGCTCGGGCGCAGGTAGGTGATCAGGTCGAAGTCGTCGACGGGCGGTGGGGAGGCCTGCCCCGTGACCACGGCCGCGTAGTCCATGACGATCGTGGAGCCGATGGCGTCGAGCACGTGCATCCGGTTGCCGGCGAAGTCGACGAGCTCGCGCGGCGTGACCGGGACCCCGTCGACGCTCAGCGCCATGGACTCGTTCTCGAACGGCGACCCCTGCGCGGCGGCGACGGCGAACACGAGGCGGGCGGGCGCGGAGAGCCCGAGGTCGAGGTGGCTGGTCACGCTGCGCTTCATGCGGCGGATTCTTCCGGAGCCCCCTGCCCGGCGCCAGACAGCGGGTCAGCAGCGAGACGCCCTCACTTCGGAGCGCCAGATGACGCAGTCAACGTGAACATCGACGGACGAGACGATCTGGCGCTCCATAGTGAGGGGGCATCTCCGCTAACACTCGACGATGTTCACGGCGAGGCCGCCGCGCGAGGTCTCCTTGTACTTGATCTTCATGTCGGCGCCCGTCTCCATCATGGTCTTGATGACCTTGTCGAGGCTGACCGTGTGGCGGCCGTCGCCGTGCAGGGCGAGCCGGGCGGCGGTGACGGCCTTGACCGCGCCGACGGCGTTCCGCTCGATGCAGGGGATCTGGACCAGCCCGCCGACGGGGTCGCAGGTCAGGCCGAGGTGGTGCTCCATGCCGATCTCGGCAGCGTTCTCGACCTGCGCCGGCGTCCCGCCCAGCACGGCGGCGAGCGCCCCGGCCGCCATCGAGCACGCCGTGCCGACCTCGCCCTGGCACCCGACCTCCGCGCCCGAGATCGAGGCGGTCTGCTGGTAGATCGCGGCGATCGCGCCGGCCGTGAGCAGGAACGTCACGATCGTGTCCTCGGTCGTCTCCTCCGTCGGACCCGGCAGGAACGTGACGGCGTAGTGCAGCACCGCCGGGATGACGCCCGCGGCGCCGTTCGTGGGGGCGGTGACGATGCGCCCGCCGGAGGCGTTCTCCTCGTTGACCGCCAGCGCCCAGACGGTCAGCCAGTCCAGCGCCGCCAGGGGGTCGGCGCGGCTGACCTCGCCCAGCGCCATCGCTGCCGAGTCGACGTCGGCACGACCGTCGAGCGTGCTCCGCAGCTCGGCCGCCCGACGGCGTACGCGGAGCCCGCCCGGCAGCACGCCCGGCGTCGTGGTGCCCGAGGCGACGCAGGCGACCATCACCTCCCACAGGTGCAGCAGACCGGCGCGGACCTCCGCGGCGGACGACCGTACGGCCTCGTTGGCCAGCATCACCGCCGCGATGTCCAGCCCCTCCCGCTCGCAGGTCGCGAGGAGCTCGTTCGCGGTGCGGAACGGGTACGGCACGGGCGTCGTGTCCGGCCGCAGCGCCGGGTGGCCGGAACCGTCGTCGTCCAGCACGAACCCGCCGCCCACGGAGTAGTAGGTGCGGGTCAACAGCTCCGCCCCGTCGCGGTCCCACGCCGTGCAGGTCATCCCGTTCGGGTGGAAGGGGAGCGAGCGGCGCCGGTGCATCACCAGGTCCTCGTCCGCGTCGAAGGCGATCTCGTGGTGCCCGCCGAGCCGGAGCCGCCCCGTCTCCTTGATCTCGGCGGCGAGACCCGGGGCCGCGGACGTGTCGATCGTCTCCGGGTCCAGGCCCGTCAGGCCCCAGAGCACGGCGCGGTCGCTGCCGTGCCCGTGGCCGGTCGCGCCCAGCGACCCGAACAGCTCGACCCGTACGCGGCGGGTGTGCCGCAGCAGACCGGCGGAGGCGAGCGTCTCCACGAACCGCTTCGCCGCCCGCATCGGGCCGACGGTGTGCGAGCTCGACGGGCCGATGCCCACGGTGAAGAGCTCGAAGACGCTGACCATCGGGCCAGTCTGCCGTCTCGTCGTGCCCTGCGCCTCGTGGCCGCGGTGCAGGGTCAGCAGCAGGGGTCAGCGAGCCTGGCGCTCGAGCTCGGCGGCGAACACGTCGTACGCCCGCCGGTCGCGCAGCACGAAGCTGACCTCCTCGACCTGCGTCGTGGCCGCTGCGACGGCGGCGAGCGCAATGCGCGCGGCGTCGTCCATGGGCCAGTGGTACGCGCCGGTCGAGATCGCCGGGAACGCGACGGTCCGCGCACCGACCTCGTCGGCCACCGCGAGCGAACGGGTGTGGCAGGAGGCCAGCAGGCCCGACTTGTCGATCGTCTCGGCCCAGGTCGGCCCGACCGTGTGGATGACCCACTGCGCGGGCAGGTCCCCGGCCGTCGTCGCGACCGCCTCCCCGGTCGGCAGCCCCTCGCGGAACGTCGTCCTGCGCACCCGCCGGCAGGCCTCGAGCAGCTCCGGCCCGGCCGCCCGGTGGATGGCCCCGTCGACCCCGCCGCCGCCCAGCATCGTGTGGTTGGCCGCGTTGACGATCGCGTCCACCTCCTGCGTGGTGAGGTCACCGAGGACGAGCACGATCGAGGTCACGCCGACACGCTAGGACCCGCCGCGCCGAGCAGCCCGGTAGGCCACGAGCCAGAGCGCGAGCTGCAGGTCGGTGCGGGTGCGGCCCAGCCGCAGGTCGACGCCGGTGAGCCCGGCGATCCGGTCGAGGCGGTGGTAGAGCGTGGTGCGGTGCAGGTGGAGGCGTTCGGCGGCGGCCGCGACGTCCCCGCCGAGGTCCAGGACGGTCCGCGCCGTGCTCAGCAGGTCGGGCCGGGGAAGGGCGGCCAGGGTCTCGGCCGCCGGGTGGACCGCGGCGACCGCCAGCTCGTCCGGCGCCTCGACGACGAGCCGCCAGGCACCGAGCGCGTCCCAGGACACCGGGTCGAGGTCGGCGCCGGCGCGGACGACCGCCTGCGTGACGCGGGCGCGGCGGACAGCCTCGGCCAGGTCGAGCAGTGGCAGCGGCGCACCGCCGGTCGCCGGGAACGGGCGCGTCCCGCCCACGTGGGCACGGAGCCCGTCCGGGAGGGTCCAGCCGCTGCGTCGCGGCGTCGCGTCGACCTGGACCCCGGCGTCGGCCGGCAACCGCTCCAGGCGGGTCAGCTCGCGGGCGGCCTCGGCGTCACGGCCGTCGAGCAGCCGCCGGAGGAGCTGGTCCCGCCGGCGCGCCACGTCGCGGCGCGACACCTCGGCGCGCGCGAGGACCTCGGCCGCCCGTTCGGCGCACCCGACGATGGCGGGGAAGACGTCCGGCGTCACCCGGTCGTCGGGGTCCAGCACCCAGAGCCGTCACCCGGTCGTCGGGGTCCAGCACCCAGAGCAGGCCGAGCAGCTCGTCGCCCGCGTGCACCGGCATGCACCAGCGCGCCCACATCTCCAGGGCGGGGATGCCGGGCGTGTGGACCGGGGCCACGGCGTGGGCCAGGTCGAACGTCTTCACGGCCTGGCTGACCGCGGTGTCGACGCGGCGGTTGAGGATCGTCCGGACCCTCGTGCCGTCGACGGGGCCGCGGGTGGACCACCAGACGGGTCGTTGATGGCGGTCCTCGACCAGGACGGACAGGTCGAGACGAGCGGCCAGCCGGTCGACGGCCAGCTGGACGTCCTCGTGGCCGTCGGGCTCCGGCGCTGGCTCGCCCGTGGTCTGCATGGGCTGGTCAGACTAGGACCCGTCTTCGACGGCTGTCGAACGCTGCGCCAGGTGCCGCAGCCACCGTCGCTGGGCGGGCGTCTCGACCGCCCGCCGGTGGTGGTGCTCGCGCACCCACGCGACCGCGTCCGCGGGCGGCAGCCCGTCGAGCACGACGAGAGCCGCCAGCGCCGTACCCGTCCGACCGACGCCACCGCGGCAGGCCACCTCGACTCGTTGCCCCGCCCCCGCTCTGGCGTACGCGTCCCGGAGCGCGTCGAGCGCGTGCCGCCGGTCGAGCGGGACCCAGAGGTCGGGCCAGCGCAGCCGCTCGTACGGCCAGGGCGGCGCCGGCCCGCGACCGAGCACGAGGGTGAGGTCCGCAGGCCCGAGGTCCTGCGAGAGCCGCCTCCCGAAGACCTCGATCCCGCTGGGGAGCAGGACGGCCGCTCCCTAGTGCGCGGTCGCCTTCTCCGCGCCCGCACCGGTGAGGGAGCGGACCTCGAGCTCGTCGTAGCGCCGCTGGCTCTCCGCGTCCTTGCTGACCAGCGTCCCGACGATCCCGCACAGGAAGCCGATCGGGATCGAGACCAGGCCCGGGTTGCGCAGCGGGAACCAGGCGAAGTCCGCGTTCGGGAAGAGCGACGTCTCCGTGCCCGAGCCGACCGGGGAGAAGATCACCAGCACGACGGCGGCGATGAGGCCGCCGTAGATGCTCGCGGTCGCGCCCATGGTGTTGAAGCGCCGCCAGAAGAGGTTGAACAGCAGGGCCGGGAGGTTCGCCGACGCGGCGACCGCAAAGGCCAGCGCGACGAGGAACGCGATGTTCAGCCGCTGGGCCGGGATGGCGAGGGCGATGGCGACCGCGCCGATCGCGAACGCCGCGATCCGGACGACGACCATCTCGCTGCGCTCCGACGCCTTGCCCTTCTTGATCACGTTGGCGTAGATGTCGTGCGCGAGCGAGGAGGCCGACGTCAGCGTCAGCCCGGCGACCACGGCGAGGATCGTCGCGAACGCGACCGCGGAGATGAGCGCGAGCAGCACCGCTCCACCGAGCGTGCCCTCCCCGCCGCCGACGGCCTGGGCGAGCAGCGGGGAGGCCGCGTTGCCCGAGGAGGTCGCGACCGGGCTGCCCTTGGCCGTGTCGACCAGCGCAGCCGCGCCGAAGCCGAGGACCAGCGTCATCAGGTAGAACGCGCCGATCAGGCCGATGGCCCACAGCACGGACTTGCGCGCGGTCTGCGCGGTCGGGGTCGTGTAGAAGCGGACCAGGATGTGGGGCAGGCCCGCGGTGCCGAGCACCAGGGCCAGGCCGAGCGACAGGAAGTCGAACTTGCCGACCAGGTCCTTGCCGTAGAGCTGGCCCGGCTGCAGGAACGCCTCGCCCTTGCCCGACTTCTGCGC
>Ga0210040_10001935_pt1 | contig 30193 bp, 29 predicted proteins | sample CryGeyCG12114_NA_FD_185462 | JGI IMG/M metagenome (GOLD analysis project Ga0210040, IMG submission 185462) | Groundwater microbial communities from aquifer - Crystal Geyser CG19_WC_8/21/14_NA (SPAdes) (version 2) | ecosystem: Environmental > Aquatic > Deep subsurface > Groundwater | place: USA...
ACGACCTGACTTGTGCCCGCGATACCGGCGACCGGATTGTGATGTTGCTGGATGGACAATTTCAGCGCCAGGGTACTTTTGACGAAGTATTTGCTACAGATGATGAACGGGTTAAAGCTTTTTATAATTACAATTTCACTGATTAAGTAATGAGTTCTACAGATAATAAACGTTCCGTTGTTGTTGGTATTTTCGTGTTGCTGGCGATAGCTATTTTTGTAGCCGGTATTTTTATTTTAGGCGGACAGCAAAATCGTTTTGTAAAAAATGTCCATGTAAAAGCTATTTTTGATGATGTAGCCGGGTTGATGCCCGGCAATAATGTCTGGTTTTCGGGGGTGAAAATTGGTACGGTCAGGTCCATTGACTTTTACGGTAAGTCGCAGGTAGCTATAACTATGAATATAGAAGAAAAGGCCCAGAAATATATCCGTAAGGATGCCAAAGCCCGAATTAGTTCTGAAAGCCTGATCGGCAATAAAATAATTGTTTTATTCGGTGGTTCAACTAATGCTCCGGCCGTAGTAGAGGGCGATTTATTGGAAGCCGAAAATCCACTTGATACCGATGACATGATGGAAAAGCTCCAGGAAAATAATAGAAACCTAGTCGGTATTACGGGCAATATCAAAGTGCTTAGTGCCCGACTGGTTAAGGGCGAAGGCACCATGGGTGCTATTCTGGGCGATTCGGTGATGGCTGATAATTTCCGGAGTATTGTGCAGAACTTACAAAAGGCCTCTTCTACTACGGTGCGGGCTTCGGGTGCGCTAGCCCAGTTTACCAATAAACTAAATAACCAGGAAGGGTTAGCTAACCAATTATTAACCGACACGGTAGCTTTCAGTCAATTAAAAAAATCGATGGCGGAATTAGAGCGAACCACGGCCACTGCTACCGAAATAGCAAATAATCTAAAGCAAACCAGCGAAAAAATAAATAATAATAACTCGGCAGTGGGAGTTTTAATCAACGACGAAACATTTGCTAACCAATTAAAACAGACCATGAGCAACCTGGAATCTAGCACTTCAGAATTAGGCGAAACCATGGAAGCCGTCCAAAATAACTTTCTGCTAAAAGGTTATTTTAAACGAAAAGCGGTGCGGGATGCCCGTAATGCCGAAAAAGCAGCAACCCAGGACCAAAAGTAACAACTGTTTTTTATTCGGGATTAAAGTATCATTCAGCAAAGAAACGGAAAGATTTTACAGCAAGTTATTATAAGTTTTATAGGGGCTGTACGTTTAAAATTCCAAGTCGAAGCCACAATCTGGCGTGGATCAGCCATTGGCTATTCTGGGAGTTGGATTGGCAATCAGGTCATTTATGAGAATATTCAAGAATGAATTCTATTATTTATTTTTTATAAACTGAACTCACTGCTCTTATAAAATCCTTAATCAGTTTAATTAAATAATGAGCTATATTTTGAGGATTGAATAAGCTGGACGGCTGCAAGCAATTACTCAGATTATTAAGTATAGTACAAGTAATTACGTTATGCATAAACATATTTTATTCATTGGCCTTTTTTTCCTGGTAACTTTTAATGCTTTTGCGCAGGATGATTTCGAGGATGAGGCAGTCGATACAGTGAGTACTACGCTGCCGATTACCATTAGAAAAGGCCTGTTTACTTCTTTTTATCAAAATAACGAAAAGCTTTCCACTAGTTTGCTGCAAGAAGTAGTAGTTAAGAGTCCGGAAGCGGTTTCGGAAATGAAGCGGGCACGTAAAAATTATTTAACTGCGGTTGCACTAAATACCCTGGGTAGTTTTATGGTTGCTTATCCGATTGCTTCTAGTGTTTTAAGTGGGAGTAAAATAAACTGGAAATTAACGGGCCTGGGTGCGGCTATGTTGGCGGTTGGGATACCTTTATCGCGGGTAGCTACCAAACGCGCGGTAAATGCTGCGGAAATTCATAATCGGCGCGTAGGCAACTCAACCGGTTATAAGAGTAATCTAAAAATGAACTTCACCCCCACAGGGGCCGGTCTTAGCTGGACTTTTTAAAGTAAAAAAGCAATCCTGGTTATTAGCCAATAATGGGAGTAAACCTACTTACTTTAGCTGGTGCTGGTAGTGATTGTATTTTATACTAGTAATTATAGTTAAATTGAATCAGCCTATAAAATAATCGATTTTATTAAGAACCTTAAAACGATACTGGCCCGGCGTTGAATTCTTCGTCGGACCAGTATCGTTTTATATCAGCTTCGGTTTAATAATTAATGAAACTATTCTTACAACTAATAAATAGTCCTGGAAAGTTTGGATTAATCTTCTAGGCTAGTGAACAATCAGAAAATATACTAAAGCCAAAACCGGCAGCAAAAACGGAATAGAATAACCAAGGATATATTTAAAGAAGGAGGGCATTTTAATACCGGCACTTTCGGCAATAGCTTTTACCATAAAGTTAGGCCCGTTGCCGATGTAAGAGAAAGCACCAAATAAAACCGAACCTAAGGAAATAGCTTCCAGCAAGTAATAAGTTTCGGGATTACCGGCTAAACCATAGGCAAAATGATGCACATCCTGTACGTTGCTGTAACTCATATCGTATTTTGCCATTCCCAAGGATAAAAAGTTAGCGTACGTAGGGGCATTATCTAAAAAGCCCGATAAAGTGCCCGCTGCCCAGTACATGGTATCCGGATTTAGCAAATGACTGAATTGCGGAGAAGCTGCCAAGGCGGCGGCTAATTGCAAGGCCGGCATCATAGTAAAGAATATCCCGAAAAAAAGAAATACCACTTCCAGAATAGGACCAAAGGTAAAGTGATTGCCGTTTAGAGCTGTTTTGCTGGAATACCGGAAACAGAAAAAAGCCGCGGTTAACTGGATTACTTCCCGCATAAAGGATATTTTCATTTCGCCAAATGAGATATAAGGTAAACCGGCTATTACATTCGGATCTAGGAATATGGCGCCAATGATAACGGCCAGCCAAAGTAAATTACGTTTACCAGTAAAAAAGAATTCGGTTTTTGCATCAATCTTTTGGGTTACCTCTGGTTTGGGCTTGTAATCAGGCGCTTTATTTCTCCGGTCCAGGATATAAAAGATGAGGCTGAGGCTGGCAATGGCAATAATCCAGGGCAGACCCAAGTGTTGCAAAGTCCAGAAAAAGGGGACTCCCTTTAAAAAACCAATAAACAAGGGCGGATCGCCCAAGGGAGTTAGTAAACCACCGGCATTACTTACAATAAATATAAAAAATATAATCTGGTAAGTTTTAATGCGGTGATTATTGAGCCGGATAAAAGGTCGGATTAATAACAGCGACGCGCCGGTAGTTCCGATAATATTCGCGAGAACCGCGCCCAATACTAATACAAATACGTTTATCAGGGGAGTAGCCCGGGCATTGGCATTTATATATATACCGCCGGCCGCTATGTACAAAGAGCTTAAAAGAACCGCAAAAGAAGCGTAATCGGCTAAGGTTTCTACCGGCATATGAAAATCGTGCAGCACAAACAGGTAATAAGCCAGTACCAGCAAACCCAAAACTACCGCAATTTTACGGTATTGGTGCTCCCAGAAATGCGGAAATAAAACCGGCCCGGAAGCTATCATGCCTAATAAAAGAAAGAAAGGGAAAACTAAATAAGCCGGAACCACCGGCATATGCTCAGCTAAGAATAAAAAGTTATAAATCATAGGAAAAAATTAAGGGCAGCAAAGCCTTACAAAAGGCGCAAAGTTAATGCATCCTTTTTAATATACTGCGTAAAACTGAAGATGTACGGGATAAATTAGCACTAGAGCCATGACGGTATGTCAGATAGTAGGGAAGAAATAAGCTGACAATACCGGTTATCGAAAATTCTTTTTAACTTTGGAACAGTAATCGCATGTAGCAGGTTTTACTATAAAAGAAGAATACTATGATAGAAAATACAGAAAAAACGGTTTCGGTGTACGCAGAAGCGAACCCGAATCCGGAATCAATGAAATTTGTGCTGAGCACCGCCTTATTGCCGGATGGCGTTAATGTAGATTATCCCACGTTGGAAAGTGCGGCTAATTCGCCGTTGGCGCAGGAGCTTTTTAATTTTGATTACGTTTCGCGGGTATATATTTCCAGTAATTTTGTTACCGTGACCAAAAGTACTGCCGAAGCCTGGGTACAATTAATACCGGAACTGCGCACGTTTATAAAATCGTACGTAGAAGCGGGCGGACCAATATTTTTACAAGACCCGGCCGCTGAACAGGCACAGGTTACTTCTGATGCTACCGCTGAATTATCCGGGGAAGACCTGGAGATATCTAATAAAGTAATTGACTTGTTAGAAAATTACGTGCGCCCAGCGGTAGAGCAGGATGGTGGTAATATCACTTTTAAATCGTATAACCAAGGGGTAGTAACGGTTAATTTGCAAGGATCTTGCAGCGGCTGCCCGTCGGCTACCATTACCTTAAAATCAGGGATTGAGAATTTATTAAAACGGATGGTGCCGGAAGTTACTGAAGTTGTAGCCGAGGGCGTTACGGATTTTGGGTATTAACAATTATCCAGTAGCAGCTTATAAACAACAAATAAGCCCCGGTTAAATAGATTAACCGGGGCTTATTAATTTATAACCAAAAATAACAGTTGCTAACATTGTGTAAAAGCTTTTCCTTAGACTAAGAAGTTGAGATATATCTATTTGTTCATTTCAAATGTATTTAGCTTTGTTAAAGTTAACAAAAAAGGTACAAACCAAAAGATCGGACCTTTTTTAACAAGTTAAACGCATTAAATAGCATAAATCATTTAAAATCAACAAGTTAAAATATTATAAATAATATATAGTTAAATTATAAATGATTGATATTTAATAGTTTGTGATTTTAATGCGTTCAACCTGCTTTTTTAATTATAAACTAAATTTTCTATTTTTAATCATATTATTAAAATCTTATGTTAATGTTTAATAATAATCTGATTCGTAATAACCTCTTTTCCATCCAGTATATGGAGGTAATAAGTACCATTTGGTATGCCCTTAGTTTTTAATACCACTTTAGCCCCTTTCTTGTTCTTACCCTGTAAAAGGACTTCACCTTTTTGATTTAACAATTTAGCTTCGAAATCCTCGGTAGAGAAGGTACTTTCTACTTCAGTATCATCTGTACTATTGTTTATAGGTTCATAACTCACATTTAAGTGGTTATTGTGACGTTTATAAACGATCCGGGTCCCCCACCGTCAGCAGTTGGTACGAAAGTGGCTAAAGTTGAGCCTTGCCCAGACTGGAGCGTAATATTTGAGCTAGAGGTCCAGTTGATTGTTGCGCCAGTTGGAACTCCGGCAATAGAAAACTGAGCACCACTTAGACACATAGAGGAAGGACCAGAAATTGAATAACCACCTGTCGGAAATCTTCCTGCAATTTCATCTTTAACATAAGCTACATTTCCTACGGTAAGTTGTACATGTTCCTCGTTTGAGTTTGGGGCATAATAAGAGTCAAAAGGCGTTTCGCCCGCACAAACTAAATCAATATTACTAACATCATCCGACCAGTTTCTATTAGGATTGTTTTGATAGGCTAAGGCACTGGCCGTAGGAATAAAAGTATGATTTGGCACTAGCACGGGGAAAGTAGTCTTTATAAGTAGTCTAAGCAATTTTGTAATTTTTGCCTCAGTTTTAATTTGTTGCTGAGTATCAAAAGTGCCGCCAGGCCCTAAATCCAAGCTTTCACGGCTATAACTAGGGTTTTGAGCACTTAAAGCATTAAGCCCCGAATTAGCAAAGTAATTGCCAAAAAATACAGGGCAAGTATTATTACTCTTAGGGGCAAAGTTTACTGTGGCTTCTGAAGCAGAAATGTTGAGTAAGGCTAGAGGAGGAAAGAACTTCATGAAGAATAATTTTATTCCTACCCTAACTACACCACTTGCATCAACTCTGCTATTTAAAGCTATTCCACAGGGTACTCCTTCTGGTTGTACCAATCCTTTCTGACTACCGTTTACTAGACTAATTTTTCTTAAATTTTTGGGATAGCCAATATCATTCAGCGCTTGCTGAAATCTTTGCCTGAAATTTGGTGCACCGGCGGGCTGCACCGAACCAGCTAAATAATGATGCAATAGCATTTGTTTAGCGGCCGGGGAGCCAATTTTTAAGTCCAATGATTCCTGAGCTCCAGCACTTACTTTTCTATAGTAATAAAGATATTGTTGATCGCCAATAGGAATATTGGCTCCTAAATGGGGAGAATCAAAAGATGCCCAAAGGCGGGTATTATGATTCATACCATTTTTCTCCATGTAAGCTAATGCATAACGGGAAATAAGCCCGCCCATACTGGGGCCAATGATAACCAGCTTTTCCGTGCTGCCATTTTGTTGTAACCTGGCGTTCAAATCTTGAATTATTTTAATTAAAGCAAAAGCATTGCGTTCAATGTAATCAGCTCCACCATCCCGTGGTGTAAGTGCCCCTGTTGGAATGCACATAGGAAAATTAACTACAACTATATCATAGCCCAAAGCGCGCATATCCTCACCTAAATTCAGGCCATTAGCAAAATCCAGATTTTCATTGTACAAATCTTCTCCTGATCTGGCTTACCCGGGTCGAAACCATCTAAAAGCAGTAACGGTTTTCGCAAAACAGGGCTGCTGCAATTGGCGTAATAATAAGAAACTTCGGCTTTACTTTTGGTTGCTGTTGTTTCATCATAACCTTGAAAAGCTAGAGTTGATTCAAATACTTCTGCTATAGGATTGCAAGGTTTATAATTAGCAGCAGTGCTACAATTATAGCATGAGTTATTGGAGGCAAAACCATTCACTTTTAAAGTAGAATAAGTAGTTTGCTGGGTGCCATTGCTAAAATATACGGTGTACCGGAGAGTTTTTAAACCTTCCCCTCCGTAATAGGCCGTATAAACCGTACTGCCGGGAACAATGGTAGCCGTAGTACCAGTCTCATTACCAAAATCTACATTAATACTGGTAATGGCATTACCAGTATTTGATTTGATAAAATTACTATTGAAAACAAAGTTAACTGTACCAGCTTGGACCGATTCGGTTAATGCGGCTACTACCAGCGTTTGGTGAGGCAGATAAGGTATTCTGGGCCGACTGGCAACATCATAAAGCAACTCATTCTGAATAGATAAAAGATTGTTTCTGAGCGCCAGCGTGTCAATAATATTAAAATTGTAATGAATGGCTCCTATAGGTATTCGTTTACTTACCAAGCTTTGGTTAATAACCGTTTTAAAAGTAGCAAAGGCCTGCATGCTGACTGTGCTATATTTAGCTTCGTAAAGTTCAAAATAAGCTTGCTTAAAATGGGCATAGGATGAAGTATCGCGACTGCCCGCATGGTTAAATTTATGCAAACCAGCCATTGGATATACCCGGTCATAGAGAATGCCGGTTGGTATCTGGCTTTTGTTTAAATTTAGCACATAGCCATCAATTTTGGCTTTGTAATCGATGGTTTGCGCCGGCAATTGCATCCAAAAGAATAAGAGAACCCAGCATAAAATGTAGCTTTTTTTCATAAAAATTAAGGTTAAGTGGTGGATAATACGGTTATTTAAAATTTAAATCAAAGCGTCCTTTGGTCAGTTTAACCGTTTGGTTGGAATTATTATAATCTTCAGCGGTAAATTCAAAGGTGCCCGCCACAATTTTTTTGTCAATATCCAGTTTGGTTATTTTTACCTTGCCCTTGTGGTTAGCATTAGTAGTATAATAGACATACTTCCCAAGTTGGCCGGTAACCGGGTCCTGGTACATCTTATCATTATGAGAGTAAGTACCATAGTTAGTATAAGAGGTGCCCAATGGTGGGGGCAGGGTGTTAAAGTTTATAGCGTATTCGCCGGGCTTGGTGATATTTTCGATATAGATGTAAATATACTCGTTCGTATTTTTGTTAGTTTTTGCGGCATGTACTGTTAATCTACTGTTACCATAGCGAGCTGATGTGGGATCAGGACCAAATAAACCGGTTTCGGGTAACCAGTTTCTGCCGTTAATTTTAACACCAAAGGTGTCTTTGCCTTTTTTTGTTGGTCGAGGCAAGCTTTCTTCGCAAGATAAGAAGAGCAAAGCAATACTGAGAATGAAGGTAGAGCTAAAGTTTATGTGGCGTAAGTTGTATACTTTTTTCATGAGTTAAAGATGGATTGAACTAGTATGAGCAATGAGAAATAAGCGACTTATTACTTTTTGTAATGTGTAAAGAGAAATAGCTATTTACTTGATTAAAGCTGTTAGTCTAGGCAGCAACCACTTAATAGTTAAAAGTACTGTACTTTAAATTTTAAGCAGGGGAGAAGAAGAATATGTATCGAATATAATAGATATTTTTGTAAATAAAAAGGACAATGGAGTCCTCTTTGTAATCTGGCTTTTAAGAATCACAGCTGGTTAACTACTTGCTCAATAAGGTTTAAAGCTGCTTTTTGTGAGTTAATTTTAACCAAAAATGACCTATTTGTAACAAATAGGGAATAAACATGAAAATGTAATTATTTTATGGAGATTTTATAGAAGTTCTGCATATGTACAGCAAGAACTATAACCTATAGCTGTTGCTAGGTAATAGGTACAAAAAAAGCCGGTCAAACTAATTTGACCGGCTTTCTTGATTGCTAAAGTATTTAAGTAACCTACGACCGGACGTTGCCGGTAGCAGCTAATTTGGGCGTTAATACCGGAGCCGGAGTAACTTTAGGCTTATCGTTATTGGTCGTATCCAACACAATGGGCGTAGCGATAAACAGCGTAGAATAAGTACCCGAAAGTACCCCGATCAGCATGGCGAAAGAGAAGCCCCGCAAGGTTTCACCTCCAAAAATAAACAGAATTACTACTACGAATAATACCGTTAAGGAAGTAATAATGGTCCGGCTAAACGTATCGTTCAGGGCCGGGTTAATTACATCTTTCATTTTTGCTTTCGGATTATTGGTTAAGTATTCCCGGATCCGGTCGTAAATAACCACGGTATCGTTAATTGAGAAACCAATAATGGTTAGAATAGAGGCAATAAATACCTGGTCTATTTCGTACGACAGGCCAAATAAACGGGCAATGGCAAAAAAGGCAATTACCATTAAAGCATCGTGAATTAAAGCTACTACCCCGCCTAAGCTATACTGCCATTTCCGGAAACGAAGCATTACGTACAGGAAGATACCGGCAAAGGAAAGCAAAATGGAAGTAAGCGCAGTACTCTGAATATCATCAGCCATGGTTGCTCCCACTTTGTTATTACCCATAATAGTTGGGCTTTGTGCCTTAAATTGCTGTAAGCCGGTTTCCAAAGCGGTCCGTACGGTTTCATCGGCTTGCGTCGATTCGTTTTCGGCTAAATAACTGGTCGTAATTTTTAAGCGATTAGAAGAACCAAAGGTTTTTACTTCGGTGCCCTGGCCTTTAAAATCATCCAGTAAAGCACTTCTTACATCCGAAGCAGGCACGGCTTGGTTAAAGTTTACTAAGTAAGAACGACCGCCTTTAAAGTCAACGCCTAAGTTGGGACCGCCTTGCATAGCCATGGCTACAAAACCCAGCACAATAACCGCAGTAGAACCTATATAAGCGATTTTACGGTATTTCACTACATCGAACTTCAAGTTTTTAAACAAGTTACGAGAGAACACAGTAGAGAAGCTCATGTTCGAAACTTTTTTGCCGGAAGTCATCCACACGATTAATAAACGCGATACGTAAACTGCCGTGAAGAAAGAAGTAGCAATACCAATCATCAAGGTAATGGCAAATCCTTTTACCGGACCGGAGCCAAAGAAGTACAAGATAATTCCGGCTAATAAGGTAGTTACGTTGGAGTCGAAAATAGAACTAAAGGCGCGGTCGTAGCCTTTGTGAATGGCATCCTTAATACTAAGACCCGCCGCTAATTCTTCCCGGATACGCTCAAAGATCAGTACGTTCGCATCTACCGACATACCCATGGTTAATACCATACCCGCAATACCCGGTAAGGTAAGAGCGGCGTTAAACTGCGCCAGAATACCTAAAATAAAGAAGATGTTAAAGATCAGGGCCACATCGGCAATCCAACCGCCTTTGCTGTAGTAGAAAATCATAAAAAGCATTACTACTACTAAAGCCGCAATAGAAGATATCAAGCCTTGATTAATTGATTCCAGACCTAAAGTAGGACCTACTACGGCTTCTTCTACAATCCGGGTAGGCGCCGGCATTTTACCGGCTTTCAGTATATTGGCTAAATCTTTAGCTTCTTCAATCGTAAAGTTACCCGAAATAGAAGAGTTACCACCCGCAATTTCGCTTTGTACTACCGGGGCCGAATAAACGTATTGATCCAGCACAATAGCCACCTGCCGGCCAATGTTGTTGCCGGTTAAACGCTGCCATTTCCGGCCGCCGTTGGTGTTCATGCTCATCATTACTTCCGGCTTACCGGTTTGGTCAAAATCCTGGCGGGCATCGCTGATAAACTCGCCGGATACCGGCGCTTTGCCTTCGCGGCTGGCTTTAACGGCGTATAATTCTAAGTATTCTTGTTTATCGGGGCTCACAATTGGTTTTACCGCCCATAAGAATCTCAGATTAGATGGGAAAATAGCCCGTACATCTGACTGCCGGAACAAAGCGTTTACTTTAGCCGTGTCGCGTACGTTAGAACCTAAACCATTGGGAAGCGGCACAAATAAACGGGCCATTAAGCTACTTTGGTTAGCACCTAAAGAATCGGTTTTAGCAGAATCGGGAGCAGCCGTAGCGGCTACTTTGGCGGTAGTATCTTGCACCGAAGTATCGGCGGCTACTGGCTTACCGGTTAAAGGATCGATGGCCGGAGTGGCGGCGGTACCGGTTTTAGCGGCAGTTGCGGTTTTAGGAGCGGCTAAGCTTTTTAATTTGCCAGCGGCTTCCTGCTTTACCAGATAATTGTTTAAAGTTGTAAAATAAGGGCTGAATTCCTGCGGGCTCCAAACTTCCCAGAACTCTAGGTTAGCCATGCCGGATAATAATTTCCGTACGCGGGTTACATCGGTTACGCCGGGCAACTCAATTTGAATACGACCACCTTCTAAACGTTGGATATTGGGTTGGTTTACACCAAATTTATCGATCCGGGTTCTTAAGATATTAAAAGAACGACCCACCGCATCGTCTACTTCAGCATCAATGGCAGCAATTACTTGGTCGTTGGTAGAAGCATATGTAATACGGCCCCGCGAAGTTGAGTTGGAGAAAATTGAGCTTAATTTACCAGTAGGATTGATGTTACGGTATGCCTGGGCGAATAAAGTGGTGAATTTTTGCTGGCTGTTGGCCTGCATTTGTTGCGCCTGCGTTAATGCTTTCAGGAAGCTGGGATCTTTGCTGTTGCCCGACATTACTTTGATGATTTCTACGGGAGATACTTCCAAGGTAACGTGCATACCGCCTTTTAAATCCAAACCTAAGCCTAGCTCATTGTTCTGGATTTCTTCGTAGGTATAGTTTAAAAAAACAGGTTCTTTCCGGATAGAATCCAGGTAAGCAAATTTCTTGTTGGTGTTAACATTGCCCTTGGCATCGGTGGCGTACGCCTGTGCCTTTTGCTGGACATTTCTTGAAATAAAGCTAAACGACAGGAAGTAGAGGCACAACCCTGTCAGTAAAGCGGTCAGTACAAAAATACCGGTTTTATTACGCATTACAGATTAAAAATTATAAATGGTTGATTGATATTCAGATATTAAAAAATAATTAACTGGCAAAAGCCAATTAAAAGAATGCCCTTGATCCTGAGAACAAAGGAAAGGAGCGGGTAATTCCGAAAGACAAGAAAATATTAAGGGGCGTTGGGTTGAATAGCCGTGGCTAAGAATAGTTTAAAAAAGCCAATAACAGCAACTGCCGGGCAATAACTGGTTTTTACCGGAATAAGCCGGGGCGAAACATTTATCCGGGGAAAGTTGGCCGGTAAAGCGGCCAGTTGCAATACCAAATAAGAAGAAGTAGCTTCCAGCGAAACTTTTTTCTTAACAATGCCGTGTTGTTCGGCGGCCGGTGCGTGCGCCACCTGATGGCCCGCCGCATCCGGAACGGTATAAGTAGTCACTTCGCGGTTGTTCAGGCCTACCACTAACAAAAGCGTAATAGCCGTTAGGAAAAGCCGTAAGTGCTGCACTATGTTAACCGGAACTGTCATTGGGCTGCAAATATAAACTTATTCAGCAAAATCCGAAAGTATTTTTTAAGGTTGTAAACTTTCTTACGCTTTGTAAGTCTGTACTTTAGTGTTCAGATAAGAAACCAGCACTTCTAAACCCCGGTCAAAATGTTTATTGTTCGGGATAATAATATCAGCGTCCGGCTTATAAGGCTTTATAAATTTCTCGTAAGCGGGTACCACGTGGTTCAGGTATTTATACAGCACATCGTCTAAATCGTAACCCCGCTCTACTTTGTCCCGGATAATGCGGCGGTGCATTTTTACGTGTTCTTCGGCATCAATATACACCTTCAAATCCAAGAGTTGGGCTACTTCTTCGAAGTAAAAAGTAAAAATACCTTCTACAATAATAATGGGAGCCGGGTTAAAGGAGAGCTTTTGCGGCACCACATCGGGATTATTAAAGGTGTATTCCAGGCAGGTAAAGCTTTGGCCTTGCCGCAGTTTCAGAATATCTTCGGCGTACCGGTGACTATCAAAAGCAGCTGGTTCATCAAAATTAAAAAAGACGTTTTCTTCTTTGGTCATGCCGGGCTGCGGAATATAATAATTGTCCTGGGAAATCAGGCAAATATCTTCCGGGCGGAAAGCATTAATTAACTTGTTTAAAAAGGTGGTTTTGCCGGAAGCACTACCTCCTGTAATGCCTACAATAAAAGGCTTCTGCATGCAAGCGAACGGGTTTAATGAGAAATACAGGTAATTAAAAAGGCAACAACACTTTTTCTTAAATAATTTAATCTGGTCAAATATTATTATAATTTTTGACTTTTCAGAAAGTTAACCAATTGTTGCATGGCCCGGCCCCGGTGGCTGATGCGGTTCTTCTCGGCCGCGGACATTTGGGCAAAGGTTTGGGTAGAGCCATCCGGAATAAAGATTGGATCGTAACCAAAACCAACATCGCCCGCTAATTCTTCCGCAATTTGACCCGTAACAACGCCTTCAAACTGGTAAATAGTACCCGCCAGCACCAACGTAATAGAAGTGCGGAACTGAGCCCGTCGGTTTGGTTGGTTTGTCAGGTTTTGTAAAAGTAAAGCCATATTATCGCGGCTGCTCCGCTGCAGGCCGGCATAACGGGCCGAATATACGCCGGGAGCGCCATTTAAAGCAAATACTTCCAGTCCGGTATCATCGGCAAAACAACTGGTTTGGTAATGTTGCCACACGTATTCTGCTTTTTGGCGGGAGTTACCTTCCAAAGTAGTTTGTTCTTCGGGTAATTCTTCGGAACAGTCAATTTCCTGCAGGCTTACAATTTGGTACTGATCCTCTATAATCTGGCGTATTTCGGTCAGTTTATGTTCGTTGTTGCTGGCAAAACAAAGTTTCATAAAAAGTATAATTATATACTGTGAATTTTTTCATCTATTAATTTACTTAAGTAGGCACCCTGCGTTACTACCATTAAATGCCCTCCGTCCAGGATGGGAGTAAAATTACGCAAGTACCGGATTGGAAATAATTTATCTTGGGTGCCGTGGAAGTGAACTAAATTAGGGATTAAGGTTAAATTTTGCCATCCGGCAATTTGGGTAAGCGCCCAGCGCACAAAAGGAATGCTCATTTCCCGGATCATTTGCCGCAGTAATTTTTGGGAGGTGGTTGAGGTTACGCCAAATAAGAAATTCTGCAGCGGATACAAATACTTTCCCCATTGAATCGGCAACAAATAAGGTAACCGCAACACACTTGCGGGTTTATAATACCACGGCAACTCCCGGCAGGTTTTTATACTCGAAATAATAATAACTAAGATTGGATTTAGCAGTTTGGCCAATTCTACGGCCAGTATGCCCCCAAAAGAAACCCCAATCAGAATCAAGTTTTCCGTGACTGGCACTTGCGGCAGTAGGCGGGCAGCGTAATGTTCTAGCTTTTCTTGGGGGAGCGGGGTAACCCATTTTATTACGGTTTGCTGCAGCGCTGGGTCTATTGGTAAAAACGCAAACATTCGCTCATCTACGCCCAAGCCCGGAATTAAGCAAACCTGCCCGTTCATGTTACTTTATATGAGGTAAGCGCCAAATCGTTCGCTCTCAGCCAAAACCACCCGAATATGTTCCTGTAACGTAGTGGATAACGATAAGCCGGTATAAGTAGCGTTAATAGGATAAAGAGTATGGTGGCGGTTGATGAGCGTGGCCGTTTCTATTTTTTTTACTTCTGATTTTAAAAACGATTGCATGGCATAAGCCAGGGTTTTACCAGAATTTAGTACATCATCTACCAAAATAATAGTACTGTTGGTTAAATTCAGGTTTTCCGGTTCCACCAGTATGGGATGATCCAGGGGATTTATTTTATCCAGGGTAATACTAATTAGTTGAATGTGCAAGGGCGAAATGGCTTCCAGTTCCCGTTGCAGGTGCTCGGCGAGCAAATAACCGTTTTCCTGAATGCCGGCCAATAATAAGGTTTGCTCCTCAAAGTTGCTTTCGTAAATTTCAAAAGCCATGCGTTTTATCTTTTGCAGGATCTGTTTCCGGTCCAGGATGCGGTTCGATTCGTCAAAAGTAATATCTGCCATTTTGGTTTCTGTTAAAAGATTCAAATATCTGCTTCTATTCTTAGAAAGAAAAGGAATATCTAAAAACACTTTTTATCCCGGCTTAATTAATATCTAATCTTCTTAACTAGTTTCAAAACCAATAAATAATTTGTCCGTTATTTTTAACATTATGGGAAACGAACTGGTGCTGCTGTGTGTGTCGTGTAACCGAAAAGTTCAGGCCGGAATTTTCAATGACGATTTTACCAGCAACCTCCTGAAAATTCTTTTACTCGTATTATTGCTCGTTCCGCTTTTGTATACCTACTACAAATCACTGGCGGGCACTAAAAGTACTGGTATCACCGCTCCGCTTAAAATAGCACCTGTTGTAGCTTTTTCGTTGTGCCTGGGCATTGGCCTGGGCGGGTTTATCGACGGCATTGTTTTGCACCAGTTATTGCAATGGCACCAGATGCTTTCGAATAAAATTGCGCCGGTTACCTGGGAATCTAAAAGTATAAACATGTTCTGGGACGGCGTTTTTGAAGCGGTTACCTGGCTCTTTACCTTTATTGGAATTCTACTGCTGTGGCAATCGTGCCGCCGCACCGACCTGCATTTTTCGAACCAGCTTTTTACCGGGGGCTTAATTGCCGGTTGGGGCGTATTTAATTTGATGGATAGTATCTTTAATCATTATCTATTTCAATTTCATAACGTGCGGGAAAATGTACCCCAAGTAGCTGCCTGGAATCTGGGCTTTTTACTTTTAGCGTTGGGTATGATTGTTTTGGGTGGGTTATTGATGATTCGGGTAAAAAGACGTTCGCAAATTTGATTTTTTGTTCTAATTAATTTGTCTTGTGGACTGGGGTCATTGAATTGAAAGTCTCTCTTGCTTTAAGCTATTCTAACTCATAGGTTTTCGCCTCGCCGGCGGGGCCTTACTTTTCTCCTTGATGAGAATAACCACCCCTGCCCCTTCTGGAAAAAAGGAGGGGAGTTGCAAAAGAATTCAAAAAAATTTAAACTCGCTGACCGCCCGAACAGTGAAGTGTCAATTTTGCATCCGCTAAGGCTTTTCTGTTTAGAAAAAAGAATAATATATGTACTCGCGTAAATTTGAGCTTAAGCAACAGCCGTAACTCGGAGGAAACTTCATCAGTTTGGCCAGCGAGGGCCTGCTAGAATTCCGGTGCGTAGCATTCCGAGCTTTTTCGCGAGGAAAGGAATCGTAGCTAGACCGAGTGACCAAACGGGGCCATGCGGCCTTGAGCTAACTTAGGCTGTAAAATACAGATAGCACCAAAGCCTTGAAAGATGCAATCTTTTAAAAGAAAAACCGAAGCAATTCTAAATAAATAGCTAAAGGATGTTAAATCATACCCATTCAATATTTATATAAAACCTCCCAGCCAAAGTACTTACCTCTAAAATTTTATGCATGAATTAGGTAAAGATTAAAAATTATATTAATTTTGCGATCCGATTCAGAATTAGAAAAAATTTATAAATATTAAAAGTACCCATGAGAAAAGATATCCATCCTACCTACCGTGAAGTAGTATTTCAGGATACATCCAGCGATTTTAAATTTGTTACCCGTTCTACTATGACGTCTAACGAAACCATTACTATGGAAGACGGCAAAACGTATCCGGTAATCAAGGTGGAGGTTTCTTCGGCTTCGCATCCTTTTTATACCGGCAAAAACCTTTTCGTGGATACTGCTGGACGGATCGAGAAATTTCAGAAGCGTTACAAAAAATAAGCAAGCTGCTTTCTGAATTTACCAAAAGTCTTCCCGTATATCAGGAAGACTTTTTTATTTTTGTGCCATGAACATTATTCTCTTCGACGAGCTAAATATCCGGCAAAATCTGCTACCCCTTACTTTTACCCGGCCCGTTGCCGAAATACGCACTGGCATATTAACGATAACGGAAAAATGGCAGCACTTTTTTAAAGACCGGGTGTCGCACCTGACGGAGGATTATTTACAAAAAAAGTTTCCGGCGCGACCTGTAGTGGGCAGTAATGTGTACGTAAACGGTGCTGTTTGCCCGGATGTAGCATTAGTGGTGAAAATACGCAGCCTCGAACCGGGCCAAGCGCTGTTTAAGCAAAACATGTTAATTGCTTTTCATGCCGACAGCCATTATTTTACTTCGCTAGAAGAGCTGTATAATCACGAATTTAAGGTGCGGAGCGAATACAACGAAGAGGTAGTGGTTGTGAAGGAACTCTGGCATATTTTTCGGTTCAACGGTCAGCAGATTCGCTTGGATTTTGATTTAATAACCTCCGGCCGTAAAAGTCAGCCCATTGTGGATTCCTACACCGTTGCGTATAATCCGGATAATATATTTATTGAAGAAGGGGTGGAGATCAGGGCGGCTATTCTCAATGCGAACGCCGGTCCTATTTATTTAAGTAAAAATTCTCGCGTAGAAGAAGGTGCTATTATCCGCGGACCTTTCTCATTAGGCGAAGGCAGTGTGATAAACATGGGTGGCAAAATGCGCGGCGATTGCACCATTGGTCCTTTCTGCAAAGTAGGCGGCGAAATAAGTAATTCTGTCTTTTTTGGTTTTTCGAATAAAGGCCACGACGGCTTTTTAGGGAATTCGGTTTTAGGCGAATGGTGTAACTTAGGCGCCGATACGAATAACTCCAACATGAAAAATAATTACGGCGAAGTGAAGCTGTGGAACTACGCCAAAAAAGGTTTAAAAGAAACCGGACTTACTTTTTGTGGCCTCATTATGGGCGATCACACCAAGTCTGGCATTAACACGATGTTTAATACCGGTACGGTAACGGGGGTAAGTGCTAATATTTTCGGAGCGGGCTACCCGCGTAATTTTATTCCGTCTTTTTCGTGGGGCGGCCCGGCGGGTTTCGAAACGTACCAGTTGCGCAAAGTTTTCGAAGCGGCGGCCATTGCCATGGAGCGGCGGGGCAAAGTATTAGACGATACCGAGAAAGCCATTTTGAGCAAAGTTTACGAAAAAGAAAAAGAGCACCGCACCTGGGATCGGTAAGGTCGTTAATTGTTGTTCGTTAATCGTTGTTCGAATGAATGATATTTGTACTTGTCAGACTGCCGGGCTCTTTAGTAATTTTTACTACAACTAATCTGTTATCCCGAAAGAAATGTTGGCGTTAAAATGCTGGCTTCGCAAAATAAAAAATTACCTTTAATCTCGTTCATCTTTTCGGGTTATCATCTTAATGAAACATCTCTAAAGATCGCACAACGAAAAACGATTAACGAACAACGAGTAAAAAAAATGCTTTTCTCCGAAATACCCGGCCATACCGAAACCAAAGAATTGCTGCTTAAATCGGTGCAAAACCGGCACGTAGCGCACGCGCAGCTTTTTATGGGAGCGGAGGGAAGTGCGAACCTGGCCTTGGCACTCGCTTACGCGACTTATCTGAACTGCGAAAACCAACAACCTCATGATGCTTGTGGTACGTGTGCGGCCTGCTCTAAAATGCAGAAGTTGGTTCATCCGGACGTTAACTTTGTGATGCCCGTAACCAGCGTTAAATCCAAGGAATCTTTAAGCCAGAACTTTTTAACGGAATGGCGCGAATTTGTGCGGGATAATCCGTACCAAAGCCTAAACGACTGGATGCAGTTTATTGGGGCGGAGAATAAACAAGGTAATATATCTAAAGACGAAAGCCGGCAATTAATCCGGTTCTCGTCGTTGAAAGCTTTTGAAGCAGAGTTTAAAATTATCCTTATCTGGTTGCCCGAATTGCTGCATCCTACGGCCGCCAATGCTTTGCTTAAATTACTGGAAGAGCCGCCCGCCCAGACCATTTTTTTACTCGTGGCTCAGGACTCGCAGCGAATAATTGCCACTATCCTTTCGCGTACTCAAAAAGTAAACGTCCGGAGTTTTTCCGACGAAGAAGTAATCCGGTATTTGCAGGAAGAGCACCAAGTGGCCGAAACGGCGGCTCATCAGATTGCCAACCTGGCCGATGGAAACTTGATGGCCGCTATTAAATTGAGTTCTGAACTAACCAACGACTATTTTTCGTTCTTTGTGCAATGGATGCGCCATTGCTATTCAAATAAATTTGGCGAAGTAGTAGAGATGAGCGATGACTTTCAGAAGCTAGGCCGGGAAAACCAAAAAGCTTTTCTGCATTATTCGTTAAATAACCTGCGGCGGGTAATGTTGTACGGCGTCGACGAAAAGCTGGTGCCTTTTATTCCGCCCGCCGAGTTGGATTTTGTTTCCAAGTTCTCGAAACTGATTCATCCGGGCAATGTTTCGCGGCTTTCCGAAGAATTAAATCAAGCGCATTACCACATTGAGCGGAACGCCAATTCCAAGATTGTTTTTGTTGATTCATCCATCCAAATTGCAAAATTTTTAAAAGTTAAATAATAGCAATAAAATCAGGTCGGAAGGGAAATCCAATAATTATGATTATTTTGCTAGTTTCTTTTTGATGAACTAAATGTCGGATATAAAAAATAGAGCAGTACGCATTGCCACCAGAGGAAGCCGTTTAGCCTTGTGGCAAACCCATTTTGTGGCGGAGAAATTACGGGCCGCAGGGTTTGCAGTAGAAATTGAAGTAATTAATACCAAAGGCGATATGGTTCTGGACCGATCGTTAGATAAAATTGGCGCCAAAGGTGTTTTTACGGAAGAACTGGAAGAAAGCCTGCGGATAGGAACCGTAGATATAGCGGTGCACAGCGCCAAAGATTTGCAGTCGGTACTGCCGGAGGATTTGGAGTTGGTTGCTTTTATGGAGCGGGAAAGAGTAAACGATGTGGTTGTTTCGTTCGATTCCCAGTTTTCCCTCGACCAAGAGCAAATAATTGTAGGCACTTCTTCTACTCGCCGCCGCGCCTTGCTCAATCGCTACTATCCCAATGTATTGGCTTCCGAATGCCGGGGCAACCTGCAGACCCGTTTGCAGAAGCTAAAAGACGGGCAATACGACGCTATTTTACTTGCTTATGCTGGAGTGCACCGGATGCAGTATAATCATTTAATAACCGAAATATTGCCCTTAGATAAATTTGTGCCTGCCGCCGGACAAGGTAGCATTGCCATTGAATGCGCCAAAAGCCTGGAAATTAATTTTAAATTAGCTATTAAAGCCTGCCTCGACCACGAACCTACGCACTTGTGTTTACTGGCCGAACGTTCTTTTTTACGTACCATGGAAGGTGGATGCAGTATTCCTTCTTTTGCCTTGGCTACTATTGCGGCTAATAATAGCATTAGTATTACCGGCGGGGTAGTAAGTTTAGACGGACAACAAATGATTACCGATACCATTCAGGCACCGGTAGCCGATGCAATTGCTTTGGGTGAAAAGCTAGGCACTACTATTTTGCAAATGGGCGGAGAGGAGATATTAGCAGCGATCCGGCAGCATCGGGCCTAAGGTAAATCTCTATTTATCAGATCAATAGAATCATGGAAATTGAAGATAAATATTGGGAAGTTGTATGTTGCCGACATTTAAAAACAATATACAAAACAAGCATAAACACTAAACATATTTCTGAAAAAGGATTAAAATCACTTATAGAAACTCTAATGGCAAAATATGTCCTTTCAGATGATGAAATAGTAGAAGAATATTTAAGGATACCATTTAAAAAGCCAATAAAATACGTTCAAATATCTCGTACTAGTGAGTTTATAAATGAACAATTACATATCACTTTTATGACTCAGATAGCAGATATTTCAATCTTAGCTTATTTAAAAACTAAAACAAATTTAGTATAATTTAAATCTTAATAAAGCTTTGTTTTAACATCGACATGCTGATTAATACCTGGGTTTAAAATCTTGAATTTTATGCGTAAATGCTTTTTATACAGCTTATTATTTATATTTTTTTCGTTCCTGAGCAGCTCGGTTTTAGCGGCCAAAAAGCCCTCTAAAAAAGATATGTTGGTTACCATAACCACATCAGCCGGCGGAATGAAGCTTATTTTGTTTGCAGAAACCCCCAAGCACCGGGAAAATTTCTTAAAATTAGCCAAACAAGGTTTTTATAATAATACTACTTTTCACCGGGTAATCAAGGATTTTATGATTCAGGGAGGTGATGCTAATTCCAAGGATGCTGATCCGAATAATGATGGCGCAGGCGATATTGGTTACCGCATTCCGGCCGAGATATTGCCGCAGTTAAAACATGTACGGGGTTCTGTGGCGGCGGCCCGGAATAATAATCCGCAGAAGCAATCCAGCGGTTCGCAGTTTTATATCGTGCAAAATCACGCAGGTGTGCCGCACCTCGATGGCAATTATACGGTATTTGGGCAGGTTATTTCGGGTTTGGACGTAATTGATAAAATTGTAGAAAGCCCAACTGGTGCCATGGACCGGCCGACCACACCTATCCCGATGACCGTGAAAGTAGAGAAGCTGAAAAAGAAGAAAATCACGAAGCTTTACAACTATACCTATCCGGTTGCGGCATGAGAAAAAAAATATTAATAACCGGCTCTAACGGCTTATTAGGGCAGAAGTTGGCGCATTTACTTATTCATAACGCCGAAATCGATTTAATTGCTACTTCGCGGGGCGAGAATAAATTAAAGCAGCTTTTGCCGGAATTAAATTTCATAGCGCTCGATGTCACGGACGAGCAGCAGGTAAATCGGGTTATTAGTAGCGAAAAGCCTACGCATATTATTCATACCGCGGCCATGACCCAGGTTGATGAATGTGAACTCAACCCGGAAATTTGCTGGCGCCTAAACGTGGATGCTGTAAAGTACCTGGTACAAGCCTGCAAAAAAAATAATTGTTACTTCCTGCATCTTTCCACTGATTTTATTTTTGATGGTGCCGCCGGTCCTTACCGCGAAGAAGATCAGCCCAACCCGATTAGTTATTACGGCAAGAGTAAACTGGCAGCAGAAGAAATTGTTCAGAAAAGTTCCTGCTCTTGGGCTATTGTCCGGACGGTGCTGGTTTATGGCGTGGCGCACGATTACGGCCGCACAAATATTGTACTCTGGGTAAAGAACTCCTTAGAAGCTAAGAAAACGATTCAAGTAGTAAACGATCAGTTCCGGACCCCAACTTTGGCCGAAGATTTGGCGTTGGGTTGCTGGTTAGTGGTTGATGCGGAGGTTCAGGGTATTTATAATATTTCCGGACAGGAAGGATTAACGCCTTACGAAATGGCTTTGCAAATAGCTGATTATTTTAATCTGGATAAAAATTTTATTCAAAAAGTAGATGCGTCTACTTTTTCGCAGCCAGCCCAACGGCCGCCGCGTACCGGTTTTTACATCGACAAAGCAGTAAAAGATCTTGGTTTTTCGCCGCATACGTTTAAAGAAGGAATTGCGGTGTTAGCTGCCCAGATATAAATCTAAATTCTTATATTGAGTGCTTTGAAATAGAGAGATGAAGAAAATTAAGTTTTGGATCAGGCGCAACTTTGGTTTTTCGCAGCGCCACACCAACGGTTTTCTTTTGCTTCTCTTGATTGTGGCGATGGCTATCTCGGCCCCATTTATCTTTTATAAAAATACTCAGCAGTATAATCCGGCGCAGGATCAGGCCGAACTGGATAGTTTAGTAGCCCAACTGGAACTACAACCCGAAGCAGAAAAATACGCTAAATACCCAAAATATCCCAAGGCAGGAGCACCAACCGCCAAAAGCGTAAAAGTAAAACTCTATCCGTTTAATCCAAATACACTTACCCCGGACGAATGGCTGACCTTGGGCGTAAGTCGATTTACGACGAATAACATAATTAAATACCGCGACAAAGCGGGCGGGTTTAAATACAAAGAACAATTGCAGCGCATCTACGGTATGTCGCCGGAGACCTACCAAAGCCTGGAGCCTTATATCCGGCTGCCCAACACCGGCGAGAGAAATCAGCGTGATCCGGAAAAGCAATATATCCCCAATAAGTACCCGGAATTTCCCCGGTCGGGTGGAGGCACGCGGCCTAAATACCGCCTGGCTGCTTTCGATATTAATACGGCGGATACCACTGAGTTAAAAAAAATCCGGGGCATCGGTACAAAATTATCAGACCGGATTGTAAAGTTCCGGGATAAGTTGGGTGGCTTTACCCAACCGGCTCAACTAGCAGACGTGTACGGTTTATCGCCGGAAGTACTGGATAGCTTGCAGAAATATACTTTTATTGAGCCCGACTTCAATCCGAAACAGCTAAATCTTAACACGGCCACGTACGAGGAACTGCGCCAGCATCCGTATATGAATTATAATTTGGCCCGGCTTATTATTGCTTACCGTACCCAGCACGGGCCGTACCAAACCGTTGATGCGCTCCGGAATATCAAACAACTGAAAGAGGAGCAGTTTCAAAAGCTAAAACCTTACCTCCAACTATAATCGTTGTAAGAACCGTACAATTTCTATTTCAGGGAAGTTTATTTTCCAACTAGTTTAAATTTACGTATAAGAGGCCATTTACCTGTTGGCTTACATGCGCTTATGCTTAAATATAAACTGTTCACGATTTATGTATTTCTGGAAACCTGGTTTTGCGGCTGCTATAAAGATAAAAAGCAAGCCGGTTTCCTGCCGCATCGCCAGGATTATGTTATTGAACAAATAGGTAAAATGTCGCCGCACGACGTGCCGGAGAGTTCCGGTCTCGAACTAACCGACGACGGCAATTTCTGGACGCAGGCCGACGGAGAAAACCCAGCTGCCTTGTACAAAATTAATGCCGCCGGCCAACTGCTGCAAACCCTGCCCATACCGCATACCACTAATCTGGATTGGGAGGATTTGGCTCAGGACGACGATGGGAATATTTACATCGGCGATTTCGGTAATAACTTAAATTATCGGCGCAATCTGCGCATTTTTAGAGTAAATGAAAAAAGCCCTCATCAGGTAGATACCATCCAGTTTTCATATCAGGACCAAAAAGAATTTCCTGCGGCTAAAAACAACCAAAATTTTGATTGCGAAGCTTTTTTTTACCACCAGGGAAATCTGTATTTATTTACAAAAGCCCGGGGACGCAGAAAAACCGTAAAGGTTTACAAAGTACCTGCTCAGCCGGGCAAGTACGAAGTAGCAAAATTAACTGAAATACGAATTGATAATATGATAACGGCCGCCGACATAAACCCAGCTGGCGATAAAATAGCATTATTAGGATACGGGAATATTTATTTGTTTAAAATAACGGGCCAAGATAATTTTTTTAACGGTAAAAAGTATTGCCTCTCTTTTGCCAAATCCGGACAAGCAGAAGCCCTTGTGTTCCTGAATAATCAGGATTTTATATTTACGAATGAAGGCGGTAAAATATTTAAAGCCGTAAAAAAGTAGATAACCTATTGTGGCCGGCTCAGGTTTAAGTTCGAAAGAAAGTGAAAAAGCATTATTAGCGCGTTAGCTATATATAAAACTAAAACATGAAAGAAACTATTTTAATTACCGGAGCTACGGGTACCGTCGGTTCTGAAACGGTAAAAGCCTTGGCGGGTGATGATGTAAAAGTACGGGCTGGTGTCCATTCACTAATTAAAGGCGACCGGTTTCGGGAATTGCCTAATGTAGAAATGGTACACCTGGATTTTTACAGCGAAGATTCCTTAAAAGCAGCTTTTACAGGCGTAAGCCGGGTATTCCTGATTACACCGTTTACCGAAGATCAGGTAGCCATTGGTAAAATATTAATTGATCATGCGCGGGCAGCCGGGGTGAAGCAGGTAGTTCGATTATCTGCTAGCGGGGCCGATGCCGAGCCGGGCATTCAATTAGGACGGTGGCACCGCGAAATAGAAAAATATTTAGAAGCTTCCGGTTTACCCTTCACCATTCTGCGACCCTCCTCGTTTATGCAGAATTTTTCCCGGTATAATGCCACTACCATCCGGGATGAAGATAAAATATACATGCCGCTCGGCCAGGGAAAAGTTGCTTATATTGATGTACGGGATATTGCGGAAGTCGCGCGAGTCGTTCTAACCCAGCCCAACTACGAAAATCAAATTTACGAGTTAACCGGACCGGAAGCTATAACCGTAAACGATGTAGCGCATGCGATTACGCAAGCCACTAACCGCCTGATTGTGTACGTGGATGTACCCGAAGTAGTAGCCGCTAATTCCATGACGCAATTGCATTCCCCCGCTTGGATGGTTTCGGCTATGTTAGAGTTATACGGTATTTCGAAGGCTGGTTATGCGGGTAATGTAACCAGTACGGTTGGGAAAATAACGGGTCAGCAGGCTCGGTCTATTTATGATTTTTCCGACGATTGCGGGGCTGCTTTTCAGCCCCATTAATGTTTGGGCAAAATAAAAAGGATCAGCTTTCTTATTGGAGAAAGCTGGTCCTTTTTATTTGAATGAATACCTTAATTATCGCTAATTAATCGTCGAAGTTGTTAGTATCCCGATAACGGTCCCGCTGATTCTGATTCCTGGGGTCGTTGTTTTTATTTGGTTGTTGCCGGCCGGAGTTGTAATTGCTGTCATAGCCTTCCTGCCAATATCGACCTTGAGGCTGGTTCGCATTATTATCCTGGTAGCCGCCCTGCCAGCGAGCATTATAATCCTGGTGTTCGGAATCTGGGTTATCGTAACTGCCTTGGTAACGGGTGGCACCATTATTTTCGTGGGCCGGACGATAATGGTGATCGTCGTAATAGTGGGAGCCGTAGTTGCTGCCGCCCTGGTTGTCCCGGCCTCCCTGGTTACCCCGGTTGGTGTTTTGGGAACGATATTCATCGTTGTACGATCCCCCGCGCGAACCGAAACCACCGCTCTGGTTGTAACCGCCCTGGCGATCTCCTTGAGAGCGGTAACCAGACTGATCGCCGGCGCCTTCGTGCCAACCACTCATGCCACCGCCCCGGTACGATTCGTGGTGATGTTGATCATGATCGGTGCGTCCGTAGCCGCCGTTGGTGCTGCCGTAATCGCCGTAGCGGTTTTGTTGCCGGTCTTGGTTCCAATCTCTATCTTGGGGCCGATTCTGCTCCCCAAAGCCACCTTGTTGGCCGCGGTAATTATTCTGTCCGTAATTATTTTGATTTTCCCGGCTTTGATAACGCGTATTATCCCGTTGATTCATATAATCGTTATGCCCCCGGTAGTTGCGATTATCTGAATGATTGTCAGAGTTGCCCCGAGAAGTGTTCCGGTTATCAAAATTAGATTGGTCCGGCCGACCTTGTTGGCCATAGGTGCCAAAACCGCCGCGTGATGCCGACTGATAACCGCTACCTTCGTTGTCGTAAGGCTCGTAACCGTATTGGCCGCGTTGATTTATGCCACGGCCCTGATTGTAGTAGTCGTTGCCTTGGGAGCCTTGATTACGAGAAAATGTATCGCCTTGCTGATGACCGTAGCTGCCTCCTTCGTTGCCCCAACTGCTTCTTTGTTCGGTGCCGTAGTTATCGTGGTCGTTATAACTCTGGCGGCCAAATTCACCGGGTATCTGCCGGTGTTCGTTATGGTTATGCTCATCTTTATTTGGTTGGCTGTTCATACCCATAGAGGCATTCGGCCTACCAAATTCAAATTCATCATTTTGGTTTTGAGCGGTGCTACTGGCGCCGGATTTATTTTTATCCGCCGCGTTATTTTGGGAGGAAGTTGCTTTAGAATCAGAAGTTGCTTTCGCATCAGAAGTACCGCTCTTGGTACCTTTTGTTTTAGCAGTAGCATTTGCGGTGGAAGTACCGGTTGCCGTTTTACTTCCTTTATTTGTGCCAGCGCCCGCTTGCGCCGTGGTACTTTTATTATCGGTGGTTTTATTACGAGCTCCCTGATTCAGAAAGTTCTCTTTTCTATCCGGTATACCGGAAGCCGAAGGTTGACCAGGAGTGTTGTTCGTTTCGGCCTGAGGCATACTTCCCTGATTAAACATAGAACTTTCCTTCGTTATTTTGTTTTCCTGATTCTCGGCCCCGCCGGATGTACCCGGCGTAGCAGAATTGGCGGGAGAAGCAGCTCCGGTGGGAGCATTATTCAACTCATTATTTTTGTTCTCTTCCATAAATTTATTTTTTTGGTGAATAAATTATTTCTGGTCCGGATACATAATATTTAATATTTCCTGACTAGGTAAAGCACAGTACTTCAGAAATAAGTAAGTATTTATAATATACGGTAGGCCGAAAGAGAGGTTTATGAGGGCAAGATTAAATTAGCTTACCAAAATAATAGGGGTAAATACGTAGGTTAATATTAAATATTTTATTTATTCAGCATTTAGATAACTTTATTTAATATCTGAGGTATAACGCAGCATTAGGATAATATAAAAATATAACCTATCTTTGTTCCATTATTTATTTTTTAATTTTTTATGAAAACAGGTAAAGTAAAATTTTACAACGAATCGAAAGGATTCGGCTTCATCGTAGCTGATGACACTAACCAAGATATCTTTGTACACCAATCTGGTTTGGTACATGAGATCCGGGAAAATGACAGAGTTTCTTTTGAAGTAACAGAAGGCAAAAAAGGTCTTAATGCGGTAAACGTAGAAAGAATCTAAGCCAAAAAATATAACCCATTCTGCCGGTTAGGCCGAAGTTATTTATTTTTATCCCGTTCAGTTTAAATTGAACGGGATTTTTTCTTTATACAAGTTTACTCTTCCAGAACATTATTGATCAATTCCTGCGCTTCGGCTTGTTCATCCGCATCAGCAACTGGTACTTCGTGTTCATCGGCTTCTTGCGGTTCGTAGTTAACCCGAATCAAAATAGGAAAATGGTCGGAACCAAATTTGGGTAACCTTCTCATCCGAATTAACCTAAAAGCCGGATCGTAAAATATATGATCGAGAGAATAACGAAAAAAAGGCACTAAGGCATTGTACGTATTGTAAAATCCCCGCCCGATGCGCGGATCGAGTAAGCCACTAATTTTTTTAAATAGATTGGTCGTATAGGACCACGCCACATCATTCAGGTCGCCGGCCACAATAGAAGCATACGGCGATTCTTTAGCTTCTTTGGCTACTAACAGCAACTCTGCTTCGCGCGTATCGGTATTTTTGTTGTAATGCGGTGGCTGCGGATGTACGGTAAAAAAATCAAAGCGCTTGCCGGTGGGTAATTCAATCACACTATAAAAGGAGGGAATACCTTCTTCGACTAAGAACCGGATTTGTTTTTCTAAGATTTTGAATTTGCTGAAAAACATCATGCCGTAGGTATTATCCAAAGGGCATTTTATTGAATAAGGGTAGATTTTATCCAGTATAGCCAATTCCTGCGCCCATTTATGACCCGGTTCATTTACCAGCAAGATATCCGGATCAGTTTCCCGCACTACTTTTAAATAATTGGCATAGCGTGTATTTGACATCCGCACATTAGATACCATAATACTGAAAGAATTTTTGGGCGCTTTAATGCGGCTGCGTAAGGCCTGTACCGGCGATAAAATAGTAAACCGGTAAATATGTATAACTTCATTTATAATAGCAGCAGCAAGCAGGAATATAAAAAGGCCCTGAGGTAATGTATTAACGCCAATAAAGTAGAAATATGCTAATAAAGTTACCAGACAAAAGAAAGCAACCTGCACCCGGGGAAAATCAAGAACTCGAATCCACCAATATTGCGATTTAATAAGCGGTAAAAAAGAAAAAAGAATCATTAAAGACCCGAATAGTTCGAGAGCAAGTTTCATAGGTTATAGAGCTATATGCATAAATTGCAATACTTGCTTTAAGCCGTAAAAGTTATTCGGTTTGCTTAACTTTTATTCCTACCGCCATAATGCCGGGTAACGGATTCTTCCGCATATATTGCGTGAGCCGTATTTTATAAATGCCCTTTTTAGCAAAACGTTGCTTTTTAACGGCTAAAACGGCATGATCGAAAATATCGCCGGTGCCACTACCTAAGGGCTCGCCAGTTTTTTTATCCATCAAATACATTTCGTGCAGGCGAGTATAAATTTTATTTCCGTCGGGCCCTAGCAAGGTTTGGCTCACGTATAAATTGTAATATTCATAACTGAGCAAATTCCGGATATTGAAGTAAATATCAAACGCCTGGGAAGGATCTTTTATTTCAAAGGCATACTCCTTTACATCTTCAATTTTCCATTTATTATCCGGTAAATCTATATTTTGCTCATAAATCCGGTTTTGTTCACAAGCAGTAAAAGGTAAAATGCCGATGAATAAAGCCAAGGCAAAAAGCAGTTTTCTCATGCTTGATCAGGTTTGTCGGGGCGCGGACGGCTTTCTTTGATAGGGCGATTATGCTGTTTCTTTTTAAAGTTTCCCTGCCCGGAATTACGCGACTCAGAACGCCCGTGGTTTTGTTTAGCATTAGGTGTACCCGGTACGGTTGTCTCCGTAATGGCTGGTGCAACTCCCACCAAGGCCGGAGCCGTTTGAGTTTTAGATTTTTTCTTCTTCTTTTTCTTATTGTTCCGGTATTTTTCGTCCAGCCGCTCCAGGTTACTTTCCACCTGCGCAATCAGTTCTACTTTTTTCTCCTGTTCGGCTTTTTCCTCTATTGTTAAAGCTTCTACTACTTCGCCTTTGGCATTGCGTTCCAGTATTTCCTTTACTCGTTCCACGGGCGCCGGATACCAGTTATTATCGTTCTTAAAGCCAAACCACATTACCCGTTTAAAAATATCGGTTTTTTGCAGCATCGCTTCGCCGCGTTGTAATTGCAACGGTCTGCTAACAGTAGGAATATCTTTTAAGGCGTCTAGGTAGGTTTCCAGTTCGTAGTTGAGGCAGCATTTTAACCTGCCGCATTGTCCCGATAATTTACTAGGGTTTAACGATAAATTCTGATAACGGGCGGCGGTAGTAGAAACACTTTTGAAATCGGTGAGCCAGGTAGAGCAGCATAATTCGCGGCCGCAAGAACCAATACCGCCTAAGCGGCCAGCTTCGTGCCGGAGACTAATCTGCCGCATTTCAATGCGAATTTTAAATTCCTCAGCTAACTTTTTAATCAAATCCCGGAAATCGACGCGGTCTTCGGCCGAATAATAAAAAGTAGCTTTTAAACGGTCGGCCTGGTATTCTACATCCGACAATTTCATTTTTAACCGCAACTCCTGTATAATGGTGCGGGCCCGATACATGGTAGTACTTTCTAAATCCTGAACGGCTTCCAGTTTCGCCATATCGGTTTCGGTAGCAATGCGGTAAATGCTCCGAATTTCTTCGCTGTTATCCACCTTTTTTTTCAGCATTTGCAGCCGCACCAGTTCACCTTTTAGCGATACGTAACCAATATGGTGCCCATTGGGCACATCTACCACCACCGGATCGCCGGTAGTTAATCTTAAGTTATTATTGTTACGAAAAAAATCTTTCCGGCCGCCTTTAAAGCGCACTTCTACGATATCAAATTCTTCAAACGACGTAGGTAAATCCATATCGCTGAGCCAATCAAAGACGTTTAATCGATTGCAGCCGCCTGTGCTACAACCGCCGTTGCTTTTGCAGCCTCCTGTACTGCAACCGCCACTAGAACATGAATTACAACCC
>Ga0210040_10001936_pt1 | contig 30193 bp, 25 predicted proteins | sample CryGeyCG12114_NA_FD_185462 | JGI IMG/M metagenome (GOLD analysis project Ga0210040, IMG submission 185462) | Groundwater microbial communities from aquifer - Crystal Geyser CG19_WC_8/21/14_NA (SPAdes) (version 2) | ecosystem: Environmental > Aquatic > Deep subsurface > Groundwater | place: USA...
AGCAACTTCGGATGAGTGCCTTTACCGACCGTTCTAGCTTCACCCCTCGAACCCCAATAATGAGCACCATAGAGCCGAGCACGGTGCTAAGCTGACCTCGGGAGCAATGAAGTGGAAAGAGACCAGAGGAACGGAAGTGGTTGCATATCTGGGCTAACGCTCAATAATAACCGGCTGGCGTGCGGTACGGCCCAAAAGTGGCATCATTGAGAAGCTTTGCGGATAAGGAAACCTTCGATATGAGGATGGCGAGCCGCTGCGAAGGTCGGACGTTCCTGTTTCACAAATCTGCTACTGCTCAGACGTTGGTACTAGAGTACAGGCTAAAGCATTTATTGTTTGTGGCATGTTTAAGAAGAAATTTCACTGGTCCAAGGTGTTGCACGAGGAACTGCATGCCTCAACGGCGACTACTGCAAGGTTATGCTTTTTGCCGGCAGTCGAGCCGGCACCCCGCTGCGCATGGCTACAAGGATGACATCGTCGCGCAGCTGTCGTGCTCAACGTACAGGGATGAGCTTTGGTGAGTAGTCGGGGACATGCATTCTGAAATGTACAGCTATAAGTCATAATTGTCAGAGATGCTACACATTTGAAAAGATGAGGTACATTTGAGCACCGCGATTAGGGAGGCTGGTGTTGAATGCATATTCCTTTCCATCGCAGTAGACTTAATGCGAACCGCGATGCCAGGGAGCTTCACGGACAAGCATACCTAGCAAAATCATGATGCGACCTGTCCATGCACAAACGCCACAGCTCTCATCCCTACTGACCTTGTTGAAATGTTCCAGTTTCAGACATGATTTTCAGGCACAAAGTCCAGTGTTCAAGGTGCACGAGCGCAACGTGTGGCTTTCACAGTACCTCACAAGAATAGCATTGGCCATCCCAATCGCGGCCGTTTTCCCATATAGCACAATCGCATCGATTCATGCCTTGCGAATCGAACTGCTTCACAAACGCAGAGAACAACGAAAGAGTTTCGGAAGCTGTTGAGCAAACGGCGCCCTGTCCACTTCAGTGCTAGTGGAGCGCGCCGACTAACGTAACTTACGTGCGTGGCAGACGGCAGCCTCTTACACTTGCCAGGAAGCTCGTGGAGTCTCTTCATCAACAGGCTCTCGGCGGATTGGAGAGCAAGTTTAGACCGGGCCTCCACGCCTGGCCATCCCCTCTCGCCAACCACGGCTCGTCCTCGGGCCTGTTGCACTCCACCCGCAACCATTCTTTTTGCGCCCAGATTTTGTGCTTAGCCCTTCCTTAGCTCGCTGAAAGCCCGCCAAACTGACCTTCTGGCCACACACAGTCGTCAATTCTCACAGCTTGCACCCCCACCCCGTTCACCAACGGCTTTGGATCAGTGCTACCGTACACAAAATCTTTGCGGTTCGCTACCCAAAGTCACAAACAGACACCGTCGTGACTCTCTGGTCATGTATGATTGATCATTTTTGACCTCGTTCGCCCGACCCACGATCAGTGATATCCAAGACTAGCAGGCGTTGAAGGCAGAAAGTGCAGCGACGTCTCTCTTCCAATCGTGGCCGGCTAAGTGTCGCAACCTCCAACACAACCACTCACAGCCTTGGTTTGGGTACCATTCGGCCAGGTCATCGAACAACACCCTCCTGCCACTTGGGCTCACTTTCGAACAAACAATTTCCCTCAGACTCTGTCTCTCATCTCGACAACATTCAGCTATTCTTGGGTCAAACGGTCGCGATGCGAAGACCACGACAATAACCCAACTTCCCGGCTGAACATAATTACTTTCGCTTCGAACATTCATTAAACTCTTGTATCCCTTCGTCACGATCGCTTCAAAGGTTTCAGAATGGCAGAGTCGCAGCATACGCCGACGTCGTCAACATCGTCAGCCGCATCTCCAAGGTTATCCTTGTGGTCGCGCGGACATTCCTCCAAATCCTCTACCTCCTCATTGGGCGCAGCACCTTCGCCAAAACAAGCGCGAAACTCTTTGGATCTCTACGGTACACAGAAACGGTTGGAAGACGTGCGCGAAGAGGAGGACATGCCTTCGCGACAAATATGTTCATGTAAGCCACAAGCGTACATTGTGTTATTATGCCATACTGACGCCTGCTTCAGTTGATGACCACAGGCGCGGTGACTCGTCAAACTTTATGGAGAATGCACTGCCTGTCTCACCGGCCCTCGACTATTCCCTGGCGGACCAGGATGCCTGGTCCACAAACTCGCAGGGTGAGCACCATGCAAAGAGACAAAGATCTGTCGACAGGTCCCGTCACAGCGTAGGTCGGGGCTTCGCATCGAGTTTTGGCTCTTTATCAAGACGCTGGAGGAACCGATCGACTGTCGGTCCTCCGCTGTCGATCATCACCAATACCACTCCTCTTGCATCCCCACGCACCAGTCTTGACACGGCGGCAAATTATCGCAGTCGATCAACGAGTATAGCTTCCAACAGCCACGGCATCTACTCTCCTGCTTCAATGCATTCATTCGCAGAAGAGCCTCTGCCAGGGTCGGAGGTCGTCCCCCTCTACATTGACCAAGGACTGCAATCTCCTCAAGAGCACGAAGAGGATCATGCTCAAGCAACGACACCACTTCTTCCTCCGGCTATGCTCAACATGCACATGCACGACAGTCCGGTCCAGTCTCCATTACAGTCGCCCTCAATCGCACCTGCCGCCTTCGGCCACAGCACGAAAAAGTCTACGGATCAACAGCCGTTTTCATTTTTACCATCGCCGCCTCTGTCAGCCCGCCCCTCTGTGGGCTCCATGCCAAGGTCACGGGCGAACACAGCAACTCAAGACATTCCATCCCTCCATCTGTCGGGTGACCGTCTAGACCCTTGGGCGATGAAGCTTGGCCATGCTGACTTCAGTATCCATCCTGAGCCTTACCAGCCGACCATCATTGACCTTGATAGCTACACGGAGTTCCGGGCCAACTGGGAGCAGGCACGAAAGCAATATGCTCAGCATTTGGCACGGACCGTAGAGCACTATGGAGATACCTCCAAGGTATACAAGCTGACGGAAGAAAAGTGGAGCTCAATCGATGAGCAGTGGAAGCAATACGACGGTCGATTGAACAAAGCATTATCGCCTCAGCTTCAACGCCTTAGCGACGGTCCAGCAACGCCGGATTCACCAGTTTCACTTCTGGAGAAGCCTGTTACTCGCGTTGTGGTACCTCAAATGGACAAGAGCGGCAAATTCCCAGAAATCGGCGACACTGATATTGTTGGTCCGTTGAGCGTCGGAGTCGCCAAGGTACCCGAACTGCAACGGGCAAATCTCACCCCTCCGAGTTCTCCAAGGAAACGCAACTTCATCAAGGCGTTGGGCGGGATGTTCACACGCCATTAAACAAACTCGGTCCGCGCACTTGCTATTCATGTAAATTTGTTATTTGCGTCACATCTATCCGGTCGTACGGCGCATCACTGGGCCTTCTAGGGGACCAAAAGTGAAAACACGCTGTATATTACGGGTTTTCTACCAGACGCGGCATGATCTGGAAATCTTTCGGGTTTTGTACAGTACCACATTACTATCAGGCACACGGGGCGACGCGATACACACTCCTTACGACAACTTACGATTCACGACCTGCACAGTCTTCCGCACAGAGATGACGACGATCCTTCTCAGATTACGACCCTCACAACTTTGCTATTTTTGATACCATATACAGTCTTTTCAGCGATGACGCGGAGTCGCAAGCTCGTTATATTACGCATACTTGCAAATGTTCAAGCATGACTTCATGCTTAATGGCGGCTGGCTCGCGGTACTACTGTACACGTTGAGCTTGCGCAGTCGAGGATATACAGCACCATAGATCACAAATTTGAGCTGAGAGTCCCTTAAATGGAATAGACCAGATAGATGGAAAGACACGCTGAGAGATCTCCGCAGATACTGTCATCTACAAAGCCAGAAATCAGAATTCTACTATAAACCATGGCTCCTTCCGCTCTGCGTATCTCTTCTGTACCCTCGTGCTTACATGACCCTCCTGAGCATTAGCACCTTCCTTACAAACGCAGCCTTCATCTTCTCCTCTTTGCTGGCCCTGTCACCTCACTTGCTCTCCCTATCGACCAGAAGCAAGGTGGTACCACACCTCCGCACCATACAACCGCACACGCAAGGTAGAGCCTCGTACAATTGCACAGCCTGGCTAGACGGACGCCGCGTTGCGTATCATCTTGTCAAACCATTTGCGAGACCAACTCGAGCTGTCCTCGTCTTGAACCTCGCTGAAACAGATTGAAACGCGATGACGGCGTGACTTGGGCAAGACACTTGTCTCTAACTCCAGACTGAATGCTCACGTTTAGCTGTAACGCTTTAGCATAGGATTTGAGGCCAGTACTTTTCCTGTATAGCATGCAGGTTGTATGCATGTCTGATGCACGACCACGCATGCACGTGGCACAACTCCACACATATCCGCGTTCCACCGGATGGATAATGCAACTAGCCTCACAGATTGTGTTCCCAGGTTGTAGCACGTTGAGATGAATCGCGCAAGATGTGACGACTCAAGATCGAAACTCTTAAGTCGGTCAAGAATGTGTGTTCAGACATGATGCGAATCTTGCAGCTGTTCTGGAATCTTGCCACCACACCCTCAGAAGCATGTCTTTTGCATGGTGCATGCTCGGATCTTAGCCCAGGCTGACGCCGCAGGAAGGAGCGGCGCGCTGCTGTCTCGCTTCGCTTGCCCGCACGTCAAACGTCAGATGTCAAGATCCTGCATTGAGGACGGCTGTGCCGTCATACACGTATGTATAGATGCACCTACCCAATACGGCGAGATGCTCCTTGAACACTAAAGTGCAGTGCCTGTCTCCATCAGCCTGATCAGCAAAGCACGTTACCTTCGTGCCATGCAAGGCTTAGACACTGATAGGTGCTGATGTTGACTGGCGGTCAGTAAAGACGTTGGCCTAAATATCAATGTCAGTGTCAGCTAGTATGCGAGTGCGTTGATGGCTGAACGCATTGCTCGCACGTTTCAGCTCTGCGTTGGCGGCTGGCGAAGGATTGGGGCAAGAGACGGCTTCGGAGCTCGCCTATGATGGTAAAAGTGCTACTACACAGGCAAATGTCATCAATCGTTGTCCTATTCGGAGGTCGACGAGGAAGAATGCTGAGATATCTGTATATCTCAGCATGCACCTGCTTGTGTCGCTTGTATTGCTTGTTGCATTGACCCGCCCTTGGAAGATGTAAACTTTGGCAGACTTCGAATTCCTATCATGGCAAGCGCTTTGTTGCGCCTCGAGCCATGCGTTCCTCCTGGTCCAGTCGTGCCTTCCAAGACCCAGTGCCTTCGGGTACCTGGTTGGTATGAAGTGTGTCTGATATGTCTCGACTGCTATGCCTTGGTTCACGGACTCGTGCTTTTTCCTTCGCCCACTGAGATAGGCCAAAATCTGGCTTTACCTACCATTTCCGTGGATTCGATTCAGACAGGAGCGGTCCTCCGGTGTCAAGTAGAGGTACCGCAGCTGGGCTGAGGCTTGACGCTATAGAAGATGATAGACTTCAGAATACCACTGGACTTCAACCGTTGATTTCTCAGTATCTGCACGGTCTTTATAGCTCAAACTTCGTAGCTATACTCTATCTATTAACCACTATTAGTATATTAAGTTTAAGGTAGCATCGTCTCCTAGTTTCGCTTGCTCTGTAAGTAAAAAGTTAGATGGCGTTTCGAAGTCTATCATCTTCTATGACATCAAGCCTGGGGCTTTACGTTGTCTCTATACATTCGGGCACATGATCATAAATGTCCTCAGCAAACGCGATGGGATTTCGCATAACTATCGTTCTAGTTGGGTAGTTGTTTACCACTTCCGATCACGGCTAGCTTCACTTTAGCTCGCTTACGAAGCCCTTAAGCCTATCCATTCCCCCGGATCTCTCCAGCTTCAGCCACAAGCTGTTTCGATTCGGCGACCTCGGCAAGCCCGTTTGGAGGCCAATCAACATGACCGAACCAAAATGTCCAAGACTCCAGGTGCTTGGGAGCGGAAGCTTCACGCCCGCCGTTATCAATGACTATGTTCCTGCTTCCTGGTTATGCTTATAACGATATAGTCGTGTCTATTAGTAGCCGCTCGTGCCCTTTTCAGCTTGAGCCACAGCCAATATGAGCGCAACAGCTAAAGATCGTCTATCGAACATAGCGTCTCAGCTCGTGCCTTCCTCATCTTCACCCACAGTCGCAGGTGCAATCAACAATGAAGTAGTCATTGATGGTCGCACCCGGGGCACGATTGACTGGTTCAATCACCACGCACTCTCCCCAACCTTCTTTCTACCCCGCGCCGCCCAGATCGAGCCTGGAGCACCTGCGATCTATCACCGCACAGCAAACAATGTCGTGCTGAGACGGACATACGGTGACTTCGCCGACCGAGCGAGTGCTTTTGCATACTACATCAAGAAAAAAGGCTATAAGAGAGTAGGGCTACTGTTGACGAACACGCCTGCCTTTCTATACGCATGCTACGGAGCCAACGCGGCAGGCTCAGTTGTAATAGCAACAAATTACAGGCTCAAGCAGGACGATGTAGGCTACATCTTCCAGCATAGCGAGGCGGACCTCGTCATCGTCGACAAAGAATATATTGATCTTCTCGGCGATTTCAGGGCAGCAAAACCTAACGTCCCGATCCTAGTCGAAGACGATGCAGTTGACCCGAATACCCACGACGAATTGGGCCCGTTCGGTGACGCCCTTCGCGAAGGTCGCGATTATGAGATCTCGAGCGGAAACCAAGGCTGGAACGGCCTAGTAGCCCAAGCCCCAGATGAACTCGCCGTCAATGCCCTCGCGTACACAAGTGGTACGACAAACCGTCCTAAAGGTGTAGAATATACTCATCGAGGGTGCTACCTTGGGGCCATGGGCAACGTGATTGACAGTGGCCTGAACTATCATGGGACGGACAGGTGCAGATATTTGTGGACGCTTCCTATGTTCCACGCAATGGGCTGGACGTTTCCCTGGGCTGTGACGGCCGTACGGGGAACGCACTATTGTCTACGGAAGATTGACTATCCTTACATCTGGAAGCTACTGAAGGAAGAGCACATCACACATTATTGTGCGGCGCCCACGGTGAATACGTTACTGTGCGCGGACAGTAATGCGAGTAAGCTGGAGCAGCCGGTTTGCGTCACTGTCGCTGCTAGTCCGCCGACTGCACATTTGTTCGAGGTGATGGAGGGGATGAATTTGCATCCTGTGCATGTTTACGGCTTGACAGAGACGTATGGACCTATCACCAAGGGCTATCAGTTATCCTCCTGGTACGACTTGCCCACTAAGGAGAGGTATGGCAAAATGGCGAGGCAGGGACATGGGTTCGTGACAAGTTTGCCTGTCCGTGTGATCAAGACAGGGGACGATATTCCCGAGGGGCACCTCGAGGATGTGCAGAAAGACGGGAAAGAGATAGGAGAAATCGTCTTTACGGGCAATATTTGTGCTAGGGGCTACTACAATGACGAGGCCGCAACGAGAAAGTTATTTGCGGGTGGTGTGTTGCATAGTGGGGATCTGGCAGTTTGGCATCCTGATGGCGCCATCCAAATCCTGGATCGAGCGAAGGATATTATCATTTCTGGCGAGTCTCCCTCTCCCCCTTTCCTCAATTCTGGCATATTCTAACGTTCTGCAGGCGGCGAGAACATCTCCTCTGTAGCCCTGGAATCTGTCATCATAACCCACCCCGACATCCTCGAATGCGGCGTTGCAGCCGTCACAGACGAACAATGGGGAGAACGACCAAAGGCATTTATAACTGTCAAGCCAGGGAAGAAGATGACGAATGAAGCGTTCATTCAGTGGTGTAGAGATCATCCAGCCATGTCGAGATTCATGATCCCTCGGGAGTGTGAAGTCGTAGAGGAGTTGCCGAAGACGAGTACAGGAAAGATCCGCAAGAACATTTTGAGGGCTTGGGCCAAAGGGGATAGGAGTGCTGAGTAGTGAGTAGTACCATGACATGGCCCGAGAACGTCGCCAAGGGGCGCGCTGTAAGGATGAGATCGATGTTACTGAATCTTTTAGTACCATTAGGACAGAGATAGAATGCTTGCCTCAGGTTCATGTTACTGCAGAATTACTAAGGATGGGTTTACCCTTTTCGGTAGGCGCAGGCGTATCTTCATGTCATTGGTACGGAGGAGAGGGCGGGAGGCGGGGTGCCTTCCTATTCTGTCCCGCAATTTTTCTGATGCTCTCACTTTGGTTTCTTTTCCTGTGCAGCGGCTCTCCACAACGTGCTATCAGTGACTACAATCTTTCAACGCTTCGAGTCAATTGTGACAGCTTTAGATCGAATCCAAACTTGATGCGTAATAAGATCCATACAAGCTGATGGCTGATGTGTCGCACGAAGGAATTATGCTACTAAGCATCTGCTTATTTGGCACTTTGTCTAATATTAGGTTACTATCGCTGACGACAGTACAGTTCTTAGAGTGTTGTTCCTGCTATTACTATAGTCGTCAGTATATCATCTTTGAGATACTTCGACATCCACCATTACCATCGTCCAATCCAAGCCTTCCACTTCCAAATATTTGACGTTTCAATTGCTACAGTTCCTAAACAGACGACATAGATCTTTACTAAATTTTAACTAAGATGTCCATTAACCAATCTACTCGAACACAGCGCAGACACGTCCACTTCGGGGAGTCACACGAAGCGTCCTTGCCTAGGCGTGTAGGTTCTCAGATACGGTACTGGTGGTCTCGCACGCCAGGCGAAAGTCAGCATGATACCAACGGAGACGTCGACCCACAACAGTTGGAAGAAGGTCTTGGTCAGCAAATATTACCAGAGTCGAAGACTGCAAGCTCCGAAAATACTGGTGATAGCGCTTTGCAGGGTGCTAGCTGGACCAGCCCTGGAGCAGAGAAAGTAGACGAGAGCGCCAACGGTCCTACATCTACACTGCCCAACAACCACCACGTGGGAGATGCTTACGAGAAGAGAGAATGTTCGAACGACTACTACAACACTCCTTTGGATACTTCTTATTCCCACTCCCAACAGCCTCCAGAGTATACAAAGGAAGCCAGAACTCTCGTCCAGTCGTTCACTTTAGGTAACAATGACACAGAATTTGCGGAGCCGGGGTAAGCAATAGTAGACACCTTCACCTTCAACATGTTTAAGCTGACTTGTTCCAGACATGACACACAAACACCAAGCATCGACCAATATATCCCTGACCTCGACTACGTCCCAACTCCAGAAAACTACAAACCTAGCATCTTCGGTGCGATACTCACATCAAGGTTGCATGAGCTCCAACGCGAGAGTGATCAATGGCGGAACCAGCTCAGTACTTATACGAAACCCAGGAAAGAAGTACCACGAAAGCCTAAGCACCTACGGTCACGCTCTTACGCTTCTACAGCCTCCACATCAGGAACAGCAACACCCTCTACGAAGCCAAGATGGTACGAGAAGCCTGAGCGCAGTAGTTCCACGGCCAACATGCTAGTCCAGGCTGGCATCTCATCAACCGGCCCGGGTGTTCCAAGTACATCTGATGCCATGCCGCGGAGGAGTCTATCATCTCATAGGTCATCAGGCCTGGTCTCTACTGCGGTTGATATGATCCGTAATGGTCCCAAGAAGGGAAGGGGCAGGTCTGGTCAGAGGTCGAATCAACAAAAAGACATTGTCGCAGAGTTAGCGGACATTCTCGCCCGTCGGACATACTTGATCAAACTTTGCGATGCTTTCATGAGGTACGGAGCTCCTACGCATCGAATTGAGGAGTATCTCGCGGCATCAGCGAGAGCCTTGTTGATCGATGCGCAATTCATGTATATCCCCGGCGCCATGATGTGCACATTCATCGACAATACCCTTCGAGCAAATAGTGTCGAGCTCGTCAGGCGGACGGAAGGTCTAGATTTTGGCAGGCTGAAAGACGTCTTCAACGTCTACAAACTCGTGATACACGAAAAGTACACGGCCGAGGAGGGCATTCTCGAGATTGAAACCATCCGCAAACGCCCCGATCCTTACGGTGTCTGGTTTCGTATCTTCACCTTCGGCTTGGCCTCAGTCTTCTGCGGGCCTTTTTCCTTTAACAGTCGGCCGATCGACGCCGTTCCGACCTTCATTCTAGGTTCCGCAATTGGCTTCCTACAACTCAAGGTCGTCCCTCGATCAGACCAGTTCTCGAACGTCTTCGAAGTCTTTGCATGTGTCGTGGCGGCGTTCATCTCTCGTGGGCTAGGGTCCATCCGGTGGTCTAGCGGCGAATACATCTTTTGTTTCTCTGCTACGGCTCAAAGCAGCATCGCCATGATCCTACCTGGTTTCCTTGTGCTGAATTCCGCACTCGAGCTACAGGGCCGCAGCATTGTCGCCGGGTCTGTCCGCATGGTTTACGCCATTATCTATGTGCTATTTCTTGGCTTCGGTCTTCTGGTTGGCACCACAATCTTCGGTCTCATCAAACGGGATGCGACAGAAGACGTCACCTGCCGGGTACCAGGATGGTTTTCACCAGAGGGAAATCACTGGAAGTTGATCTATACGCGCTTTATCTGGGCGCCATTGTTTGCTTGCTGTGTTGCTCTCATCTATCGAGCGAAGTGGCGTCAACTGCCTGTGATGGCGTTGATCGCCGTCTGCGGCCACCAGGCGAACTTCTGGATATCCACACAGCTGTCGAGCAACTTACAAGTCGCCAACGCAGTAGGAGCATTCGTCATCGGCTGCATGGCCAACCTCTATTCGCGCCTCTTCCACGGTCTTGCTGCAGCGTCCATGTTGCCCGCAATCTATTGCCAAGTGCCTGGTGGACTAGCAGCTTCTGGATCGTTGGTTGCCGGCATTAGGTCATCCGACCAAATATTCGGCAACAACTCATCGGTTAGCGTAATTAATAATGGCACGCAAGGCTTCGTTGCTGCTCAGAACGACCCGGGTGCTGTCTACGGTGGGACAATCTTTTACATTGGATATGGAATGGTGCAGGTTGCGATCGGCATAAGTGTAGGTTTGTATCTGAGCGCATTGGTAGTATATCCCTACGGAAAGGCAAGGAGTGGCCTCTTCAGCTTCTAATTGAGAGAAGCAGAAGGTCCGTTCGCTAACAATATTAGACGTTTGGCACAATCGTGCTCCTATATAGAACACTTTGCCAAGATGGTCCTATGCCCTGGTAGTGGATCAGTGCGAAGTAACTGTGAGGGCGCCAGCTTCGACAGCCCAAGCGACCACAACACGTATGCAACATACGACCAGCCGTGCGACCAAAGGCCAGCATTTCCATGCGACAGACCTCGACCATTCGGGCAACCATTGTCCAGTACTACCTCGACCTTGACGAATTGACCAAGGCGACCAAACTGGGTCCCAGCAACACTTTCGCACTCACGCAACACAATCTGACGAGAGCGACAAGAGTATCAGCGCGACACCACTGGGCCAAAGCGACAAACCGAATTATTGCAGCATGACTGGACCTAAACGACACATTTTTGGAGCCCGATCGGGCCCAAGAGACGAACTTAGCAGGGCAGCATCACTCGGCCAGTGAGACTGGCGCCCAACGACTTCAAAGCAGGATGTCGATTTGGACTTCGATGGATACATTCAACAGCATAGCTGCAGAAGCTCCCCACAAGCGATCAGTGCATTAACTGCAGCGGCTCACTGGTCTAGTCTGCCAACCAGCCTGTTGAAGCGGCACCGTGAGCGTTGCGTCTATGGGAAAGCTTCAATTCACGCAACTTCAGTTTGAATACCACAGGTAAGCGGCGATCAGTTTGAACCAAGATATTTGTCAAACTGAATGCGCGAAGGTAAGTGAGAGAAGTTGTAAGTATCTCTCGTCTCGTTTGTCGCTCCTGCACCTGAGCCTCTTCGCCTAGACGGTCAATGTAGCACTGCTATACGTGAGCAACGCTCTCGTTCGTCCAAGACGAGGCTGCAAATTTCAGCTAGTTCAACAGCTCGTAATCCTGGTTTCAGCTCATCCTGATAGCTTAGAAGAATGTCGTAGGTTTCACATGATGAGACACACCTTGAGAGACTCCATCAGACAGCGAGGGTTTCTGAAGAGGTGTTCGACAATTACAATGTGGCGTACAAGCACTCCGTGCTGGATCGACTAGAGCGATCGGTGACGGGGTGACGGCGTTTATGAGTGCCGACATTTCTAGATGTGAGCGTGACGCAATTGGTAGGGACATACTGGGAATAAAAGATCTTACGTAGATGAATGAATTAGATGGTGATGACAACGCGGAAACAAGCCTTCTGTGGTAGAAAGCATACTTCGTCTGGGCTGCAGTGGACAGAAGTGCTTGATGCCAAGATCTTGTTATTGTCAGGAAGTGTAATTATTTGCCACTACCACTTCGGGCACGTCGGGTAGTAGAAAGGGAGGACTGTGGGCAGCAAGAATATGGAGGATCGGGTTCAACGCTTCGTGACAATTTCTTTGGTGTTAGGTAGACTACTGGTAGTTTTTGCTAAGCTAGTGCTAAAGTAGCCACAGAAGAGCAGCGAGCAAGCGCCACAGGCGGCCTGGACGCGTTCACCAGGGAGAATGGGCTTGGCTGAAAACGGGATGGCGCGTTGTGCTTGCTTCTGGAGGCTCGGCTTCCGTCGACCATCGCCATCGCAAGTGCCTTGGGTAGATCTGGATTCCACATTTAGAACGACCGGGAGTAGGAACAACGACATTGGCCTGCTGATATTACCTGTCGCATTGTACATTGCACATTGACATCGTACTGGTCAGGTGCAAGTTGTGGTACGGTACCCAGGGCTAGGGCTACGAGTACGGGGTGACCAGGGCGACCAGGGCAATCGTGTGACACTCTCGCCCATCGCTCTATCCTCCTTTTCAAAATCAACCAACTCCGTCACTTCGTGCTGTGACCGCCGAACCGAGTCCCATCCGACACCACGCGACTACATCTTTTACTACCCGAGTTGAATTGCAGAAAAGGGATCATGCTGACGAGGTTGGGCTTGGGCTTTCGCATTCCTTCGGCCGGACGATCCTAGGAGTAGATCTTAGACGACAGACCATTCCACCGTACAACTGGCTGGCTCAGCGGTAGATTATTGATTGGCATAAGTATCAACCGGGCCGAAGTGAAAGAGACGAAAACAAACCACGGGCGACGGCGGGTCAGAGTCACCAACGACCCGTTCACAACGCTCGAGCCTGCATTCATTGTTTGGCCCTTGACATTCCTCCATCATGGCCGACCTACTACGACCGAGATTGCATCCCATCCAGACTGCTCACAGTAGAAATGCGAGCACGATGACTGTGGAATCCGACAGTTCAGACTCCTCGCCTGGCCCAATGGACGAGGATACCGACTTCATGATGCACATGAACGACTCGAGCTCAACCATAGGCGCCCTGACTGCGATCAGAGACGGCGAAATGGACGTTGATGTCGAACATCTGCATCGCACCTCGCCTATTCAGAAGCTGCCCCCCGAGTTACTCATCCACATATTCTCCAAGCTGGCCACCACCGGCGACCTGCGAAACTCGATGCTGGTCTGCTACCACTGGGCCCTCTACACTGTCAACATCCTATGGCATAGACCGCTTTGCAGCAAATGGTCCAATCTCCTCAATGTCGCCAAAACCCTGTCCGCCGTCCATCCTTCGTTTCCCTACCACGAAATGGTCAAGAGGCTGAACTTGTCAGGAATAGCAGATAAAGTCAACGATGGCACTCTACAAGCATTCGTCAAGTGCAAAGCCGTCGAGAGGCTCACTTTGACCAGCTGCACTAAGCTGACAGATCTGGGTGTCGCTGCCCTGGTCGACGGGACCAAGCGATTGCAGGCTTTGGACGTCACAGATCTCGAAGCATTGACCGATCGCACCATGTTGCGCGTTGCCCAACACTGTCCGAAACTGCAGGGTTTAAATATCACAAACTGTGCCTACATCACCGACGAATCCCTGTCGCAGATTGCCCTGAATTGCACACAGTTGAAGAGGGTAAGTCCGATCTCACCTCACTTTGACTAATGCTAACCGCCCTCAGCTCAAACTCAACGGCGTGGCTAGGGCCACCGACGATTCAGTCATCGCCGTGGCCGAGAACTGTCGCTCTATCCTCGAAATCGATCTTCAAGGTTGTCAATCCATCAGCTCCGCTTCCGTAACCGCCCTCCTAACGAACCTACCTCAACTGCGTGAACTACGCCTTGCTCAGTGTGTCGGCATCGATAGCCATGCATTCACAGACCTCAAGCCTACCTTGAAATTTGATGCTCTCCGCATCCTCGATCTGACTGCTTGTGACGGTGTTGGAGACGAAGCCATAGCCCGAATCATCCCTGCCGCACCACGACTGCGCAACTTGGTGCTCGCCAAGTGCCGCCACATAACTGATCAAGCTGTTCGAGCCATCTGCACTTTGACCAAGAACCTGCACTACATTCACCTGGGCCACTGTCAGCTACTGACCGACAACGCCGTCATTGAACTCGTTCAGCAGTGTAACCGAATACGCTACATCGATTTGGCCTGTTGTTCGAGACTGACTGACGCAAGTGTCAGGCATCTGGCAAAGTTGCCCAAGCTGAGAAGGGTTGGGTTGGTCAAATGCCAGAATTTGACAGACGCCAGCATCATTGCTCTGGCTAAGGGCCCGTACAGCTCATCTTCGGCAAAACCAGGCATGCCAACCCAGTTTGTGTCATTGGAGAGAGTGCATCTGAGTTACTGCACAAGCCTGACCTTGAAAGGCATCACCCAACTGCTACTGAACTGCCCAAGGTTGACGCATCTGTCTTTGACAGGTGTGCAAGCATTCCTTCGAGACGACTTGACCAGGTTTTGCCGAGAAGCTCCAACCGAGTTCACTCATGTCCAGAGAGATGTGTTCTGTGTCTTCTCAGGCGACGGCGTTGTGCGGCTAAGAGACTATCTGGCAAGACTTGCGCTGGAACAGCAGGAAAGAGACCAAGAGCAGCAGAATGCCATTGACGAGCAAGTTGTCGGACCGGATAGTCCTGATGCGGACAGTCTTTCCGATGGCACTATCGATGGGAACGAGCATCAGCAACAGATGGATTTGATCTTTGGGCCGGGGCGTCATGGCACACCACGAATGATTAACACGCGGACACGTCAAAGACCCCGCAGCTTCCACGACATGCCACACCCAAACTTTCACATTGAGATGCCCCTGCTACCGAGCGATCAAATGCAGCGCATAGGACCCTGGACGCCTGGACAATTGACGCCAAGTCTGAGAGCACAAATAACCCCGCGCCAGCTTCCAATCCCAACTCCGCCGCTCAGCGCGTTCGGCCAGTACCCGAGAGATTATGCCACGGAACGCATACCCAGCCCGCTGCCCACACCCACTCTGTTCGCGCCGGGTAGTCGGCCTAGGTCTAGAAGTCAGTCTAGAAGACATACAATGAACGCTATAGAAGGTGGCTTCTTCGGCTACCAAGTGCCGTCTGCTTATCACAACGGAGACCCGTCTTCGAGGACGCCAATGCCGCGGCCCGATTCGCGTATGGAAGGTGAGATATTCAGCACTGATCATATGCTGTTGCCTACTTTCCAAACGTCGATGCATGGTCCTGGCCCGTTCCAACCTGGACCACCGCCCCCAACCTTTGCTCGTCGAGCTGAGAACAGACAGGCCAATCCAGGGTCGCTGAGGCCTGATCCTGGCGTCAACTGCTTCGATATGAACCACGAGGCGATCCTGTCAACCATTCCCAGCAGTGGAGGCCCAAGTCGCGGACCTTCTAGATCAGGAAGCCCGCACATACCGAGGGTACAGAGCAGGTCCAGAATGGGCAACTTTCTTGGCAACGTGCAGACAGCATCCACGCCGTCGTATGCAGACATAGCAAGTGGCAGGGACCTTTCAATCAGTCGAGGCAGCGAAATGTCGCGGCAGCACAACGAGGTGGACGGAGCTATTCGGCAAGCACTTGCCGCCAGAGACGTTGAAGAGCAAGTTCGGTATGAGCTGTATGGAGGAGGATCATCTTCGAGACGGGCGCATGGGCCATTACTCCCACCAGAACTAATGCAGCATGTTGTAATGTCACCTGGCACGCCAGACACGCCAGCTGAGCCATCAGATACCGGAAGTAGGAATGACCGGCGTGGGAATATACAGGGTGATGTGAACATGACGCAATGACTAGCATAAAGGTGCATAGGAAGTACACGCTGTTGCGTGGCTAGGTGCATATGTTCAGGCGTGAGGGCGACGAGAGATGAGAACATGGGCAGAGCGATGGAGTTATGGTGAGTTGAGAGAAGCATGGAGCATATGCCGGCATGGATGCGGCAATATACTTCGGATACCAGAGACGGCGTTATTCTCAAAGGAGCAAGCTGACGATTCGGTATTGTTGCACGTCAAATTCTGGTTAAGCAAATAGGGTTTCTCTTTCATCAATACATACTACTTCCATGACACTCTAATGCCCCGCGTAACGAAGCGGCATCAGGCGATGAGCTAGTTGCGAGGCTGATAACAAGCTGAAGGCTGTCAGCCTTGGTATGATTTTCCTGGCATGTGCATGCGAGGACGGCTGAGTTTCCCCTCTCAGCGACGGCGGCAATTCGTCGACCTCATCACTCCACCTTCCACCTGCACCTCCGCACCCGCGACTGACTAAGATGTGAAGTAGCTTATCGACAACGAGAGGTGTCAAGCAGCCAACTAACAGCCACTATGCCGCGAACACAAGCTCTCAGCTTCGCGATACGAACTCGCCGTCAGCTAGCCGTAGCACGGCCCAACCGCAGACAGCTTGCTACATCCACCCGAACCTGCTCTCCCTTATCTCGACATGATGTGTCATTGCATGCACGAGTCGGGCTCAGCCAGTCACCACTATGTCTCTCAGTCTCGACATCACCCCTCCGTCATGCCATCCTCCGCCGCCATTTCGGCCACCTATCGCCTTCCAGCCGCCCCCAAGCCTCCTTCCTCTACCACAACCTCTACAGCGACCGCTCACTCCCCGCAGTGCTAGCTCGCTTCGTCAAACAGCGCTACATGACCACAGCGCGCAGGAAGAAATGGAAAGACACCCTTCGATGGCAACTCCGCTTCCACGGCTATTTCTGGCCCATGGCTGGCCTGCTCTACCTGATGTACATCGGCTACTGGCAGATCGAGCGCGAACATCAGAATCCGACGCCTGTCGAGTGGAGCTTCTGGGCCAGGTGGGAAGGGCGGATGGCCAAGGGCATTTTGAAGAGGGTGGAACGACGGGGGTGGGGGAGCATGTATGAGTGGGGCGTTGCTGGTACGTATCTGGAGAAACTGCTGGCGAGGCTGGAGGACCCCAAAAGAGATGGGAAGGGCATATCTGAGCAGGAAGTTAGAGATGGTGCTGGTGTGCTCATGGTTGATGGCGTGGGGAAGCTGGGCTATGACATATCGGCCAAAAGCGGGAGGTGGAAACAAGGGTATTGGGAGGTACTGATGGGTCTTGCTAAGGTTGCAGAGCACATGGATGGCTTGTGCAAACCCAAGGGCGACGCATTGACGGGGAAGATGTTTCGCTGGGAGAACATTCCTGGTCCGCAGAACCCGAGACCTGTCCCTGCTGCTTGGGATAAGGATGGGGCGCACCTGAACGTCCCTGGAATCACCGAGGTCGAGGCAGCTATGGAAGAGCCGGAGTATTACTACTTGCATATACTGACTAGTCACGGCTTCAATAACCGCCAGCGGCTCGATGCTGCGCTGGCGTATGCCGATTGGTGCGACTTCAAGGGCCTCAAGGACACAAGCGCACACATCTACGACTGGGCGATCGATATCGCTGCTGGTGGCCTACCCGAAGGAGCTGACCATGTGGTTGATATACAAACTGGCGTTATCAATGCCGGTAAGGAGAGATTCGTGAGCGAGAATCTGCTCAAAGCTTCGACTGCTTTGGGTGTATGGCATGCACGCCAGGGTGATGTGAAGGAGGCTTTGCCCATCTTCTTGAGTGTGTTGAGGGCGAGGAAAGCGTTGCCTCCTGCACCACCGCATATGCAGTTGCAAGGCAGTGGGTCGAACAACAGGGCCATCTCTGCTGCTGAGCGGAAGGCGCAAAGTGGGACCGATGTTGTTCTAAGCTGGGGAAGGCACTTTATTGATTTCTTCAGGGAGGCGGATAAGGCGCTGCTGCCCACTAGTGGCGATGAACAGCCGTTCCACAGTCTTAAAGAGGCGTGTGAAGAGGTCGGACTCATGACATATATCGGTGAGATCCTCTTTGCAACATCTGAACACGAGAGAGAGAAAGGCCTCAGCTGGACCAGAGACAGCGTCGAAGCAGCCGAGGCAGTCCTCTGGTTCATGGACGAGCAGGGCGTCGGCTCTGAGCAGGAAGGTCGCCAAAGATGTAAAGAGTGTCTCGAGACCGGGCTGGGTAATTGGCAGGAGATGACACGGCAGATGGCGAGGTTGGCGAGGAAAAGTGAGGATGAAGCGAAGCAGAGCAGTAAAGGTTGGCTTGGCAGTTTAGGCCTTGGGGGAAATGCGGTCGATAAGGCTATTGCTGAGGTCAAGAGGTGGGAAGAGGAAGAGGCTCAGATTGAATTGAGGAAGCAAAAGACTGCGAGTTTGGTCGATGTGTTGAAGCCAAGTGGAAATCCGTTTGGTATGAACTCGAATCTGGGCGTTTGAGCGAGCAATGCAATGTCGTTCGCGTTAATCACCGCAAGCGTCCCTCTTTTGAGAAGCAACTCGCGATCCACAGGCTAGCACTTTAGCGTTTCAGCTTCACCCAGTCACAAAGCACAAACTCTGTTATAAGGATTGAAGCAAGCCTCTACATAAACTGGTCACAAGACCACTTATTCACACTCATCGACGAACACCCGTTATGTTGCTGTACTCTCCAACGCCTCCTGCCAGCGCAAAGTCCAGTCTTGGCATATATGCATTCAGGCAGTCGCACCGTGGTTCAGACTGGTGACACTGTACCATTCACTATCAGACCTTCTGCTCTTGAGGACAGAAAGCTTCACTCGCATTTCTCTTGCTGGCTTTCAAGTTCGTTCGGTTCCTTTCCATCAACCGACAAATATGTACGACAACAAATTTCATTCTCGAAGACGAGTGTCGCGACCTCGAAGAACGGTTGCCAGATACTTTCAATCCATCTCCAAGCAGTGGACAATCCGTAACCTCACCATCACCATCACACTCATTATACTCGTTGTCTGCAGTATTGTCGTGCCTCTGCTCAATGTCATTTTTGCACCATCATGGCTGTCATGGGTAGGCACTTTACCTTCTAAGCCTTCAATACACTGCTGACAGCTCAAGACTCGAGCCAAGTATTCACCTCCTCCTCGCTGCCAGGCTCTCGCTCTCGCACCCCAGCAACAGTCGTCACCGACTGACCACATAACGAACACCTCTGTGCCGCTCTACCACGCCTTTCCACCCACAACGCTTGACGACTCACCACTATCAGCGTACCGTCGCCCCGACACTGTCGATACCTTCGCAAACTATACCTATCGCACCCACCCTTCCTGCTCTCTCTCCTCTCTCGACCTACACCGTCCCTTCTCCCCGCTCTGCCCGGACAGGGCATCTTTCCTCAATGCCTTCACTGGTGGGGGCCGCATCGGCTTCGACGCCCCCTTCATGCCTCGTGAGTGCGATATGCGATGGTACACCACGTTGGAGACCTGCGAGATCCTCTCTCGCTTCGACAAAGTCATCTTCGTGGGCGACAGCATGATGCGCCATGTCGTCGGAGCATTGAACGTCCTGCTAAGGGAAGACCTGGGCTATGGAGCTGTGACAGGCTGGAACTTTGATGATGAAGAGACGGAGAAATGTTTCTGTATGCACCAGATGGATGTCAAGGCGTGTAGTGTGCAGGGTGTTTACCGCACGAGTGATGTGCTTAAGCATGATCCTGACTCATTCAAGTGTCCGACGTCGACGCGCAAGGCGAAGGGTGAGGATGGGCAAACGGAGCTCCTGAAGACGAGTCCGGTTAATCTAATCATCGAGCTTATGCTTAAGTTCCCGCATGATCCGACGGAGGTGAAGAGATTCAAAGAACTCCTACCCAAGACTAGACCGACGAGACCCATCGCATTCGTGCTTGGACACGGACTCTGGAACGACCTCGATCTACAAGCGACTGTCAACTGGCTAAACGGTGTTCTCAATGCTATCTACGAGGAAGCTCCATACCTCAAGCTTGACACCCTTCCAAGAGAAGCACAACCACAACCACAACCACAGCCACCGGCCTCCAGCGCAAAAGACACGAACCTCTCACCACCCGCGCCACTCCGCAGAAAGGAACCCAAGCAAAACACTAGTCCGATGCCGCTGGCCCACATCCTCTTCATAACGCCCAACGCCGCCGGGCCCCTGAAACCCGACGCGTGGATCCAGTCCCAAGGCGACAAGGCCTTGCAACTCTTCGAGAAAAGCGTGCATAATCTTATCCATCGGCGTGGTGAGATGTTCTATGGACGCGGCATCGAGCATATGGGCACGTGGAATATGAGTATCCAGATGGAGAAGTGGGATGGCGTGCATTTGGATTTGAGGGGGAATTTGGTTAAGGCTATGGGGGTTGTGAATTGGCTTGGGGGGGTGGAGGTGGAGATGTGGTAGGGCAGGAGCGATGGACGGATGTGGTATGTGTGGTTTGTGCATGATATCGCAGATGCGTGTGAGGGGTTGTGGTGATTGAATGTGTAAGTAACAAAATATCGCGCTGATTAGGGCTCCGGTATCTATTGTAGCATCAGACACCACACAGAATAGAACAAAGCCATAATGTAGTTGGCGGGATGCATGTCGCTGCCAGTGGCGAGATGAGATGAGATATGAGATTCGTGTACTTGACTTAACTTACGTTAAGTTTAACTCCTAGACTATATTTATGCCCCTCTCTCGCTATGCTATGCTATGCTATGCTATGGATTGGGACGGAATAGAATGGGCTTTCTGACAGGTCGTATGTCCGGGACCTACTCTATAGTACAGTTAGTACTAGTACGACCTTCCGACGCTCGAGGTATCCTAGCTATCGGACTAGTCGTATACGGGTCGATAGCAAAGAGGAATAAGCTATAGAAAAGTAGGTCGAGTAAATGATCGTCTTTTATCGTAATCCGGTTATCGCTCTCCGTGTATCTTAGTATAAGGTGCCCTTAATTATTGTCTATCTTAGGTAAAGGGCACCCTAGACTCATTAGCGTAGTTACTATATACAGCTTTTAAATAATAATAAAAACCAGGCCTACTTCTCTATAGCTTATTGTTGTTTACTATTAAGCCCTATACTTCAGGGCCGACTTTGGACAGAACGGGACTGGAAAGTACTTACTAGTTGGTGTGTCTGTCTGCTGGGCTCGTGGTGGTACCGTTGCGGTGCGGTGCGGTTCGGGCTGAGATCCGGGCGGAAGTTGATGAGCTACTGTAGGTAGGTGGCGTGGGGTGGGGTGGGGTGACTGCGAAGCTGCAATGGATTCGACTGGGGTGGAGTGCGGATGTGACTGTGATTGTGACTGTGATTGTAATTGTGATTGGTGTGTGATTGGTGTGAGAGAGAGATACCAGTAGAAATACCGTGGGGAGGGAGGGCATGCGGCCACTTCACTGCAGCCGGTGGATGGAGGGGTGGGTGAGTGGGGTGCGGGTCATCTAGACTAATACCGACTACTACTAGGAGTGAGTACATGCATGCATGCCTTGATGACGGTACGCGGTACGGGGTGGGACTGGAGCGGAGCGGGTCGATGATAGGGAGAGATGGGATTACGGGGGGTGGGGAGCGCTGTGGGTGGGGAGTGCTGTGGGTGCAGTGCAGTGGTTCGAATGGTATAGTATAGTATTGTGTCTGCTGCTCTGCGTGCGTACTTATAACACTGACGCTGCTGGGGAAGGGGAGGCTGGAGATCACATTGAATTGGTGTCGCGAGTATCATGACGAATGCATGTGGAGGGACAGAATGGAACGGCACGGAACGAAGCGAAACGAAACGAAAGTGATTTGAGTGACTCGACCCGACCCGTACGTAGGGTGAATGATTTTGGGCTGGGGGAGGGGAGGCAAGATATTAGGGTTAGGTGCGGTGCGGGAGGGAGATGGGTAGGTAGGGGCGGGGCTGTGGCTGAGGCTGTGGCATTGTGAATATGGGCCACTGGCTGCTGTAGAAGAATGTAGTAGAAAGGAAAAATCAAAATGGTAACACCGGTTTGTGGTGCGTTGGTCTTCTGCTAGGATGGTGTTGTGGAAGAACGCTTGATCTAATTGATACTAACAGTACTGGTGTGGACTGTTCTGTGCTGGTCGGTGACGCCTTGCTTGTTTGTAGGATGCTCGATGCGACGCTCTTCCGTGGCAACATCACTGACTGTAGTGTTTGTGCTGGGTAGTGGAAGTGCGGTTCATCAGGGGAGGAAGATCAATCAATGGTAATATGGAGTATCTTGATCCTGGTTTTCTGTCGCCATTACTGTTCAGGCAGTTCTTGTGACGCTTCTTGCCAGCTAGCCAGCCGTGTATACCTCGAGGGAGCATAGAGAGTTGCTCAAGCTTGTGGTTGACTAGCAGTAGCAGCGCTCGTAGGGTAGGGTGTGCCGTATCGTCAAGCCACGCTGATTCTGCTGGGATACTACGCTTCTTCAGAAGCCACCGGTGAATCGGCGACCTCTGAACACGTGGAGTTAATCTGTCTCGTACTTCTTCAGGAGCTTGCCGGTGTCGTAGTCCCAGATAATGTCCTGTAAGAGTCAGATTTTCGAAAACCCTAGGGAGCCCGATGCACTTTGGAGCTTACCATTGATCCTGTCTCCGATCCAGCCATGATGCGGCTATAAAAGTAACCCAAACCCATGCTTGAAAGCAGGAATTGAGGTATGCCGACTGGGCTCTCACAAAATTTGACCGCGGCTTTGCAGAAGATGCTAAATGCTCGATTCTCAGCAGCTGGTACGTCATGCATAACAAACTCATCAGCGACCTTCCTCGCGGCGGCTATGAGCTTTTGATCGTGGCTGCCATCCCAAACTTCGGCCCAGTGCACGGTGGGTTTGAATATGTAGTATACGTTCCACGGTATCGCTGCGATGCCGTTGGAATATCCCACCACAACATTCACGGATTTTAGGTTTGGAAACTGCTCTTGATTGATGTGTTCGCCTTGATAACCGCTGACACTGTTGACGATGACCTTCGAGACAGCTCGTCTCAGAAAGGATGAAAGATTCTTTCTGAAATCGTCTTCGCTAGTTTTTCGGGCATTTTCGTAACTAGTGATAAACAGCGCGACACGGTAGTATTGACTAGCCTCGCCGTGGACTTTCTTCGAGACCAGCAGAAGTGGATGAGGCACATCTCGTAGATATATCTTATCCTTGATGCCCCCAGTACCATCATCGTGTACAAATTCCGTCAGTCTTTCCAGTTCGATAATACTGGGGTTTTCCACAAGAACGAATTCCAAGATGCGTGCTCGACATTCTGGTGGGATGCCCATCAAAGTCGGTGTGGGAGCAATCAACTGGTCTTGTGAGGTTGCCATTTTGTCCGCGACGTTTTGAGGAGCAGTACGCACAGTAGCGTCTCAATCAAGTACCTCGATGGTAGAGTCTCGAATCTAGAGAACAGTGTGTTTGTCGAATTGTGAATCGTCGATCACGTGGAGCGTGTCACTATCATTAGTGGGAAGTGAAGGTAGAATATTCGGAGGATATCTTCATTGAGGGCCTAATCAAGGTTTTCTGAACGCAAGTGAAGGTGATTGGCAATCGTTACTCAACGGAAGTTATCACGCCCGTACTGTGATGATGGCTGGCATCAGCGCTTCGTCCATGTCCCTGTTGTTTCATCCACAGCACCCAGTAGATCTCCTACTTGAATGCTTCCGACCCAGTATGAGCTCTTACATTAATTTTAAGAAAGCTTCCCCCAGACTGATAACTGGAGGCTAGCTAACCGGCCGATAGCAATGAGCTGGCGACCACGGTCTACGTGTCAGCCAAAAGTATAGAAAGGATGGCAAGGGCTACCAGTATGGAGTGAAGAAAAACAGCAGTACGGACGGTCATAGAGCTTACTGTTGCTGTGGCTCCTGGGAGGACACCGGCTTGATTAACCGTACAGTAGGGCGGGATCGAGGACAACAGCGCCAAGCCGTGAACATCCAATGCCGGTATGTTCAAGATTTCTACAATAATCACTTCCGAAGTCCCGCGATCACGATAGCATACCTCTCACTCAGACAAGCATATCTTGAGTAGTATTTCATGACTAAGGTTCCACCGCTACCGCTTGAACTCTGCCGTCAGCAGTCGCGCTTTGTCCGCAGTATCCACGCCGACGCAGCGTTGAGCAAGCATGGACTTACACAAAACCGGCGCAATTACTTAAAGCGAAGTGCCTGGTACAATGAGTTAGGTGTGCCTAATCGATGCTGCCGTGTCTTCGGGCTGAATAAAGAATACGGAGCCGACGCAACAGTAACGCGACTTCCGCAAACGAGTCCATTTCATTGTTAACAATATTGGTGGAGCCGGGCATGAATCAAACAATCGCTGCTGCTCATGCTTAAGAAACGTCCAGCGGGAGGTCCAACATTATGCCTCTCGCTTTCTCGTTCATATTGAGGCGCCAGTCATCTCAACACCCAGGTGACGCCGATTCCACCCTCATAATGCAAACGAAACTCCTAGTACTCGCCGCCATCGGTGGCATAGTGTCAGTCAGTGCAGGGCAGTCAAGAGGCGATTGGCTTTCCAAAACTCGGTGCGAGGGGGCTCCCCCTGGTACTTTGCTATGCGTAAGTGCTTCAAGCTGCCTAACACCAATTGCCCAAATCGTGCTTGCTAACCCCATTCGCAGCTCACTGATGTGTCCTACACCATCTGCGGTAATCCAAGTGGGCCTGTCGAGCAGTTTGTCGCTGCTGGCATGAGCTGCAAATTATCGCAGTCGGGGACTGGGCCTGATACCCTCATTGGCAGTCCAGCTACTGCTACCGATACCTTCGACTTTCCATATTCTGAAAGCGTTACTTCAAGCACAGAACAGGCTGTGTTAACTTCTGAGACGGGAAGCCCGCCAACGTCAAGCAGCTCAGGGTCACCACCACCAAGCCCATCAAGCCCGCCAACGTCAAGCAGCTCAGGGTCACCACCACCAAGCCCATCAAGCTCATCAGCAACAAGTACCTCAGGGTCACCATCACCAAGCTCATCAAGCTCATCAGCAACAAGTCAAGGAAGCGTGACAGCAACACCCAGCTCTAGCAAATCATCCGTAACTAGTAATTCCGTTTCCATCGCAAAAGATACAGGTATTCCTTCCAACTTTGCGAGCAAGTCCATCTAGTACCGTCTCTAACAGTGCGGCAGCTACTCAAAGTTCAACTGCGGCGTAGCCAACGTCATGAGGAAACGAAGGGTTAAGATACTAGAGTGACGACCCCTGTAGTTCTCACCCTGTGATCTGGAGAGGTGGTGGATCAGATCTGCTTGTGTGGACAGCTGATAAAAGTCTTTTGGTGTCAGTACAACTCGCCTTAGTCCTTCATTTGATACCATGCAAGCAAATTCAATTCTGGGAAGGTGGAGCGGAATGCTTTGTGTAAAAGAAAGACATTGTAATAGAGAAATATACTGTGCTCTCATTTTAACTCGAGACGTGCCTGTCGGTGGGATAGCTCTCTGAGACTTTATGCTTTCGCCGAACGCAAAGAGAGCGTTCTGCACTCGCAGGTGACTGACAAACATGCTGAGCATAGGTTGTGACATGCAGAGGCCTGATTGTTGATAGGAAATGACGGCTCGACAGCCTGGTCCTTGACCTTGGATCGCGTGCACGATGTGTAGCAGTATCCTTGTGCAAGGGAGCCGTGCCTTCTGTATTCTAATGTATCCCGGTCTGCGCCTTGCGAGAAGGGTCCTAGTTGCAGATTCTATCCCCAATGCTCGTCATAGTGGCCTGAAACGGGTGCGAATGTGCTATTACGGAACATCATCCATGGGTGAGGTTGTAACTGTCCGGCTTTGCTCAGTTCGCTCGGCGTCTAGAGCGGTGAACTGGCGACCTTGGCTTCACATATCCTGCAGGTTGTTCACATTGCCGCTTCCAGGAAGCCTCAAGCCCACTGAGACCATGGCTTACTCTGGGACCGCGCTGGACGGGCAAGACCTTCACTCACCTCGGTCCCCTCGTCGGTCAATCGCCTGGCTGATCGAATGCTTTGTGGCGTTGAAAGCCCCGCGCGGTGCAAAAGAGGCAAGCGCCAGTCATTGGCGCGCTCGTTGGAAACTTGAGCAGTTTGCGTGCTCATGGTCTGATATGATTGGAGGGACACGGACTGGCGACTCTTCTGGAAAATGGCGCTAGCGGCTAACTCGAGGCCAGCTGAAAGTTCAGGGCATGGACCCTGCTCAGAATGGCGGCGGTTGCTATGACGACAATCAATCAGATTCGCTTCCACTGGCAAAACAGATGGCAGAGTTCGTGTCAACGGCGTCGGGGCTTTTGTGTCGCAATCGATTACTCTACTAAGTTTGAGAACGAGGTAGTTTTAGTGCACGCCGCGTGGTCTGGACTTCTGGCGGGGAGACGTGCAGGGCATGATCAGTGAGCAGGCGCATATGGTGGCTGGGCCAAAGACTCCTGTTTACATCCTTGCTTCTGCTGCGGATGATGCCTGTACACCTGTAGCAACCGCAACCCCTCAACTCTTCCTGCCTCCCTGCCTTCCCGATTTCACAATCACAACGGCGGATAACAAAGCATCGTCCCACCACCGAGTGCACGAGTCAACGACTCCAGCAGATATCCCACATTATACTGGTCCCTCCCCACGACTGGAGTTTGCTACTCCTCGGCACTCCCGCTGCCAGTCATAATTCAAATCGCATCATGTATGGTCAAAGGAAGAGATGATCTCGCGCAGCAACCCGGCCTTACAGACGGCCACGCTGGTGGCCTGTATCACTACCGTGCTATCCCAATCATTGCCATACAATCCTGCCTACCTAATCCAAGGACAAGCCTCGAAAGTCTACCAGTTCTCACCGGGCAGCTCCCCTCAGTTTGCGGTCTACGATGTCACCAACACGCTGTCCAGTGACGATGACCCTACTGCGCTTACCACACAGCTGCCCTTCCTTGTCGACGGAGCAAACTCATTCGTACCCGTTGCAACGAGAGGTGGAATAACCGTGTTCTCAGGGGAGTGCTCGGAAGGAGAGCAAGAGTTGGACCTGTGGACTTATGGCTTTGGCCCCGACAACAGGACATGGACCCAGATGCACACCATATCCGAAGACCCAGATTTGACCGCCAGGTTTCTGGCTGCAGGGTTCGCATTTCCAGGCGTCGAGGCACAAGACATAGATGATCTATACGTGTTCGGTGGCATGTGCCCAAATACTACTGCCAATGATTCTACTTGGACGACAGGTGCAACATACTCGAACACCCTACTGGCCATTTCACCCGAAGAAGGTGCCGACTACGAGGTTTCCTTGACCGGCACAAGAGCTCCGCCTATTGCCGAAGCTGGCCTTTCCATTACACCACTGCTGCCCACTTCTTTCAAATCTGATAACACAGCAGCACAGCAGAACTTTGTGCTACTGGGCGGCCATACCCAGAATGCATTCATCAACATGTCCCAGGTCGCCCTGTTCTCCATGCCTGAGCAGGCTTGGGCCTTCGTCGGCATCGAGCAACCATTAGACGCAGCGGTCGAGCCGCGATCAGGCCATACATCTGTCTTATCTGAGGATGGCTCTAAGATCGTTGTGTTTGGTGGCTGGGTTGGCGATGACACAAATCCAGCAACACCACAGCTAGCCCTGCTTGACGTTGGTCAAGGCTATGGGGGGAACGGGTCATGGACTTGGACAGTTCCAGACGTACAAGAGCAGTACCTCGGTGGTGCTGATGGCCTATACGGTCACGGCGCAACCATGCTGCCTGGTGATATCATGATGGTCACCGGTGGCTACTCGATCAGCGGTTCATCCAACAGCAAAAAGAAAAGAGCAAGCACAAAAACAATGTTCTACAATACAACGTCGGCATCATGGTCCAACAGCTACACCAACCCCAAGACAGCGGCCAGCACGAAAGCAACAAAATCAGGGCTGAGTTCGCATGAGAAGACAGGTCTCGGTGCAGGCTTGGGTGTTGGTATCGCAGTCATCCTGGCCATCGCGGCGGCCTGGTGCTTCTTGGTCCGCCGAAAACGGAAAGAGCGCAAACTCCGAGAACAACACCTACGTAACTTGGCCCTCGGCATGAACGATGGCTTGTCTACGAGAGAAGTCTCGAGACATGGCAGTCACAACGTCCTCTCTGGTTACCGATCACCCAGTTGGGGTGCCAGACAGGAGGAGAGAATTGAGGGAGATGGCCAGTACTACAACACGGTCTATCACGAAGATGATGCGCCAGATTCAAGTGAAAGACTTTACAAGGTCATGGTGAATGTGCCGGGACCAAACAGCAACCTCAAAAGTAGCTTGCGCACTAGAGGTCCCCCTGGGTTTGGCTCCCATTTCTACAATGGACTAGCTGCACAGCCAGGCGTTTCCACAATCCAAGAAGTGGAGGAACGAAGTGATCGAGGCTCGTTGAAGCGGGCCGACTCTGCAGAGAGCAGACCTCTAAGCGACCCGTTCAAGGACCCAGTGCAGCTTCTAGCCAGCGATCCTGCAGCTGAAGGAAGAAAACAGGAAGTGCAGGCATGGGTTGACGATTGGCAAGAGGCTGCCGGATCGATGAGCCTTTCAAGATCCGCCAGCAAAGCGAACAGCAGGACATACTCAAACCTCTCCGCCTACCACTCGACCAGTAGCGGAGAGAAGACGTCGGACCGCACCAACAGCGATCTGTCAGAGCGGAGCAATATCTCGGATCTGACCAGGCAAAGGGCAGGCACAATAAATCGAGCACCATCACAAAGGACTGTAGGCTACAATCTATTCTCAAGCGCAGCAGCAGCTATGGGCAAGATAGGTGGGAGACCTGAGAACTCTGGGCTGGAAAGAAGTGCTAGTAAGCGAAGTGTCTCGCACGGCGATCTTGCGCGCATGGGTACCAGGAAGCGAGGCAATTCTGTTGAGCAGAGCAGTCAGCCTCAGCACAACCTACCCACACCGCGTTCACGCGATGAGCTCAATGCTGCCGGAGAGTACTTCACGCCTCCGGAGAGCCCAATCAGGGACTACAAACATCATGCTCGAAGACGATCGAATAGCTTGACGAGCCATTCGAACAGTCTGACCAGCCAGAGCAAGAAAGCATTGGGGGCATTGGGACAGGGCGCGAAGCGGATACTAACAGGCACGAGCGGTGTCAACGTGGAATCTAAAGTGGAGACGATTGAGCAGCGCGATCGAAGCCCAACCAAAGACTCGGAGATGGCAGAAGCGATGGAAGTGGCGCCTCGCACGATATCTGGCTCTGGAAACGCATTCTGGACGCACAAGCAAGGTGCGAAGGACTGGGAAGAGGGCACAGCTGGACGATCAGGCACTGTACGACGGCGACCGGAGAGAGTTCAGGTTGAAGTGGATACTGACGAGTTTCGGCGCAACGAAGATGATTGGGATATAGAAACAGCAGTGCAGCAGAGGGTGGTACAGGTCATGTTCACGGTACCAAAAGAGAAGCTGCGGGTGGTCAATGCGGACAATCTCAGCATGATTTCCCGGACTGATACGAATGCGTCACGGGGCTCGAACCGGAGTGCTCGAAGCGAGGAGGGTACGATGGATATGAAAAGGATGAGCAGGGTGGTGGAGGATGGCGAGGACGATAGCACGATTGTTGGCTCGGCGCAGCTAGCTATGACAAGCTTACATTCTGAGCCGCCGAGTAGCTGGAAGGGAAAGGATGCAGTGCTTGACCGGATGGGTAGTGGTGCAAGTGGGGTTACTATTGGGAAAGCCTTATGATTGATGTTCTCTGTTCTCTGTTCTGAGCCTGGTGCTGGTTGGTTATAGTTCGATTACGCGGGACGTGGATAAATTTAGGCAGGCAGATAGTGTATATTCATGATGTTTTGAGTATGAGATTTTAGATTCACCCTTCGAAGATGACTTCAATTGCAACGACATCCTCCTGTCCACCTCACAGTTCAGGCAGGTGAGGCAGG